>Ga0163144_10000163_pt1 | contig 154096 bp, 140 predicted proteins | sample OliLak19BULKMAT1_FD_123175 | JGI IMG/M metagenome (GOLD analysis project Ga0163144, IMG submission 123175) | Freshwater microbial mat bacterial communities from Lake Vanda, McMurdo Dry Valleys, Antarctica - Oligotrophic Lake LV.19.BULKMAT1 | ecosystem: Environmental > Aquatic > Freshwater >...
CAGGCGATGCTTCCCCCGCCCGCCCCGCCGCCTCTGGAGACGTTCTCTGACGTCCCTTCGGACACGCATTCAGAGTTCCCGGAATCAGAAACGAGTCCCGACTCATCCGATCCGGGCAACGAATCATCCGATCCGGGCGCCGGCCCGGAGTCACTGCCTCCTTCGAAGCCCACAGGGCCCGCCAAAGCCGATTCACCGACCAACGACTGAGCCCTTCCCACACGCGAACAGGGCGGAGCGCCGGTGGTTTCTGCGGAATCCAACGAATCAGTCGATTCTCTCGAGTGATTCGCGCAAAGCCGGGGCAAGATAGTCGAGCAATTGAGTCACCGACACTGCCGTCTGTCCATGGTGCCGGGCGAGCAAGTCAGCCGCCATTCCATGCCATACGACACCCCGCGCCGCCGCACGAAGTGAATCATCCGGTTCGCGCGCCAACAGACCTCCGACCAAACCCGCGAGCAGATCACCGCTGCCTCCTCGGGCAAGGACAGGTCCACCATGCAGCGAGTAATAGTGCTCGTTCCCCGCATAGACCGAAGTCATCGGACCTTTCGCGATCAAAACCGCGTTCGATCCTTTCGTCCATGATTCCGGAGAGCGTCCACGGGATATTCGGTCCCACTCACCCGCATGGGGTGTGAGAATTCTTGCCGCACTCCCTTCCCGTACGATGTCCGGTTGCAGCGCATCCGCGTCGAGAATCATCGGCTTGGTGCCGGAGCAAACGAAGTCTTTGACCCATGCGAGCGTCTCGGGTTCACGCCCCAACCCGGGACCAATCGCCCACGCAGTGATGCGTTCGGTGCGCTCGTGGAGCAAATGAGCACCCTCAAGCGAAAGTCCACCTTTCGGGGTTTCCGGCCAGCCGACCCACATCGCCTCCGGGGCCGCCGCTGCAAACGCGGGCACAAGTGATTCTGGGACGAAAGCCGTGACCAGACCCACGCCACTCTTCAGTGCGGAACGAACCGCGATCAATACCGCCCCGGGGTATTGCAGGGAACCGCCGACCAAACCGAGATGACCGAAACTCCGCTTGTCCACCGCTGCAGGACGAAGCTGGGCCAGCGGACTAAGGATATCCGGCCGCAGGACTCGAGGTCCTGCAACGGTGCCTTCCGTATCCATCGGCCATCCCAGATCGATCAAGCGCACTCGCCCCGCGTTGGGCAGCGAGAGGACCGGGTGCTTCACCAAGGCCGTCGCATAGGTAAAGTCGGCTCGAAACGCACTGGGATCATCCAGACCCGAGGGAAGGTCGATCGCCGCGCGCAGGCGAATCTCCTGACGATTGACGTGCGCGAGAAAGGATGCGGTCTCACGATCAAGTGGCGGTCGAAACTGAAAGCCAAAGAGACCATCGAGGCACAGATCATACCGACCGAGGGCGTCGCCAGGCCCGCGCAGTACCACCCGATCCAGGCCAAACTGCGCCAGTTCCAGCCAGGCCCTCTGAGCCAAGGGACGAAGGTGGCGTTGACCGAGGACGAAACAAACCTCCGACTTTGCGCCTGGGAAACGCCTGAGCAGTTCACGCGCGGCGATCATCGCATCCGCTCCATTGTGCCCTTTTCCCACAATGACCAAAATCCGAATCGATGGTCCGAATCCGCCCAGCTCACCGAAATCGGACAGAACCGCCTCAGCGATCCCCAGACCAGCGGCGGAAATGGCATGCCACTCGCGCCCTTCCTCACCGCGCAGCAACCGGGACTCATAGGCTCGAGCCTCCTCGGAGCTGAACACCGGAACGGATTCGGCCAATCGATGAGTCATGGGCGTTTCGCGGCTGCCGTTGGAGGACCCGTAAACTGAATCGGCGCCTTGATTCCAAGCCCGCGGTCCACAATCGGGCGGGTGAGTTTGGGTATACTGCGAAAAAAGTAGGACTCACCTCGCCGTGTGACCTCCACATAGTCGCTGAATGCGAGACTTTGGGTGTTCCACATCGCCACTTCGCTCAGCTCACCCATCCAAACGGCGTGGTCGCCCCATGCCGTCCAAAGGGCTTCGATGGCCGACAGACTTGGCTCCCCCTTTCGAGCGGTCAAAGACGTCGGCCGGTCAACTGGGACTGTGGGTGTTGGCTCAACCAACGTGGCGGCTGCCGCATCCCCACCGAGAATAAATTCTCGCCGCAGGAGAAAAACGAAGGCCGCCCCGATCAAGAAACCCAAAAGAATCCAAGAAGGCACTTTGGACAATTCGGCGCTCCCTTGGTCCGATTTGATTTCTTGGGTGCCCATACGTGGAAATGATCAAACTCGCACCAAGGCCGCCACTGCCATCGCCACCGAGTCCGTATGAGAAAGGGTGATAACAACATGCGTCGCACCTACCTGACGAAGCAAAGCCTCTCCCCTTTCATCAAGTCGCACCCGAGGATCGTGACGTTGACCGTGATAAACCGAGACCGATTTCCATCCCAGTTCGGCACCGATCCCAGTCGAAAAGGCCTTTGAAACGGCCTCCTTGGCCGCAAATCGAGCTGCGAAGTGCTTGTGGGGGAACTTCATCTGACTACAATAGGCCCGCTCCTCCTCGGTGAACACCCGATTGAGAAACCGTTCCCCCTGGCGCTCCAGCACACCCCGAATACGGGCGACCTCAACCAGATCGGCTCCAAGGCTGACCAAAAAGCCTCCAGGCGGAAGTTCGATATTCATATCGGAGTGTAAAACCAAGGATCACCGTCCACTCGCGGCAGCGTAACCGACCGCATCGGCCGAGGTCCAGCGTCCACGAATCATGGATTCATTCGTCGTTTCATCTCCCGAACCGCCTCTTCAATTCCGCAGAAGAGAGCGCGGCTGATCAGGCTGTGGCCAATGTTAAACTCATGCAAATTGGGCAAGGTTCTGACCTCGGAAACATTCACGTAATTTATTCCATGTCCAGCATTTACGACTAAACCAAGTTCATTCCCACGGACGGCACCCAGCCGCAAACGATCCCACTCAGCGCGACGACGAGCGAGAGGACCATGGTAGGCGTTCGCGTAGGATCCGGTGTGCAACTCGACCCAAGGAGCACGAAGATCCACGGCCGCTTCGAGCTGGGCCCCCTCCGGATCAATGAAGAGGCTGGTGACAATTCCCGCAGCGTTCATCGCATCGACCACGTCCCTGACCCGAGACCGGTTGCCAACAGCGTCCAAACCACCTTCGGTCGTAACCTCCTCCCGGCTTTCTGGCACCAGACAGACGGAATCGGGACGGAGGCTTAGCGCAAAGGCGACCATCGCCGGGGTGCAAGCCATCTCCAAGTTAAGTCTTGTGCCGATTGACTCGCGCAATCGCCAAACATCTTTTTCTTGGATGTGACGTCGATCCTCCCGCAAATGCACCGTAATCCCATCTGCTCCAGCCCGCTCCGCGGCCAACGCCAACGCCACCGGATCGGGCTCAACCGGTCCACCGTGGGGCGCTGCATGCTGCCGGTATCGGGCCTGACGAAGGGTCGCAGCGTGATCGATATTTACTCCAAGTAGGATCATTTTTCGAAACAATGAGAACATTCCATTGGAGCGCAAAGCCCCATGTGCCGAGGGATTTCTCTTCCTGCCGTGCAAAATAGTTCGTTGAACGTCCCCATGCCGCTCGCCACTCCCAAACGAGAGAACCTTCTGCTGAATATTCTCTTCAACGTCATTCTGCCCTCCGTACTGCTCTCGTGGCTGAGCAAACCCGAGCGACTCGGTCCGGTTTGGGGACTGGTCGTGGCACTCTCTTTTCCGCTCGGCTACGGGGTCACGGACTTCATTCGCCGGCGGCAGGCAAACTTCATTTCGGTCATCGGGTTCTCCAGCGTCCTGCTCACGGGCGTTTTCGCCTTGATCCAAGTCGACCGTTTCTGGTTCGCCGTCAAGGAGGCGGCCATTCCCTCCGTCATCGGTCTTACCGTCCTTCTTTCCCTTAAGTCGAGGAACCCCCTGGTGCGCCAGCTGCTTTACAACGACCAAGTGATCGATGTCGTGCGGGTCGAAAACGCACTCGCATCCCGCGGTTCAGAGCGCGCCTTCGCGAGCCAGTTGACGCAGGCGGGCGTGTGGCTCGCAAGCAGTTTTGTCATCAGCGCCGCACTCAACTTCGCCCTCGCCCGTTACCTGATTCGCAGCGACACGGGCACTCCCGACTTCAACACTGAGTTGGGAAAAATGAACTTCTGGAGCTGGCCGGTGATCGTGGTCCCGAGCATGGCGATGATGATGTTCACCCTCTGGAGGCTCATCGGGGGAATCACCCGGCTGACCGGCCTTTCCACCGATGAGATTTTCCGGACGCGCGAACCGGCTGGCGGAAAATGACTTTGCTCCGGCCGGTTGCGGGCCGGCCCGCGCCGGCGATCACTACTGGCGCAGGTTGCTCGGCACGTAGTCGCGCAGCGGCGGCCCGGTGTAGATCTGCCGGGGACGATAGATTTTGAGTTTCGGATTCTTTGCCACTTCATGCCACTGGGCAATCCAGCCCGGCATCCGCCCGATCGCAAACATGACCGTGAACATGGCCTCAGGGATGCCAAGGGCGCGCATGATCAGACCGGAGTAAAAGTCGACGTTCGGATACAACTTTCTCGAGATGAAATAGTCGTCGCTCAACGCCACCTCCTCCAGTTTCATCGCGATGTTGAGCAGCGGGTCGTCCTTGATGCCCAGCGACGCCAGCGCCTTGTAGAAACTCGTTTTGATGATCTTCGCCCGGGGATCGTAGTTCTTGTAGACACGATGTCCGAAGCCCATCAACCGGTCACCCTTGCCTGACTTGGCGGCGGCGATGAACTTGGTGCCGTCATCGCCATCGGCGTGAATTGCCTTCAGCATCTCGATCACGGCCATGTTTGCGCCACCGTGAAGGGGGCCCCACAGGGCGTTTACCCCGGCCGAAACCGAAGCGAAGAGATTGGCTCCGGCGGAGGCGACCATCCTCACCGTGGACGTCGAGCAGTTTTGCTCGTGGTCGGCGTGGAGGAGGAGGAACAGATTCAAGGCGGACGAGACTTCCGGAGTGGGTACGTACTCATTGTACGGCTCCGAAAACATCATATGGAGAAAGTTATCGCAGTAGCTGAGCGCACGCTTCGGATAATTCAACGGCAGCCCACGGCTAACTCGATAGGAATGCGCCGCGATCGTCCTCACTTTGGAAATCGCAATCGCGACCGCCTCATCAAAATGCTCGAGATCCCTCAGGTGATTGTTGGTCGCCAAGTGAGGGTAATAGCACCCCAGGGAGTTCATCACCGCCGAAAGTACCGCCATCGGATGGGAGTCAGGCGGAAAACCCTCGAAAAGTCGGGACATGCCCTCGTGCAAGGGAGCATGGCGGGTCAGCGACGCAGAGAAATCACTCCGGGCCTTCGGCGTCGGCAGCTCACCGTGAATCACCAGGTAAGCGGTCTCGATGAAGTTCGACTTTTCCGCCAGCTGCTCGATGGGATACCCACGGTAACGAAGGATGCCCACCTCACCGTCGATATACGTGATGTCACTCTGACAGGAGCCGGTGTTGCCAAATCCATCGTCGAAGGTGATGACCCCGGTCTCGGCACGTAGCTTTGAGATATCCACCGCCCTCTCGTTTTCAGTGCCCGTAATAATTGGGAGGCTCAGCTCCTTGTCGTCGATTTTCAGGGTAGCGGTCGTGGCCATGGATAAAGAGGACAGCAAAATCTGCTCCGCTTGCAAAGAAAAGTTGCCCAACTTTCAACAAGACTTTTCCGCAGGCTCATAAATCGACCTCAGGTTGGTCCGCGGACCGGCACGTTCAGGCCGGAGAGACGGAGGGTCACACCGGCGGGACGCGCGTATCGGAGTTCGCGATCGCGACAAAATTCCGATAAATTTGTACTCCAGCGGCTTGGCTCTTCTCAGGATGAAACTGGGTGGCGGACATCCTCCCCCGCGACACGGCTGCGCAAAAAAGCCCGCCGTAGTCACATTCGGCCAAAACCAGCGAGGGATCGGTTGGCCGGCAATGAAAACTGTGAACGAAATAGAAGGCCTCGCCTTCAGCAGCCAAATCCTTCGCCAGCGCCGAACGCGTCTGGTTAAAGCGCACCGTATTCCAGCCCATATGGGGCACCTTGAACTCAGGGGGCCTTTGAAACCGCACGACATCTCCCCGGAAAATCCCGAGCCCTTTCGTCCCACCTTCCTCAGATGTTTCAAAAAGGGCCTGCATTCCCAGACAAACTCCAAGGAATGGTCGATCCGCCTCGATCCAGGCCCGAACCGAGTCGCCAAGACCACTGCGTCGCAATGAGGCGACGCAGTCTCGCAGAGCACCCACACCGGGCAGAACCAACCCAGCCGCGGAGCTCTCGGTCAGTTCGCTCCGCTCGCGGACCACTTGAACCACTCCGCCCGCGGCCTCAATCGCCTTGGTCACACTGCGGAGGTTGCAAATGCCGGTATCGATCACTGCAATGGTCAGGACGCTACTCATGGGAGTCAGGGGCCACCACGTCGGCCACGCCGTCCAATCCGTTGCTTCGTTGATGAACGGAACGTACCGACGAGAACGCACGCGACGTGCTAGAGTCTGCCCTTGGTTGACGGGAGCTGGTCGGCCACGCGGGAATCGATTTGCGTCGCAACATCAAGCGCGCGAGCGAACGACTTGAAGATCGCCTCCGCCACATGATGTGGCTCCTCCCCGTACTCAAGTTTCACGTGAAGATTGCAGGCAAGTGCATTGCTGAAAGCCCGGGCAAATTCCTTGACCAGCACCAAATTGAAATCCCGCACAAACATGGTCGGAGCCACCACCTCGTAAACCAGACAGGCGCGGCCGCTCAGATCGACCACGACACGGGCGAGCGATTCATCCATCGGAACAAAAAAGAAACCATACCGACGAATTCCCTTCTTATCTCCCAGCGCCTGACGAAACGCCTCCCCCAAGACCAAGCCCACGTCCTCGACGGTGTGGTGGTAGTCGACGTCCACGTCACCCTTGCACGAAACCTGGAGGTCAAACAGACCGTGTTTCGAAAAGAGCGTGAGCATGTGATCGAAAAACGGGATTCCCGTATCGATCGTCGAGACCCCGGTGCCATCGATCGTCAGCGTGAGAACAATGTCTGTTTCCGCCGTTTTTCGGGTCAGCTTTGTGGTGCGGTTCGGTGCCATGCGTTTAAGGCTTCGTGGACGGCAAGCATTTCGCCGTCCGTTCCCACGCTGATGCGAAGGAATGAATCGGTCAAGGGATGGTTGGGGAACGATCGGACCAGGATTCGCCGGTGCAACAAGGCGTCGAAGAGTGAACGGGCAATCGCGGGACCCGATTGCCCCCGCGGCGTCATCGGTTCGATAAAGAGGAAGTTCGCCTCCGAGGGATATACAAACCAACCGAAACTGGAGGTCCACTCGGCGCGATAGTAGTCACGAGTCGCCTTAATTTTTTCGATGATCGCCGCATAATACGGCGTGTCTTCCAGAGCCGCGATGGCCGCCACCTGCGAAAGCCGGTTGACATTGTAACTCTCGCGGACGCGATCGAGAAATCCAATCATCTCCGGGTGAGCCAACGCATACCCCACCCGAATCCCGGCCAGCGCATGGGCCTTCGAAAGCGTGCGTACCACCACCAAGCGCGGGTGCCTCGCCAAGAGCGCAACCGCACTCTCACGCGCAAAGGGGGCATACGCCTCATCGACCACCAGAATGCCATCAAAGGCCGCCAGGATCATCTCAATCTGCGCGTTGCTGAAGGCGACGCCGGTGGGAGCGTTCGGCGACGTCAGAAAAAAAGCCCGGGCAGTCGATGCCCCAATGAGCTCGACGGGAAGGCGCATGCTCCGTTCAAACTCAATCACCCGACTGCGGCCGCCTTGGATTTCGACAAGAACTGGATAGAGGGAATAACTCGGAAAGGTGAATCCAGTTTCGCTCTCGGATGATCCCAGGCAACGGACCAAGAGATTAAGGACGTCGTCGGATCCATTGCCGATCAGAACATTTTCCGGGGTGAGTCCATGTCCATGGTAAACCGCAACCGCCGCCCGCAAGGGCGCACTGGTCGGATTGGGGTACAAGCGAAGGACATCGCCGTCTGCACCAATCTCCGCGCACAGGGCTTGAGCCACCCGTGGACTGGGCGAATAACCCGATTCGTTCGTATTCAGCTTCACCCATCCCGACTCTCCAGGTTGAAGTCCGGACGTGTACCCTCGCAAACGCGCGACATGGGGCAGAATTAGAGAGGAGATCGAAGGCATGATGGAGCGAAAAGCGACAATCCCGAAGCGACTTCACCTGGGGATCGTTTGAGGAAAGAAGCCGGCGCGAATCACCGATTCCGAATCGACACGGACCGACCGTGGGCATCGAGACGTTCCATCGCAGAAAATGCGGCAACAAGAGGTGCGGCCTTCTTGATCGCCGCCTTGTCGTAGCGCAGGACGCTGGTTCGCCGCATGAAATCAGCCACCCGCAATCCACTGAAAAAACGTCCGGCCCGACCGGTAGGAAGCACGTGGCTGGGACCAGCCACGAAATCACCCAGCGCCGTGGGCGTAAAGTTGCCCAACATGATCGCACCGGCGGTCGTCACCAGTTTGCAAAGGGTTGCGTATTCCTCCTCCAAAACGAGAAGCTCAAGGTGCTCAGGAGCAACGTAGTTGGCCACGTCCGCCGCCTTGGCCAAATCCGGTGTCACAATTGCCAAGAAACCGGCCGCGAGGACATTCTGAATCTTATCGTCTCGGGCCAACGCCTTCAATTGAAGTAACATTTGCGTTCGAATCGCGTCAACCAGCGATCGTGAGGTAGCCACCAAATAGATCTTCTCCCGGCCACTCCCGTGTTCGGCCTGAGCCAAAAGATCGGCAGCGGCAAATGCCGGGTTCGCGGAGGCATCGGCGATGACCATGACCTCGCTGGGACCAGGAAGTGAATCCACCCCGACCGTTCCAAAGACCTGCCGCTTCGCCTCGCAGACATAGGCATTTCCCGGTCCGAAGATCTTGTCGACCGCTGGCATCGTGACGGAGCCGAAGGCCATGGCACCCACGGCTTGCACACCGCCTATCCGGTAGATTTCTCGAACGCCTGTCAGATGCAACGCCGTCAGCAATCCATCGGCAATCCTGCCCTCAGCATTCGAGGGTGTGAAAACCGCGATTTCCGGGCACCCCGCGATTCGCGCCAGAGGGACCGTCATCAGAACACTGGAAACCAACGGGACCTGACCGCCGGGCACATACAGCCCCACCCGTCGGATCGGATGATGGAGCTCCCCCACCTCGGCACCATGCGGATTCTTGGCCCTCCAATCCGTCGGAAGTCCGCGCTGATTGAAGGCCCTGACCGACTCCAACACTCCTTCAATGGCTTTATGATCCGCTGCCGGGATACGCTTGATCGCGGCTGCGACTTCCGAGTCTTTCACCCGGAACGTGCGTGCGGCGAGCTTAGCCCCGTCAAATTTCGCCGCATAATAGGAAATCGCCTCGTCGCCTCGCTGGCGAACGTCCGACAGAATCGCGGCCACCGAGTCCGTAATTTCCTTTGGAACAATCGAGTTTTGACAAAATGAACTCAAATCGTCCGCGAACGACTTGTCAGTGGTGGAGAGAACGCGCACGGGTGAATGGGTTTTCGACGAAGAAAACGAGCCTACAGCCCACTGATTTACCCGGCAACGACGAACATGCCGACGCTGTCCACATTGTCCCCTCAATGACCCGCCGGAACCTCCTCAGGAAATCTCAACGCCCGCTTCCTGGATTCGTCACCGGAACCGCAAAGTCCGTCGCGGCAAAATTCTCGTTCACGGCAACCCGCTCGAACAGGATCGTGACCGAGCGTTCACGCCCCCCCTCGCCAACCGTCGTTGTGACAATTTTTTGCGGAAAACGCAGCCCATCGACCAGTATCTCACCCTCCTCCCGAATCTGGCCACCCTGTTCGGTTTCCGTCAGGACCAGTTTCCCTGAATCAGCATCAAAATAACGCGTGAAAATACTTCCAGTACGGTGAATGAAACTGAGTTTATGGACTGAACGCCCTTCAATCACGACATCTCCAAGCGCTTCTACTCGTCCTCCCCTGTTTTCCAGACCCCGGAAAAAGGCCAGGTTTTCCCAGGTATTCGCGCGTAGTCGGGTCACCTGATCTTTCGTCAGGAGTTTCATTCTCCAGCGGCTTCGGTCTTTGAGATCTTCGATGCGCTGCCAGCCTTCATAATCATCCAAAGCCGTGATTTCCGTCTTCTCGGCGGAGGTGGTGACAATTCTCTGCCGGTATGGCTTTTGGAAGATGATCTCGATCGCCACCTTCTGATTGTCATCCGTGGTCAACGTGCCCACAAAGTGGACTGAGCGAACTTGTTCCAAAACGGACTCGGGGCCGACATAACGGCGAGCCTTCGCGATCGTGGACTCGACATCGGCGGAAAATGCGCTGACAGAGAAGAAAACAAGCACCCCAATCAGACGGAGGAAACTTTTCCACAAAATGGACATGGACTGTGAGAGTGCGGAAAGGCTCAGAAAGTTTCGTCGAAGAACAAACTATTCCCACTCAATGGTCGCTGGCGGCTTCGAACTGATGTCCAAAACCACTCTGGATACTCCTCTGACCTCATTCGTGATGCGAGAAGAGATCACTTGCAGCAGATCATAGGGCAACCGCGCCCAATCCGCAGTCATCGCGTCCTTCGACTCGACGACACGCAGGGCAATCACGTCGGCATAATTTCGCTCATCGCCAATCACCCCCACAGACTTCACCGGAAGATAAACCGCAAACGATTGCCAGACTTTCCAATACCAACCGCTCTCGATCATGACTTCCTGGATGATCGCGTCGGCCTCTCGCAGGATACGAAGCCTCTCTTTGGTGATGTCACCGATCACCCGCACGCCCAAGCCCGGCCCGGGAAACGGCTGCCGCCAAACCACCTCGCGCGGCAATCCGAGCGCAGCGCCGACGGCTCGCACCTCGTCCTTGAACAAGGCACGGAGAGGCTCGAGAAGCTTCAACTTCATCCGCGCAGGCAGTCCGCCGACATTGTGGTGCGACTTGATCAAGGCGGCCGGATTTCCGGCGATCGCCACGGATTCGATGACGTCCGGGTACAATGTTCCTTGGGCAAGAAAGTCCGCGGGCCCCACCTGTCGGAGAGACTTCTCGAATACCTCGACAAAGGTATTTCCAATTATCTTACGTTTCTGCTCCGGATCAGTCACTCCCTTGAGCCGCCGGAGAAAACTCGCCGACGCGTCCACGATACGAAGGTCGATCTTGAAATTCCGTTGGTAGAGCGACTCGACGACATCACGTTCCCCCTTGCGCAACAAACCGTTGTCGACAAAAACGCACGTCAATCTACGGCCGATCGCTCGGTGAATCAAGGCAGCCGCCACCGACGAATCAACCCCGCCGGAAAGTCCGAGAAGCACACGCGACTTTCCCACCGCCAAACGGATTTCATTCACCGAATGTTCAATGAAATCCATGGTCGTCCAGTCCTGCCCGGCCCGACAGACACCAACGAGGAAGTTGCGCAGCACATCCCCTCCCCGCTCCGTATGGGAAACTTCAGGATGGAACTGGATCCCAAAGAAGTTCCGTTTCCGATCCTCGATGGCCGCGAACGGTGAGTTCTCCGTGGTCCCGATGGAGACAAAACCCGGCGGAAGCTTCGTCAGCTTGTCGCCGTGGGAATTCCACACCTTCAAACGCTTTGGCAGGCCCGAAAACAACCGACCTGGTTTCTGTATGACGAGCGAACCGTGTCCGTACTCGCGTCGATCGCCACGAGCCACTTCGCCGCCGAGCAGTCGCCCCATCAACTGGATACCATAGCAAATTCCGAGTACCGGAACGCCCAGTTCGAAAATTCGCGCATCGGGCAGCGGCGCCTGCCTTGAAAAAACACTGCTGGGACCACCGGAAAGAATGATCCCGATGACCCCGTCGGCGCGGAGCGTTTCGGCGGTCGTGGCGTACGGATAGATCTTGGAGAAGACTTCACATTCACGGATACGACGGGCAATGACTTGCGTATACTGGGAACCGAAATCGAGAACGGCAATGGTCTGGGCCATGGGAGACAAAACCCGGAGAGAGCCGCGGAATCAAGCGGGACCCTGGGAGAAAATGAGGTTAAAAACGTAAACATGCATTCTCGCGTTCACAGTGAGGACAGGCCGCGAGTTCAGCTCCTTGGGGGCCCGCATATACTTCGTTGCAACGCACGCAATGGAAAGCATGGCGACGTCTCGCCGTTTCAAAACGCGCCCGATCTCTGCGATCGTAGAACAACCACAAACCCAGATAGAGCATGGCTACCGCCACGCAATAACCGACTGCGGCATGGGTCAGGTCAAACACTGTTCGGAACCAGAGACGAATTGCTCGGTAGGTTCAAGTTCGGCCCATCCGGCAAACGTCGGGCGCAAAAAAAAGCGCCGAAACTGGGTTCGGCGCAGTTGTGCAAGCGTCAGACGCTGCGAGATCAGTGGAATCAGGCGTTGGGCGCAGCCGCTGCCGGTTCGGAAACCGCAACGGGCGCGGCGTCAGCAACCGCTTTCGACGGCTTGCTTCCCTTGCGGGTCTTCGCCTTCTTGTAACCCGCGTCGTCCGCCTTGATGAATTCGATCAAAGCGAGTTCCGCGGCATCGCCCAAGCGCTGCTGGCTCAACTTGTAGATCCTTGTGTAGCCACCGGAGCGGTTGAGGAACTCTTTGCACTTTTCGTCGAACAGCAAGTCGACGGCGGTCGAATCACGGACATCGCGCAGAGCCAACCGCTTCAGGTGTAATTTGTCCTTCTTGTCAGTGGAAACCGCGGCCTTTTTCGCCTTGGTAATCACCTTCTCGACGAACGGTCGAAGTGCCTTCGCTTTGGTCAACGTGGTCTTAATCCGACCATGAAGAATCAGCGAGGCCGCCATATTGGATAACATGGCCGCACGATGCTCGCGCGTGACGCCAAGGGATGAGTGATGTTTATTGTGACGCATGGTGGTTTTTTAGGATAACCCCCGATCGGCAACCCGGTCGCAGCGTTGGGCGGCAGCGGGCGGCGCGAGGGCTAGAAGGGATTTCAGCGGACTTTCGCGTCACTGGCTCAGAGGACCTTGAAGTGGAGCAAAGCCACTTGGGACCGATCGGACAGTGAACTCAAAATCTTCTCAGGCTTCTTTCTTGGTATCGAGCAGGCGCTCGTCGAATTTCATGCCCAACGAAAGTCCAAGAGCTTCCAACTTCTCCTTGATTTCGTTGAGTGACTTCTTGCCGAAATTGCGGTACTTCAGCATCTCCTGCTCTGTCTTCATCGCCAACTCGCCGACGGTCGTGATGTTGGCGTTGTTGAGACAATTTGCCGCGCGGACCGAGAGCTCGATCTCGTTGACGGACATATTCAGCAACTTGCGGAGTTTATTCTGCTCTTCACTGACCTCGGACTGCTGATTCTCAAACTCGTAAGCCTCGTCGCTCACCCGATCAAAGACGTCAAGATGGTGCTTCAGAATCGAGGCGGATTGTTTCAAAGCGTCGTCCGGGGAAATGCGGCCATCCGTCCAGATCTCCAAGATGAGTTTGTCGTAGTCGGTAATCTGACCCACACGGGTATTCTCGACCGAATATTTTACGAGCTTTACGGGGGAAAACAGCGAATCGATCGGAACGACGCCAATCGCCTGTTCATCCTTCTTGTTTTGCTCGCCAGGATAGTAACCTCGCCCCGTCTTGATTTCGATTTCCGCTTCGAAGGTGCGAGACTTGTCCAGCGTGCAGATCACCTGATCGGGATTCACAATGGTGATATTAGCGTCCGCCTGGATATCACCGGCCGTTACCGCTCCTTCACGACTGACTTTGATCTGGAGCGTGACTGGCTCACGCTTCTGAGAGACAATCAGAACCTTTTTCAGATTCAGGACAATATCGGTCACATCCTCGACGACACCGTCGACGCTCTGAAATTCATGGTTCACCCCATCGATCTTGATCGATGCGATGGCTGAACCTTCGATGGAACTGAGCAGGACGCGCCGCAATGAATTTCCAACCGTATGGCCGTAGCCGGCTTCGAACGGTTCAGCGATGAACTTCGCGTAGGTGGCGGTGGCGCCTTCCTCGATTTTGGTAAGCTTGTTCGGCAGTTCGAACTTTCCGAGGCGTTTGGGCATGGCGATGGAGCGAATGTAGAATGAAGTGAAGATTGAATTGGAGCCTAGCCTCAACTTCTCCCGGATCCGGGCGTTGGGAGCAAGCTCCAGAGCGCGAGCAAGGCCCGCTTAGAAGCGCGAATAAAACTCGACGATCAACTGCTCGTTGACCGAGGGATCCATCTCGTCGCGGGTTGGAAGGCGATTCACGACCGCTTTGAAAGCCTCTGAGTTGAGCGTCAGCCAGCCGGGGACATTACGCATACGGTTCTCCTCGAGATTGCGCGTCGCAATCTGCCGGGAACTTGGCGTGTTCTTGATCTCGACCTCCTCCCCGGCCCGCACATTGTAACTCGCGATATCGACCTTGTGACCGTTAACGCGTACGTGACCGTGATTCACCATTTGACGAGCCGCCGCACGGCTCTTGGCAAAACCCAAGAGGTAAACGACGCTATCAAGACGCGTCTCGAGAAGCTGCAGAAAACGTTCGCCGGTGACGCCACGTTCATTCTTGGCGATCTCGAAGACACGTCGGAACTGACGCTCGAGGAGGCCGTAAATGTAACGGAGTTTCTGCTTCTCGTTGAGACCGACCGCATATTCCGAAAGCTTGCGGCGGTTCTTCGGTCCATGTTGACCAGGAGGAAAGGGACGACGTTCGTAAGCTTTGGTAGCGCCGAAAATCGGCTGACCAAAGCGCCGACTCATGCGGGTGGTTGGACCAGTATAGCGAGCCATGGGAGGGACTAATCTAAAAGTTTATGATGAAAAGTGGGTGCAGACGCTCAAGCGTCGGCATTAAACGCGACGGCGCTTGCGCGGCCGGCAGCCATTGTGGGGAATCGGAGTAACGTCGACGATCGAGGTGATCTCCAAACCGATGGCCTGAAGCGCACGAACAGCGCTGTCTCGTCCAAGACCAGGACCGGAAACTCGGATGACAACATCCTTGAGACCGTGCGACATCGCATTACGGGCGGCATCCTGCGCGACGACCTGAGCGGCGTAGGCGGTCGACTTCCTCGAACCACGAAAGTTACATTTCCCGGCGCTCGACCATGCAATGACCTGACCTTTGAGATCGGTAATCGAAACGATGGTGTTGTTGAACGACGCGAGAACGTTGACGAATCCGGTCGTGACGTTCTTTGAACCCTTCGCTTTACGGATCTTGATCGCGCCCAACTCCTCCTTCAGGAGCTCTTCCGCGGTTGGCTGACGTGCAACGCCGCCAACGAGCTCGACTGGTTTCGCTGGAACGGCAGCATCCGCAGGCGCAACCGCGCCAGACTCGACTGAGGTTGCCTTGGCAACCTTGGCGGGCTTCTTCTCAGCTGACGGAGGCGTATCGCCCCCGACGGCTGTCTTCGGATTCTTCGCTTTAGTGGGAACTGACTTTTCTTCGGCCATGACGGGAAATTATTCTTTGGCTTTGGTGACACCCACGGTCTTGCGCGGCCCCTTGCGGGTACGAGCATTCGTGCTCGTGCGCTGCCCGCGCACGGGGAGACTGCGCCGGTGACGGATGCCACGGTAACAGTTGATTGCTTGAAGGCGTTTCAGATTCGCCGCCAATTCACGGCGCAAATCGCCCTCCACCACCCATTGATGCTCCGTAATAATGTGGAGGATCTTGTTCAGATTCTCCTCAGTCAATTCCTGGGCGCGAAGATTCGGGTCGATCCCCGCTTCCTTCAGAATTTGGTCAGCCCGAAGTGGACCGATACCGTAGATGTAACGGAGCGAATAACCGACCTTCTTTTTGGCCGGAATTTCTACGCCTAAGAGACGAGGCATGGTTGGTTGTGTTTGACGAGTTGAATACGATTAGTTGGAAAACGGAAAATGAAAATTGCCATTGCACGGGCACTCACATGGCGTGAGCGATCTCGATCGAATCGAACGGACGGGTAAGAACCTCAGGCCCAGAATCGGAAGTCAGTACGGTGTGCTCAAAGTGGGCCGAGGGCGATCCATCCCTGGTTACCACCGTCCATCCGTCCTCCAGCGTTCGAGTTTTGTAGGCACCCAGATTAACCATCGGTTCAATCGCCAAGGTCATACCTGCCTTGATTCTTTCGCGGACCTCCTTGCCGAAGTTCGGTATCTGTGGCTCCTCGTGCATCAGGATGCCGACTCCATGTCCCACCATGTCCCGAACGACACTGAAGCCGTTTGACTCGACGTGCCGTTGGATCGCTTGGGAGATGTCGCAAATGCGCTTCCCGACTCGCGCCTCTTGGATTCCTAAACGAAGGGCCTGTTCGGTTACCCGAAGCAGATCCTGCACCCGCGGCGCAATCTGTCCAACCGCAACGGTCGCCGCATTGTCTCCGATAAATCCTTCGTAGGAGACGACGATGTCGATGGCGACAACGTCACCATCATGGAGAATTCTCCGATAGGATGGGATGCCGTGAACCACTTCCTCGTTCACGGAGATGCACGTGTGAGCTGGATAGCGGCGAGAGGCAAGTTGGTAGCCGAAGCATGCACTTTTTGCACCATAGCGCGCGATTGCTGCCCGGCCCGCCTCTTCCAGGTCCTGCGTACTGAATCCAGGCCTCACCATCTTCTTCAACTCCTCGAGTACAGAGGCGGCGATCCCGCACGACTGCCGAATACCGCGAATTTGCTGTTCGGTTTTAATCGGAATCATTACGAATCAAGGAGTTGGTCAAGCGTCAGCATTACGCCTGAGAGCTGGTAGTGTTTGAAGGCCGGCGAAGCGGATAATCCGTCTTGGGCGAGAACCACGGCATCGAGCGCCTCATCACGGGCGTCGAGCCATTCGTCAAACACGAGGGCTTGGAGCATCGTAGCCGGGAAACCGTATAAAAGGAATCCCGCATCGGGTTTGCGTGCCCAGAACCAGCGTCGCATGAGCGATAGCCGGAATTCCTCTCCTCTCAACTGTCGAGAGGCAGGTGGGCGCGAAATCCCCGGACCCATCAGAGTGGCCGGAGAGACGTGCTCGATAAAATTCAAAGAACGGAGCCGAAAAGGGAGTTGTTCGTAACTGGATTCCTCCGAGTCGAGAACAACAATCTTAAAACTAGCGCGAGCGCCAGAGCCGGCAAGGAGGGAGGACGTTACGGACCTCGACACCGAAGTAAAGCCTAATTTCCCGCAAAGTAGCGGTAAGCCCAAATACCAAGGCCCAGCAAAAAGAGACCGAGCATGGGATAGACGAGCTTCATCACCGCTTCAGAACTGAGCGCCTCGCTGGTTGCACTCTGGTTGCCAACGCTCCGCGCACGGATACGGCCCTTCTTGAGGAAACCGTCGTAGTGACGCTGGAGGAGGAAAGTCTCAATCTGCCGCATCGTGTCGAGTACCACACCCACGGTGATCAGCATACCGGTCCCACCGAAGAATATCGCGATTCGCTGCGGAACATTCAGTTCGAAAAGGAGCACATCGGGCATGACTGCGATCACTGTGAGGAAAATCGCTCCGGCCAAAGTCAGCCGGGTCATAATGAAGTCCAAAAATTGAGCCGTTGGGTCACCCGGACGAACGCCGGGAATGTAGCCGCCGTACTTTTTCAAATCGTCCGCGATTTGAATGGGCTTGAACATGACGGAGACCCAAAAATAGCTGAAAAACAGAATCAGAAAGACCATGATCGTGTAATACGACCAATGACCGCGAAGAAGATTGTTGGAGAACTCAAGCATCCACTTCCAATTCATTGCCGCCCCTAACTGGGCAAAAATTTGCTGGGGAAAGAGGAGGATGGCGCTAGCGAAGATCACGGGCATCACGCCAGAATAATTCACCTTTAGAGGCAGGAAGGAACTCTGTCCGCCCATTACCTTGTTTCCGACCACTCGCTTCGCGTACTGCACCGGAATCTTGCGTTGCCCCTGAACGACCATGATTATGCCCATGGTCACGACCACAAACAGCGCGACCATGATGATTGCCTGGGGAAGCCCCAGACGGGCAACGCCCACGGGTGCGAAAAAGAGCTGATAAGTCGCCGCCGCAGCGCCGGGAATGTCCGCGAGAATACCGACTGTAATCAACAAGGAGACACCGTTACCGATTCCTCGTTGCGTGATCTGTTCCCCGAGCCACATCAAAAGCAACGTGCCTGCAGTCATGAAGATGACCGAGGTGATCAAGAACCACAACTTGCTCACGATCACGATCGACCCGTATTGGTTCACATCATAACCTGGAAAAAGACGTCCTGGATTTTCCAACGCGAGAATCAATAACGTGCCTTGAACAAGGCAGATGATCACGGTGGCGTATCGCGTGTACTGCGTAAGTTTTTGCCGACCGACATCACCTTCTTGCTGCAGCCGACTGAGGCTTGGCACGACTGCGGTCATCAGCTGAAAGATAATCGAAGCGCTGATATACGGCATGATCCCGAGCGCGAAAACTGCCCCCTTCAGCAAGGCGCCGCCGGTGAACATGTTATACAAGCCTACCAACGCGCTGGCTCCGCCGGACGCTTGATCAGCGAAAAAGTTTTGAAGAGGCTTAGGATCGAGGCCGGGAAGCGGAATATGCGCTCCCACGCGAGCAACGAACAAAAGCGCCAATGTGTAGAATATCCGGGATCGAAGCTCCGGAATCTTCAGAGAATTGGTGAAAGCAGAAAACACAGATGGAAAACAGATAACAGGATTCGCTGAACGAAGAACGCTAAAAAGCCGCGCGGAACTTGCGCGGCTTCACCTGACAAATCAGGCGATGATCGCCTGACCGCCTGCGGCCTCGATCTTCGCTTTCGCGGAGCTCGAAAACTTTGATGCGGTAATCTTCAGCGCTCTCGCCAGATCACCGTCTCCTAACACTTTCACGAAAACTTCGTCCTTACGGATCAAGCCAGCGTCAGCGAGAATCTTCGCATCTACCTCAACCACCGCGGCGTCGAGCCGCGAAAGGTCTCCGAGATTGACAACTGCCGGCTCCGTCCGGAACGAGGCCTGGTTGAACCCGCGGTGGGGGAGCTTCCGGTAGAGGGGCATTTGACCGCCTTCAAATCCCGGACGAATACTGCTACCTGAACGGGCAGTCTGACCTTTGCCGCCGCGGCCTGATGTCTTGCCGTGACCGCTACCTTCGCCACAGCCGACCCGCTTGCGCCGGTGGACTGCACCGGCAACGTTCTTTAATTCGTGAAGTTTCATGGTTTGGTTCCTTGAGTCGCCCTGGACGTGATTTGCGCGCCCAGGACTCGGAGTATGGAGCTATTCAGGCCTTGCGCAGCGCTGCGATGTCTTCTGCGAGACGCAACTGCTTCAGCGCCGCAATCGTCGCATTGACGACCGCAATGTGATTGTTTGAACCCATCGACTTCGTGAGGACATTTTTGATACCAGCAGCCTCAAGCACCGCACGAACACCGCCGCCGGCGATCAATCCAGTACCAGGTGACGCAGGTTTCAGGAGCACCCGTCCTCCGTCAAACACCCCAAGCACTTCATGAGGAATCGTGTCCCCCCTGAGCTTGACGTTGATCAAGCGCTTCTTCGCGTGTTCCGTGCTCTTGCGGATCGCCTCGGGGACCTCGTTCGCTTTGCCCAACCCAACCCCAATATTCCCCTTTTGGTCGCCGACAACCGCGAGTGCAGAGAAACTGAACCTACGGCCGCCCTTCACGACTTTTGCACAACGGTTGATGAACACGACCTTCTCGATCATTTCCGGACCATCGCCCTTTGCGGGGGCGTCGCGACGATCACGCCGCGGTCCTCCGCCATCTCGGCGGGGTCCGCGATTATCTCCGGGACGTTGCGCACGGCGCTGTCCAGGATTGGACGGGGAAGGTTGCGGACGCGCCTCAACGGGCTGAGGGCGATTTTCGCCACTTGGCTCGGTGGCGGGAGAAGTAACAGATTCTGCGCTCATAGGCTTCGAAATTAGAACACGAGCCCGCCCTCGCGAGCGGCTTCAGCAAAGATCTTCACTTTGCCATGATAACGGGCACCGTTGCGGTCAAACACAACGGAGGTAAGTCCGGCCGTTTTGGCTTTGCCGGCAAACGCCTGGCCCAGCTGTTTCGCTCCGGTTAAATTGGCTTTCAAGCTCTGTTTGCGAAGCTCGGGATCGAGACTCGAAAGGAAAACGAGCGTTGCACCTGCGGCATCGTCGATTGCCTGAGCATAGATATGCTTGGCGGTGAACTTGACGCTGAGACGCGGCCGCAAAGCGGTACCGACGACCTTTTTCCGAATGCGCCAACGGCGCTTTTGGAGGAGGTCTGCTTTCTGGATGGAGTTCATGGGACGTTTCCCCGGTAATATTGAGGTTGGTAAATGGGTTAGGCGACCGTCTTGCCTTCTTTGCGCCGCACACGCTCGCCGACCATGCGGACACCCTTGCCCTTGTACGGCTCCGGTGGATAGTAACTACGAATTTCAGCGGTGACGGCTCCGACGAGCTGCTTGTCGACACCCTCGATCTTGAGTTTGGTCTGATCGGTGATCGTCACCTTGATGCCTTCGGGAACATCAAAAGTGATGGGATGCGAATAGCCCAACGCCAGATCGATCTGCTTTCCTTTGAGGTTCGCCTTAAATCCGACACCTTGGATCTCAAGCTCCTTGAAATACCCCTCGGTGACACCTTTGACCATGCCTGCCACGATCGAACGGGCGGTACCGTACATCGCGCGAGAAAATCGAGAGTCCTCTTTCGGTGCAAACGTGATGGTTTTTCCGGAGATCGAGATCGATACGACCGGTGAAAATGTCTTGTGAACTTTCCCTTTGGGTCCCTCGACGAAAACGGTATTATCCGCCTTTACGTCAACTTTGACCTTCTCTGGGATTGGAATGGGCATCTTGCCAATACGACTCATGGTGTGGGTTCTCGGTTACCAGACGTTGCACACCAGCTCCCCGCCAACCTTGTTACGGCGGCAGTTCTGGTTATTCATGAGACCTCGTGACGTGGATAAAATGCTTATTCCCAGGCCATTGAGTACACGAGGGATCTCACTATACTTGTAATAGAGGCGTCGTCCCGGAGTCGAAACTCGAGTGAGGCACGTGATCGCTGGCGTGTCGTTCACGTACTTCAGGGTGACGACGATCGTCTTATGACCGCGCTCGTCGGTCCCGTCTGTGTAGCCGGAGATATAACCATCCTCTTTGAGGATTGCGGCAATGTTCTCCTTCATCTGAGAATGCGGAGCTGATGTCTCCACCTTCTTGGCCTTCGATGCGTTGCGTAAACGCGTCAGGAAATCGCTAATCGGATCTGTCATGGTTTTGGATGCGTTGGAATTGTCGACGGGTCATATCCAATACACCTCGCGGTGCACGCACTCCCGAAGACTGTAAAATTTACCAAGAAGACTTCGTGACTCCTGGAATCTTGCCCGAAAGAGCGAGTTCGCGAAACTGGATGCGCGACACCCCAAATTTTCCGATGAAGGCCCTCGGACGACCACTCATCGAACACCGATTACGAATACGGTTTTTAGAGGAATTACGTGGGAGCTTCTGAAGCTTCTTTTGAGCGGCGAAGAATTCCTCGTCGCTACAGGCCGGGTTGGCGAGAATCGCCTTCAGCTCGGCGCGCTTTGGTGCAAACTTAACAACGAGTTTCTTACGCTTCTCGTTGCGCTGGATAGCAGATGTTTTCGGCATGACAAATAGGTCGTTGGATACTTAGGCAGCGTTCGTCTTGGCACTTTCGGAACGTCGGAACGGCATTCCCAGCAGCTTCAACAACTCCCGACCCTCGTCGTCGTTGGATGCGGTCGTCACAATCGTGATGTCGAGCCCCATCGTCTTCTTCACGTTTTCGACCGTGATTTCCGGGAAAATCGTGAAGTCGTTGATGCCCAGATTGTAATTGCCGTTTCCATCCAACTTCGGGGATACTCCCCGGAAATCTCTGATCGTTGGAATCGCGACGGCCAGCAACCGATAGAGAAATTCCCACATGCTCGCTCCGCGAAGCGTGACGTGCGCTCCAACGGTTTGTCCGGCGCGAAGCTTAAAATTCGCGATCGCCTTCTTCGACTTCGCCAATACCGGTTTTTGACCAGAGATCAAAGCGAGGTCTCTCGCGATATCTGCAATCAGATTCTTGTCGGCTTCCGAGTCAATGCCGGTATTCAGAACCACCTTGCTGACGCGTGGGACCTGATGCTTGTTCTTGTATCCCCGAGTCTTGACGAGTTCTGGGACCACCTGTTCGGTGTAGAGTTTTTTGAGAGAAGGTACGGTGCTCATGAGGATAGCCCCGGGTTTCCAAGCCGGAAGCGTGTGGATGAGTGTGGAAAGGGGAAAAAGGGAAGATGGTGCAAGATATGACTCGCGCTGGCAAGCGCGATTTCACACTCGGATCGATTAAGCGCCAGCGGCTGCTTTTGCCGGACGTCGCTTGCTGCCGTCAAAGATGCTCTTGAGCTGCAGATTGGAGAGATGCACGGAGCCCTCCCGCTCGGAAATAGTTCCGTTCGGATGTTCCTGCGATTTCTTCAAGTGTCGCTTAATCATTGCGACGCCCTCAACGCGTGCGCGCTGTTTGCCTGCAAGGATTTCGAGGATCTTACCGGTCTTCCCTTTGTGGGAGCCGGCGATGACGACGACTTCGTCGCCGCGTTTGATGTGAAACTTCTGCATAGTCGTGTCGGTTACAGCACCTCGGGAGCAAGCGAGATGATCTTCATGAAATTCTTTGCCCGGAGCTCACGCGCAACGGGTCCAAAAATGCGAGTCCCTTTCGGATTTCCATCTGCGCCAATGATTACAATGGCGTTGGAGTCGAACCTGAGGTAACTCCCATCCGCGCGCCGAACCGCTGCCCGGGTACGAACGACAACCGCTTTGGTGACTTCGCCTTTCTTCACGGTCGCATCGGTCGTGCTCTCTTTGATGTGCACGGTGACAATGTCACCGACTCCGGCGGTGTCGGTATTCTGTCCCTTGCGGGAGATGTAGGCGGCTTTGCGAGCCCCGGTGTTATCGGCGACTTCAAGAATCGAGCGAAGTTGGATCATGACGGTCCTTTCAAAAGAGAAGAGTTAAGTAATCAGCCTCAAGCCTTGGCAGGCGTAGCCTGGGCGTTGGGGGTGGTGGTTTTCGTGGGTACAGAGGCTGCCACGTCCTTTTCGGTGATCGCCACCGCGTCCGAGGTCACCGCTCTTTCGACAATCCGCACGACGCGCCAGCGCTTCAAGCGACTGAGGGGGCGGGTCTCCATGACTTCGACCCTATCCCCCGTCTTGGCCTCATTCTTTTCGTCGTGAACGTGGACCACGGTCTGCCGATTGATCACTTTGTGATAGCGAGGGTGCGGCGTCTTGTAAGGAATCGTCACTTTCACCGACTTGTCGCCGGAGCGACTGGTGACAAAGCCGGTCAGGGTTTTGCGAGTGTTTCGAGTGGACATGGCTTTAAGCGGCTTTGACGGACTTCTTCGCATTCGCAGCGGTGAGCAGACGGGCGATATCCTTACGCAGGGTGCGCAGTTCGTGGGTCTTCTCAACCTGTCCGGTCTGCCGGCGCAGTCGGAGCTGCAGGAGTTGCTCGCGGGTTTCGCGGAGCTTGGTGTCGATCTCAGCCGGAGCGAGTTCGTTGATTTCTTTCGCGGTCATGACGATTCTTGGTTTGAAATGTGTAAAATTACGCAGCCGTTCCGGCGCGAACAATAAACCGGCAACGGAATGGAAGTTTCGCGTCCGCCAAGCGGAACGCTTCCTTCGCGATCGTCAGCGATACACCGGAGAGCTCGAAAAGAACCGCACCGGGCTTGATCACAGCGACGTAGAACTCGACGGGACCTTTTCCCTGACCCATGCGGGTCTCGGCCGGTTTCTTCGTAACTGGTTTATGCGGGAAAATGCGGATCCAGAGTTTACCCTTGCGCTTGAGATGGCGCGAGATGGTGACGCGCGCCGCCTCAATTTGTTGACCCGTCATTGGGCCACGCGATAGCGACTGGAGACCGAATTCTCCAAACGAGAGTGTATTACCGCGCTTCGCGTTTCCGGCGCGAGATCCCTTCTGGGTTTTGCGATACTTGGTACGAGCGGGCGAGAGAGCCATGGGAGTGTACGAGTTTTAAAGGTTTCACCTTCGATGATTGGGACCTTGTCATCATTGACCGTCCACCAATCGAAAATGAGCTCAGGCGTTGGTATCGGCTTCCTTTTTACAAATCCAGCACTTGACGCCAATCTTGCCGTACAACGTTTGGGCTTCTGAAAAGCCGTAATCGATGTTCTCGCGGAGCGTATGCAGCGGAACCCGACCCTTGCGTTGCCATTCGCGGCGGGCAATATCCGTACCACCCAAACGTCCAGAGCACTGAATTCGGATGCCTTCGGCACCCAGAGCCATCGCCATCTCGACCGCCTTCTTCATCGCGCGGCGGAAAGCAATGCGACGTTCCAGCTGAAGGGCGACGTTCTCGGCAACGAGTTGAGCTTCGATTTCCGGCTTCTTAACTTCCTGGATATCCAAAAGGATTTCCTTGCCGGTCAACTTTGCGAGCTCCTCTTTGATCTTCTCGACCTCCTGACCCTTTCGGCCGATGACGACACCCGGACGGGCGGTGTAAATCTTCACCCGCACCCGGTTGGAGGCGCGTTCGATAAAGATCCGGGGAACGGATGCCTGTTTCAGCTTCTCCATCAGTTTCTGACGGATGATCTGGTCCTCAAGGAGCAACTTGGGGAAGTCCTTCTTGCTGGCGAACCAGCGGGACTGCCAGTTACGACGGACGGCGAGACGGAACCCGATAGGATTGGTTTTTTGGCCCATGGCGAGGATCAGTTGGTCTTCCCGTCAGTCAGGACGATCGTGATATGCGACATCTTTTTACGGCGCGGCATCGCAGTGCCCCGGGCTCCAGCCTTGAACCGCTTCAGAACCGGTCCTTGGTCCACAATGGCGGACTTCACGATCAACGCGTCCGCGGAAAGGTTGTTGTTATTCTCCGCGTTCGCGATGGCGCTCTTGAGCGTTTTCACGATGAGCCGAGCGCTCTTCCGCGGGATAATCCCAAGAAGATCGACGGCGTCGGGTGCCTTGCGGCCCTGAATGGTACGGGCTACCTCGCGCACCTTCTTCGGTGACATGCGAGCATAACGAGTGATGGCTTGAACTTCCATGATGGCAATTTTGATTCCCCTTTTAGGGCGACAGTAGCGAAGACCTGATGGTCATCCGCCCTGCCCTTTTGGACTTGGTTGATTAAATAAACGTCTCAGCGATGGACGTTGGCTTGAAGGTCTCGGAATTTGGAAAACCTAACCTTAAATTTCCTTGCGAGTCATACCGCCGTGGGCCTTGAAGACCCGGGTCGGAGCGAATTCGCCGAGTTTATGACCCACCATGTTCTCGGTCACATAAACAGCCACGAAGGCCTTTCCATTGTGAACATTGAAGGTGAGACCAATAAAATCGGGGGTGATCGTCGAACGACGTGACCACGTTTGGATGGGCTTCTTGTTGCCAGTCGTTTTCGTCGCCTTCTCGATTTTTTCGAGAAGGTGATAGTCGACAAAGAAGCCTTTTTTGATGGAGCGAGCCATGGTGGAAGATGGTAATTACTTCTTGTTGCGCGGCGGACGTCCGTTGTGTCGGACGAGGATTTGACTGCTCGATGTCTTCGAGCGACGGCGGGTTGGGAATCCCTTGGCCAATTGTCCCCACGGAGAAACCAGCTGTTGACGACCACCACCACCCTTCGATTTGCCTTGGCCGCCACCGTTTGGATGATCAACTGGATTCATGGCCACGCCTCGGACACGGGGGCGACGACCCAACCAACGGTTCCTGCCGGCTTTACCCAGAGATTCGTTTGAATGATCACCGTTTCCAACCTCGCCGATCGTTGCCCGACAGTTGGCATTGAACGAACGGAGCTCGCCCGAAGGCATCTTCAGCTGCACGACACCATTATCGACTGCAACCAGGACGATCGACGTTCCGGCTGTCCGACCAAGCTTCGCTCCTCGGCCTGGAACCAATTCAACACAATGAATCTTGGTTGAAGGTGGAATCAGGTGGAGCGGGAAGTTGTTGCCCACCAGGAAATCGTTGGTGGTAGCCTTATCCGAAGTTACAATCGTTGAGCCGACCTCGAGGGACTTCGGAGCAATGATATACCGCTTCTCCGCACCTGCATCCTGGTACTGAATCAGAGCAATGTGTGCGGTGCGGTTCGGATCGTACTCCAACGCGATCACTTTGGCGGGCACATCGAGTTTATCGAGACGCTTGAAGTCGATGATTCGGTACAACTGTTTGTGGCCGCCGCCGCGCCGTCGCGACGTGACACGACCGTAAACATTGCGCCCACCCGTCTTGGGCTTCGGCTCGGTGAGCGAGCGTTCCGGACGCTTCTTGGTGAGCCCTTCCGGACGATTGAGAAGCGTAAAACGCTGCGCCGGCGTCAGGGGGCGAAAAGGTTTGAGTGCCATTTTAAAATTCTCCGTAGTTATCGCGTCGAGACTCAGACGAGCTCGATCTTGTCGCCCGCCTTCAAAGTGACGATCGCCTTCTTGTAATCTGACGTCACGCCGGGCTGTCCAGAGCGTCCGCGTTTGTTTTTGCCTTGGTAGTTCTGGATATTGACCCGGGTGACCGTGACCTTGAAGGTCTGCTCGACCGCGAGTCGCACCGCTCCCTTGGTCGCATCTGATGCGATCTCGAAGGTGTATTGACCCAGTTCCGAAGAGGCTTTGGTCGCCTTCTCGGTGAGTCGGACGAGTTTAAGTACGTTATAGGCGTTCATCTTAGTTCTGGGCTCCGTTGATACGGACAAGGATAGCCTCGAGCGCGGCGGAGCTGACGATGATCTTCTTGTATTGAGCGAGATCGAGTGCGTTGAGTTTCGAAGCCTCCTGAAGTGAGACGCGTGCGACATTCCGCGCAGCACGGGTCGCTTCCGCGGAGAACGGCGCGTCGACCAGAAGGAGTTTCCCCTTCGGTTCAATTCGATTGACGATGGCGTTGACCTGCTTGGTTTTCGCCTCAACCAAAGAAACCTTTTCGATCACCACAAGTTCACCCGCAGAAGCGCGGTCAAAGAGCGCGCGGCTGAAGGCGAGTGCCTTCACCTTGTGATTGATTTTCTTGGAAAAATCGCGGGGGCGTGGTCCGAAAACGACGCCACCACCAACCCAGATGGGTGACCGAATTGATCCGGCGCGCGCGCGACCCGTTCCCTTCTGGCGCCAGGGTTTCTTACCGCCTCCCGAGACCTCTCCACGAGTCTTGGTTGAGCGTGTCCCCTGACGTTGGTTGGCGCGAATGGCGACGATCACTTCCTTGAGGGCTTGGAGTCCCTTATCGCCCTCGAAAATGGGGAGATTCGGGAAGTCCTGATCCTGAGACGAAGAGCCGTCTGGAGTATAAACTTTGAGCTTCATGGCAAAGGGTTCCTCTTGGGTTAGGAGTTCGTCTTGGGTTGGCCCTTGATGGCAGTACGAACGATCACGTCGTCGCCATTCGCGCCAGGGATGGCACCCTTGACGAGGAGGATATTCTTCTCAGGCAGAACTTTTACGATCCGTAGATTCTGCATCGTTCGTCGTTCGCTGCCCATGTGTCCGGGCATCGCCTGATTCTTCCAGACTCGTCCGGGTGTTTGGCGCATACCGACAGAGCCAATGCGGCGGTGGAACATGGAACCGTGCGAGGCAGGACCGCCTGCGACTCGGAAACGACGAACCACTCCTTGGAAACCTTTGCCCTTGGAGATGCCGATAACATCGACCAATTGACCCTCTTTAAAACTCTCGACGGTGAGAATGTCACCCGCCTTCAGTGAAGACTTCGCAGTCAGGCGAACTTCGCTGAGAACGCGAGGAGCAGAATCAAGTCCGGCTTTCTTCGCGTGATTGAGCTCCGCCTTCGAAGCGTTCTTTTCTTTGAGCTGGGCGAAACCCAGTTGGACTGCGTCGTAACCGTCGTTTTCGACAGTCTTGACTTGGACCACGGAGCAGGGTCCTGCTTCGACTACGGTGACGGGAACTAAGACGTTTTGAGCGTCGTAGACCTGCGTCATACCGAGTTTTTTACCGATGAGGGTGCTGATTGACATGGGCTAAGTGGTAGGTGGAATTTTTCCGTTTAAGGACCTACATTAGCGATTCTCTCCGGATTTGGAGAGAGTTGCCGCTAGACTGTGGGTTGACCTGCTGGGTGCGGACTAAACGTTGATGGTGATGTCCACGCCGGAAGGCAGATTGAGCTTCTTCAGCTCATCCACCGTCTGGGCGGTTGGCTCAATGATATCAATGAGCCGTTTGTGAGTGCGCGTCTCAAACTGCTCCATCGACTTCTTGTCGACGTGCGGCGAGCGGTTGACAGAAAGCTTGTCGATGCGCGTGGGGAGTGGAATTGGTCCGGATACCCTCGCGCCCGAACGCTTTGCTGTCTCTACGATTTCCAATGCGGACTGATCGATTACTCGATAGTCAAAGCCTTGGAGCTTAATGCGAATGCGTTGGCCTTTCATGGCAAAAAAGAACGAGGATTTACGTGCGGGCGGGCGCTTTTGAAGAAGTCTCGACGATCTTGGTGAGAAGATTGTTGGGTACTTGTTCGAAGTGTGAAGGTGTGATCGATGCGCTTGCCCGTCCCTTGGACAGTGAGCGGATATCAGTCACATAACCGAAGAGTGTTTCGAGAGGTACAGCAGCAGTCACGATGCAGGCGCCGGCTTTGTTCTCCATACCTTGGATCGTGCCGCGACGACGATTGATGTCGCCCATGAGATCACCCTGGTAATCCTCCGGGGTGGTCAATTCGACAGCCATGATCGGCTCAAGCAGAATCGGCTTCGCTTTCTTCATCGCGTCCTTGAAGCCGAAAATTCCAGCCATCTTGAACGCGAGTTCAGAGGAATCAACCTCGTGAAAGGAGCCGTCCACGATACGAATGATCGCATCGACCACAGGATATCCAGCAACGACACCGTTGTTGGCACCTTCCAGAATTCCTTCGGTCGCAGGTTTGATGAATTCCTTGGGGATGGAACCTCCAACAATCTCATTCACGACCTCGACACCCTTGCCCTTCACGTTCGGTTCGATCTTCACGACCACGTGACCGTACTGGCCCTTGCCACCCGACTGGCGGATGAACTTGCCTTCGCCGTCCGCGGCGATCGTGACGGTCTCTCGGTAGGCGATCTGCGGTTTGCCGGACGTCGCTTCCACCTTAAACTCCCGCTTCATCCGATCTCGGATGATTTCGAGGTGGAGTTCGCCCATTCCAGCAAGAATGATCTGTCCGGTGTCGGGATCGGTCGAGACTCTGAGTGTCGGATCCTCAGCGACCAAACGCTGCAGTGCCGTGCCCATCTTTTCCTGGTCAGCCTTCGAATTCGGCTCAATCGACATCGCAATGACCGGATCCGGGAAGGAAGGCGGCTCCAAACGGATATCATTGTCCTCGTGCGTCAGGGTGTCACCGGTGATCACATCCTTTACTCCGACGAGAGCACAGATGTCACCCGCGTACGCGAAGTCGATTTCCTCGCGATCAATTGCCCGCATGAGGACCAAGCGCGATACACGCTCCGTCCGTCGGGTACGTGGATTGTAGAGGGGCATACCCTTTGTGACAGTGCCCGTGTACACGCGGAAAAAGACGAGCTTTCCGATAAACGGGTCGCTCCAAAGTTTGAAAGCCAGCCCGGCGAGCTTCGCTTTGTCGTTAACCACTGCTGAAACTGCCACCCCGTCAGAGTCCTGACCAACCATCGGAGGCACATCGATGGGGCTGGGCAGGTAGTTGACTACGCAGTCGAGAAGACGTTGCACGCCCTTCTTCTTGAATGCTGATCCCGGGACCACTCCGTTGAATTGAAGGGAGATGGTCGCCTTACGAATTCCGAGCATGAGCTCATCGACCGTGAGTTCTTCCCCACCCAGGTACTTCTCAGCAATGACATCATCAAAGTCAGAAACCGCTTCGATCAGCTTATCACGATACTCTTTGGCCTGCGCTTCATAGGCGGCCGGAATCTCAGAGGTAACCGGATTGAGCCCGAGCGGATCGGTCGTATCGTCAAAAATATAAGCGACGCGCTGAACCAAGTCGACCAAGCCGGTGAAATTCTCCTCCTTACCGATTGGAATGAAAAGTGGATGCGCGTTCGCCTTCAGCTTTTCCCGCATCTCGCTGACCGCACGGAAAAAGTCTGCTCCCGTACGATCCATCTTGTTGATGAAAGCGATCCGTGGAACCTTGTACTTGTTTGCCTGGCGCCAGACGGTCTCCGACTGCGGTTGTACACCCGCAACAGCACAAAAGACGGCAACGGCACCGTCGAGGACCCGAAGTGAGCGCTCGACTTCAGCCGTGAAATCCACGTGTCCCGGCGTATCGATGATGTTGATCCGCTGTTTGATTCCCTTCCAAGGACCGCATGACGCATTCCAAGCACAGGAAATGGCGGCAGCGGTGATGGTAATGCCGCGCTCGCGCTCCTGTTCCATCCAGTCGGTCACCGTCGAACCTTCGTGGACCTCGCCCATTTTATGGACTGCGCCGGAGTAGAAGAGGATCCGCTCAGTCGTCGTCGTCTTTCCTGCATCGATATGAGCAGCAATGCCGATATTCCGCGTCCACTCCATCGGGAACGGCCGGTTAGGCGAATTGACCGACGAAATGTCGGCTTTGTCAGTGACGAGTTTGATATCGATTGCTGCGGACATGGGAGGTCTCTACTTCCGAAATTAGACGAATTACCAGCGAAGGTGGGCGAACGCGCGATTGGCTTGAGCCATCTTGTGCGTGTCTTCCTTCTTCTTCACGACGGAGCCCGTGTTGTTGTAAGCGTCGACAATTTCAGCCGCCAAAGCGTCCCGCATGGGAACACCTTTGCGAGTGCCCGCGGCGGTGACAATCCAACGCAAGGCGAGACTTTCCTGACGCTCAAAAGAGATTTCCACCGGAACCTGGTAGGTGGCGCCGCCAACGCGACGGCTCTTTACTTCGAGACGAGGGCGCGCGTTTTCCATCGCACCGATCAGGAGATCCACCGGATCACCCTTCTCGAGTTTCTCGGAGACCTTCTCAAAGGCACCGTAAACGATGCGTTCGGCCAAATTCTTCTTTCCACTCTTCATCACCACGTGAACGAGGTGCGCGACGAGCGGGCTACCGTAACGGATGTCCGGATCAATGGTGCGTTTGTCTGCTCTGTGACGACGTGACATGGTCTATTTCTCCTGGCTAAAAGTTATGCCTTCTTTGCCTTCGGGCGTTTGACTCCGTACTTGGAGCGGCTCCGACGGCGCTTTTCGACGCCGGTTGCATCAAGCGTACCGCGAACGATATGATAACGCACACCGGGCAAATCCTTCACACGACCGCCGCGGACCAAGACAATGGAATGTTCCTGAAGGTTGTGGCCCTCGTCAGGGATGTACGAGATGACTTCACTGCCATTCGTCAGACGAACTTTCGCCACTTTACGGATGGCAGAGTTCGGCTTCTTGGGGGTGCGTGTCATCACTTGGACACAAACACCGCGGCGAAAGGGGTTTCCCGCGAGGGCCGGCGACTTGGACTTCGCACGGATCTTCCGGCGGCCTTTGCGCACGAGTTGGTTAATGGTCGGCATACGAAATGATGGTCTCGGAAGTGGCGAAAAGACGGGGAAATTAGCAATGGCTGCTGCCTCGGCAAGAAGAATCTAAAAGAAAGTCGATTGGTGGCTAAAAACGAGCGCTTTCCGAAGTGTGGCGTGACCGCTGAGATGGTCAGCAACCCCAAAAGCGCGCCGTCTGCATTATCAGCATTCAACCCACCCCGAGTACTTTCGGTACTCATCCCTACCCCGAGTTGTTCAAGCGATCAGCTTTTCGGCACGAAGTCACTCCAATTCGCGCAGGCGATTGACGTGAACGTGACTCCATCGACTCGTGGTTCCGTCAAGCTTGACGAGTTTGAGACAACCTTCGGCATCCACCCCCGAAAAGGTGCCCTCTTCGGATCCAACCGCCAGATCCAAGCAGATCAATCGCCGAGTCCGACCCCAACTGCGATTGATCGCCGGCACGAGTCGAGCGAATCCCTGCCGATTGACCAAGACATGCGCGGCCCGAATTGCGCGAAGAATCAGTTCCACGAACCGGCATCTTGGTGGCACCTCGCTCTTAAAATCCACCAAACGGCCCGAAATGCCCTTGAGCTCAGGGGCCTCCAGCCAAGGCCGATTGGTGAGGTTGATGCCGATCCCAACGATCATTGTCGTTGGCGAAGCCTGTTCCAGAAGGATTCCGCCCACTTTGGACGAACCGATCATCAAATCATTGGGCCAACGCAAACGGATCCGCTGGAAGCCGGCACGCCTGAGTGTCTCCCGCAAGGCCCATCCGACGGCCAAGGCCAGACCCTTCCATCGGCTTGCCCCGCCATCGAAAGGGACCACCGCGGACAGATAGAGCCCACCTGGATTGGATACGAATGTCCGTCCAGCTTGACCCCGCCCACGAAGCTGCTCCATCGCAATCACCGCGCACCAAGGCTCCTTCGCCCGCGCGAGGTCCTGCGTCGAATCCACGACCTCGCGCGATTCGACCAGCCAACCGGCAACCGAAGCCTGCTGGGCCCCGTTCGACAGCGTAGGCGGCCCTGAGAGAAACATCGGTTACTTCCCCGATAGCGTCGCGATGTAATATCCTGCAACCACGGCGGTACCGATGACACCGGCAACATTCGGCCCCATCGCATGCATCAGAAGGTAATTGCCTGGATCCGCTTTTTGCCCCTCGACGTGGGAAACACGGGCGGCCATGGGCACGGCGGAGACGCCCGCCGATCCAATCAGGGGGTTGATTTTGTCCTCTCGTAGAAATACATTCATCAGCTTCGCCATGAGGACACCCCCGGCGGTAGAGATTCCGAAGGCAACTACTCCCAACGCGATGATCTTCAGGGTCTCTGCACGCAAAAACGCGTCGCCCGTCATCGTCATGCCGACGCTCGTTCCGAGGAAGATCGTCACGATGTTGATGATTTCATTTTGTGACGCTTTGACGAGTCGATCCGTCACGCCGCATTCCCTGAGGAAGTTTCCCAGCATGAGCATGGCAATCAGGGCCGAGGCCGCAGGGACGAGAAGTATGCAGACCACCGTGACCAAAATGGCGAAGAGGAGGCGCTCCGTTTTTCCCACGGGTCTGAGGGATTTCATTCGGATCAACCGCTCCTTCTTTGTTGTCAGAAGTCGCATGATCGGAGGCTGGATCAAGGGCACCAAGGACATGTAACTGTAAGCCGCAACCGCGATGGCGGAAAGCAGGTGAGGTGCCAGCTTGTTGGATGTAAAAATGGCAGTGGGTCCGTCCGCCCCGCCGATGATGCCAATCGATGCCGCCTCTCCACTATTGAAGCCCAGGAGAATCGCACCGAGAAAGGTTACGCCGACTCCAAGTTGTGCCGCTCCGCCCAGCAGGATCGTCATCGGACGCGCAATCAATGGCCCGAAATCCGTCAGGGCTCCAACTCCGAGGAAAATCAACGGGGGGAACAACTCCCAATAAATCCCCTTGGAGATGTAATAGAAAAAACCACCGGGTTCATGGCTGTAGACCTCCGCCAATTGCTGCCCTCCCATCACTACAGCCCCTTCCCGTGCCGTGAGGGCGATCATTCGACCATGCGAATTGGCGCGGAGTTCAGGATTGTCACGGGTGCTGGAGCCGGTCGGTGCAAGCGTTGCGAGAAGCATACCCTCAGTGATCTCGTCGCCTAATTTCACATGCCACGTCACCACTCGCGCGTCATAGGGCGCAAGGATCGGCCCAGGCGCCTGATTCACGACACCCTGGGTGGGCAAGTTGGCAATCAAGGCCCCGAAAGCAATCGGAACGAGAAGCAGAGGCTCGAACCCCTTGAAAACTGCCAAATAAAGCAGAACCAGCACCACCAGCCACATGACTCCCATCTGCCAGGTCACGAGGCCGAAGCCGGTCAGGTGAAGAAAATTGACCAGATTGTCGTACATAAAAACAAATTCTCAGCTAGCGGACACGGTGGGATTGATAGATATCTCTTCGGCCTTCATGCGACCATACTTGGGAGTGTGCCGCCTGAGGCACGATCGAAACGATTCGGGCGCGACCGCGAAGGGCGGTGTGAATCGCCGCAGAAATGGCAGCGATCACTCGGGGATCGGCGACCTCAGGCGGGGTCGCTTCAGGCAGCGCACCCATTGAGGCAGCCCGATCAGCCTGTGCTTGAGATGGAGCCTTCACTCCGGACCCTGAAAAAAGTCGCAGCACTTTACCCAGTGCAACGACTGCGATCCAAATTCCTGAGAGTGTACCCAAAACGATCAGGATACCCGTTGCCTGGAAGGCAACCTGATCGAGGAAATCCTTGGAAAGCTCGGTGACCGCGAGCGGCGGGACGAAGAGAGACGGATGGATTAGGGGGGGCATGTCAGATTGGATTCAAAATCCTGTCCGCGCCCGGAGACGACGGACGATCGGTGGATTGGCGTTACTCAAGGCGGAAACTTCGATGGGCGGCTGCATCCGATCGTTCCTCGATAGGCACTCGAATGGATCCATCCCGTCAAAATCGGTGAACCGCTAGTCGACGGCGAGCAATGCGGCCCCTTCCTCGACCGCATCGCCCGGACGAACGTGAATTGCAGTGACACGCCCGGCTCGCGGCGCGTACACGAAAGTGTTCATTTTCATCGCCTCGATCGTGATCAATTGCGCGCCCTGCGCGACCTGCTGTCCAACCGCCACATCAAGCGAGACGATCTTCCCCGACAAGGGGCTGGGAATTCCGGCAGGACCCACCGACGGCGGAGCCGCGTTGGCAGGCGCGGGGGCAGCCACGGTAGGCATCGCCACAGACGAGACACCCGCAATTTGTGCCGGACGAGCCTGGAGCTGCGTCGCGGCTGCAGGATCATCCAGCAGCTCGACGGACACCTCGAAGACTTTGCCGTCCACGGTAACACGAAGTTTTTTCATAACGAAAGTAAGTAGCTCGAGAGCCTAGTTGAATACGCTGGACCAGTGTGTCGCAACTGCGGTTTTCAAAGTGGGATGTTTCCGTGTTTCTTCGGCGGTCTCGTCTCGCGCTTCGAAAGCGTGTTCCGCAAGGCCATCGCGAGCACCGCTCGTGTCTGCGAAGGCTCGATGACATCCGTGATCATCGCCTTGCGCGCCGCCGCATAGGGGGAAGCGAATTTCTTCCGGTATTCCGCCACCAGTTCGGCTTCCTTCGCCTTGGGATCCGCCGCAGAAGTGATCTCCCGCTTGTAGAGAATCTTGACGGCACCTTCGGCGCCCATGACGGCGATCTCCGAGGTTGGCCACGCGTAAACCACATCCGCGCCCATGTCGGCACTGCACATCGCCAGGTAGGCTCCTCCGTAGGCCTTTCGCAGGATGATCGTTAATTTCGGAACCGTCGCTGCCGCATACGCAAACAACATTTTCGCACCATGGCGAATGATCCCCCCCCTCTCCTGGGCCACACCGGGCATGAAACCCGGAACGTCGACCAACGTGACCAAGGGGAGATTGAAAATGTTGCAGAAACGGATGAATCGCGCGCCCTTGTCCGATGAATCAATATCCAACGTGCCCGCCTTGACCATGGATTGATTGGCGACAATTCCCACCACAACTCCCTGAATCCGTCCAAATCCGACCACCAGATTCTTGGCCCAGTCCCGCTGCACCTCAAGGAAGTCGCCCTCATCAACCAGCCGCGTGATGACTGTAAGAACGTCAAAAGGCGCCTTGGCGTCCGCGGGTACGAGTTCATTCAGCCCTGGATCAGCGGAGAGATCGATCTGTGGCATGCTCCGGTGCGGCGGATCCATCACGTTGTTCGCCGGAATGAACGACAGGATCTTCTTTGCCAGCTCGAGCGCATGCTTTTCGTCGTCAGCCACGAAATGGATGTTTCCGCTGACGGTCGCGTGAGCTTGGGCACTGCCAATCTCCGCCATGGTCACGGTCTGTCCCGTCGCAGCCTTGATGACGTCGGGGCCGCAGATGAACATGTTCGCGTTCGTCTTCGTCATGATGATGAAGTCGGTCAACGCTGGCGAATAGGCTGCACCCCCCGCACAGGGACCAGCAATGATCGAAATCTGGGGAACCACGCCGGACGCGAGAACGTTGCGGAAAAACACCTGCCCGTAACCCGAAAGGGAGTCATCACCTTCCTGGATGCGCGCTCCACCGGAATCATTGATTCCGATGATCGGCATGCCCGACTTCATCGCATAATCCATCAGATCACAGACCTTCTTCGAGTGAATGCGTCCGAGGCTGCCGCCGCTCACCGTAAAGTCGTGACTGTAAGCCGCAACCGGCCGGCCATCGACATATCCAACGCCGGTGACCACTCCATCACCTGGAAAGGTTTTCTTTTCCAGCCCGAAGTCATGGCAGTCATGGTCCGCATGAAGACCCCATTCCATGAAGGTGTTGGCCTGAAACAAAGCGACCAGCCGCTCACGCGCAGAGAGTAAACCTTTGGCGTGGCGCTCCGCCAGTTTATCTTCTCCGCCTCCCGCCATCGCGGTTTTGCGGCGCGCATGGAGTTCCTGCAAAAGGTCTTGATTGATTGGCATGTTGTTCGTTCCTCAGTGAGCCGGCGTATCGCTTTTGACTGCGCAAAATTCCGTCAAGACACCTCGAGTTGATTTGGGATGAAGAAAGGCGACTTGTTTTCCGCCCGCGCCATCAATCGGCGTCTCGTGAATCAAACGCACACCGGCGTCTGCCGCCTGTTTGAGCTGGCTGAAGATGTCATCAGTCCGGAACGCGATGTGGTGGATCCCCTCCCCTTTTTCGGCAATGAACTTCGCAATCGGGCTGTCCGGACTGGTGGCTTCCAACAGCTCCAGATGAACGCCTCCCACATTGAAAAAAGCGGTTCGCACCCTTTGGGACGCAATCTCTTCGCGTCCCTCGCAACGAAGGCCAAGCGCCTTTTCATAGTACGGGATCGCCTCGTCGAGCGAGCGAACCGCAATTCCCAGATGGTCGATTTTTTGGATCATGGCGCGTGAAGTGATCGTGTTCTGAAACTGTAAAACTGACAGGCCCCACCCTACGGCAACGCCGCGGTTCCTACTCCTCGTTTCTTGTCAAAGAGTATGTCGCGATTGTGAGTCCCCAATCTGAACGGGCACCGCGGACCCGGCCAGCTCCAAAAGGCGCAGTGCCGCGAGTGCAGGCGGCATCACCCCTCGGGCCACGGCGGACTCGATCGCGGGACGGTTTGAACGAACCGCCGGCGACGTCTCGAAGCGATCGCGAAGCGCCTGCTGAACCAACTCGTTCATCCACGCAAGATTCTGACTCCGACGAGTATCCATCAGCTGGCCGCTGCCGCGCGCATACTCGTAGTACGCCTGCACCTTCGCCCAGATATCCGCCACCCCTTCACCAGTCCTGGCTGAGCAGACAACCACGCGCACCGGCCAGCCACCGTCTGGCGTGTCCAGATAGTGCAGGGCCCGCGAGAATTCCGCGCATGCGAGTTCGGCGCGTTTCCGATTTTCACCATCGGCTTTGTTCACGATCAGGAGATCGGCGAGCTCAAGAATCCCTTTCTTCATCCCCTGCAATTCGTCCCCCGCTCCCGCGATCGTCAGCACCAGAAAGCAGTCGACCATCGCCCGTACGAGCACTTCGCTCTGGCCGACTCCCACCGTCTCAACAAGGACAACGTCAAAACCGGCCGCCTCGCACAAACAGATTGTTTCTCTCGTCTTGCGTGCAACCCCCCCCAGTTCCCCGCCGCTCGGGGACGGACGGATGAAGGCGTTTGGTTCGCGGGCCAATCTCTCCATCCGGGTTTTGTCACCGAGGATGCTCCCTCCGGAAATCGGGCTGCTGGGATCGACCGACAACACCGCGACCCTCTTGCCTTCAGCAATCAATTTCATCCCTAAACAGTCGATGAACGTGCTCTTGCCGGCTCCCGGAACTCCGGTGATGCCGATGCGCTGTGACCCGCCGGTTTTCTCCAGGACGAGCTCGATCAGCCTGTCCGCCGCTGCGCGATGCCGAGGTGCCCGGCTCTCAACCAGGGTGATCGCACGAGCCAGAGATCCACGATCGCCGCGGACGATACCTTCGACAAGGGATTCCACATCGGATGTGGCTGACGGGGTCCGACCTGGACCGGTAGCGACATCCACGACGCGGTCCGGTGCCGATACGATCCGCGAGTTAAAGCCAGTTCCACCGCCCTCAGGCGCCCATTCCGGGGATTTGGAGGACGTCGCCACAATCAGATGACATCACATCCAACGATAAGTCGAAAACGACTTTCGCACAGAAGTGGGAACATTGGATCGAGTCCCTTACGCATCGGAGACCCCGAGACGTCCGAGAATCGTCTTGGCGGAGCCCGGAATCGGAGTACCCGGACCAAAGATGGCGGCCGCGCCCTGACTGAGAAGAAACGCGTAATCCTGGGCGGGAATGACACCGCCAGCCACAATCATGATGTCTCCACGACCAAGTCGGGCCAATTCGGCCACCAGTTGGGGAAGGAGAGTCTTGTGGCCACCGGCCAGCGAACTCATCGCCACGACATGGACGTCATTCTCCACGGCTTGGCGGGCAGTCTCTTCAGGGGTCTGGAAAAGCGGACCGATATCGACGTCAAACCCCATGTCGGCCATCGCTGTCGCCACCACCTTGGCTCCGCGGTCGTGCCCATCCTGTCCCATTTTCGCGATCAGGATCCGTGGGCGCCGCCCCTCCCGTTCCTCGAAGGTCCGAGCGAGCCGGCGAACATCCGCGACGTCGCTCCGTGCCCCGTAAGTGCGACCATAGACCCCCGAAACCGACCGAATAACTGCCTCATAACGGTGGAAAACCTCCTCCAAAGCCTGCGAAATCTCCCCAAGAGTTGCGCGGGCCCTTGCCGCAATAATGGCGAGTTCAAGCAGGTTGCCATCACCGCGAGAGGCAGCGTCGGTCAGCGCAGCCAATGCCTGCCGAACCTCGGAACTGTTTCGTCCGGCGCGCAGTTCCTGCAGCTGGCGGATCTGGGAATCGCGCACCGCCGTGTTGTCAACTTCGAGAATCTCCATGGGGGCCTCCCGTTCCAATCTGAATTTGTTCACCCCCAAGATCACCTCCTGTCCGGAATCGATCATCGCCTGCCGGCGTGCCGCCGCCTCCTCGATCCGCAGTTTCGGAAGGCCGGTCTCAAGCGCTTTCGCCATGCCGCCCAAATCCTCAATTTCCTGGATGTGTCCCCATGCAAGACGCAGGAGCTCGTCCGTGAGCTTCTCAACGTAGTACGAACCACCCCAAGGATCGACTACATTGCAGATCCCTGTCTCCGCCTGAAGAAACAGCTGGGTGTTGCGTGCGATCCGGGCGGAGAAGTCGGTCGGTAACGCGATCGCCTCATCGAGGGAGTTCGTGTGCAAGGACTGGGTATGACCCATGGCTGCAGCCATCGCCTCGACGCAGGTCCGGACCACGTTGTTGAACGGATCCTGTTCGGTCAGACTCCAACCCGATGTCTGGGAATGAGTCCGCAACGCCATCGACTTCGGATTCTTCGGGTTGAATGCGTGCACCAGCTTCGCCCACAACAGTCGACCCGCACGCATCTTCGCCACTTCCATAAAGAAGTTCTTTCCCTGCGCCCAGAAGAAGGACAACCGCGGAGCGAATGCATCAATGTCAATGCCCGCACGAACCCCGGTTCTGAGATACTCAATCCCATCAGCAAGTGTGTAGGCCAACTCCAGATCTGCCGTCGCTCCCGCTTCCTGCATGTGATAACCGGAAATCGAGATCGAGTTGAACTTCGGCATTTTCTTCGAGGTGAACTCGAAGATGTCAGCAATGATCCGCATCGACGGAGCCGGCGGATAGATGTACGTGTTCCGAACCATGTACTCCTTCAGGATATCGTTCTGAATCGTCCCCGCAAGATTCTCGATTTTCACCCCCTGCTCCTCGGCGGCGACGATGTAGAAGGCCAAGACCGGCAGCACGGCCCCGTTCATCGTCATCGAAACGCTGATACGATCCAACGGTATCCCTTCGAACAACGCCTTCATGTCCAGCACGCTGTCCACCGCCACTCCCGCCTTGCCAACATCACCCATCACCCGGGGGTGATCCGAGTCGTAACCTCGATGCGTGGCCAGGTCAAAGGCAACCGACAAGCCAGTCTGCCCGGCGGCGAGGTTGCGTCGATAGAATGCATTGCTCTCCGTCGCCGTGGAGAAACCCGCATACTGCCGGACAGTCCAGGGTTTCTGCACATACATCGTGGCGTAGGGTCCTCGCAAAAACGGAGCCACGCCCGCCGTGTAATCGAGGTGCTCGCACCCCTGCAGATCGTCCGCGGTGTAGACGGACTTTCCGGCAATCTGTTCGTTGGTCATCCACACCAGCCCGCCATCGGATGAACCCGCCGCCCTCGACGACGCGCCAGCAGACGGAACCGAAAAATCCACCTTCGAGAAATTGGGAAAGGACATGACTGTTTGGTCTTGGAAATCAGGCTCCGAGCTCCTGCTGAATCTTGGTTAGAACTTGGATCGCATTGGCTCGAAGATGGATGAATTCGTCCACGCCGGCGCGCTTGAGCACCTCAACCTGCTCAGCGGGAAAACCAGCCAGGACGACGTAAGGGGGCCGTTCCTGGGCCTTGAGGGCCGAGACCAACGGTGGCACCAGTGCCGGGTAAGTCTCGTCCGTGGAACAGATCGTCACCACCGGAGCCCCCGACGCCTTGGCCGCGGCGACCGCCTCCTCGACGGAGGTAAACCCCCGCGGTGAAACCACCTCGAATCCTCCAGCCGCATAAAAACCCGCGGAGAACTCGGCCCTCGCTGCATGCTGCTTTCGCGGACCCATATTGGCCAAAAACACCTTCGGCAGGGAACCGTGCTTCTGACGGTGGGACTCCGCCCTTCGACGGAGACTCTCGAACGGCTCCGAGCGACGACGGAACCGCAGCGCCTCGACCTTGGGCGGACTGGATCGATCCGTGGCCAAAACCCGCATCACCTCACCCAGGGTGGCGCCCTCCGAAAGGGTCTCCATGAGGACCGTCATCCTCTCCGGCCGTTTCTCGTTCAGCAAACGGCTCAGGCCACCGAGCAGTCGATCCGACTGGTCGACGTCGGTTCCCAATCGACTCTTGACCACCCGAGTTCCGCGGGCGTGGGCGACGCCCTTAAAATCGGGACTCTCGACCGGAGTGGGTTTTTCCTTAAGATTCGGATGCAGATTGGTGCCGACAATCCCATCGCGCCGGCCCTCCGCACCCGCCTGCCGCGCCGCCGCGGAACGGGCAATCTCCATTTGGGGGAAGCCCGCCGCCAAGGCGGCGCACATGCCTCCGCGCTCCTCGACCGCCTGAAAGAGCGACCAAGCCCGCTCTGCCAGCTGGCGAGTCAACGTTTCCACATACCAGGAACCTCCGGCAGGATCCAGGACGCGCGCAAGATGACATTCCTCCCCGAGAATCAACTGGGTGTTTCGGGCGATGCGCCTGGAAAAGTCGTCCGGCACCCTGAAACACTCATCGTAGGCGGAAATGTGAATACTCTGACAGCCACCAACGATCCCAGCAAACGCCTCGCTGGTCGCCCGGAGCATGTTGACGTGAGGGTCTAGAATCGACTTGTTCCACATCGCCGAGCGTCCGTGACAGACTAGACCGCATCCCGCGGGATCGATGCCCGCAGTCTCGAGCACACGGGACCAAATCAGTCGCGCAGCACGGAGCTTCGCAATCTCGACAAACAGATTGGAGCCGAGCGAACTGGTGAAGAGGATTCGAGGGGCGACGAGCGCGGGCGGACAACCCCGCTCCTCCAGACGTCGCAGATAGTCGGCCGCGGTCGCGAGGCCGAAACCCAACTCCTGGACGGCGTGACCACCGGCTTCCGCCCAAATGTTCGACTGCACCCCCACCGTGCGCAAACCCGGTGCGTGAATACTCGACCACTCAACCGCCGTCGCCATCAACTCAAAGGCTGAGTCGAGTGAAATCGGCAACGTTCCGCTCTGGGCAAGTTCGCCAACCGGATCGGTCAGGACCCCTCCTCGGAATTCAGCCAGAGATCGGCCCTGTTTCTTGAGGAGCGCGGCCAGCATCGCGGTCAGAGCGAGACCTGAAATGCCACCCTGCGCGTAGATGGGCACCGACGCCAAGTCGACGCCCTTGAGCGCCTGGCCGAGGTCATCCAAGGTCGCAATGGAAAGACCACAGACGCCGACTTCGCCCAATTTAGCCTCGTCTGGATCCAACCCAGCCCGGGTGGCCACATCCAGAAGCAGATTTACCGCATCCTGGCCCCGATTCAAATCCTGGAGTAGTGCCTGATTGAATTCGTCGGGCTTCCCGTAGGGGAGTTCCTGGCAAATCCTCCATCCTGAAGGTCGGTCCGACGAACTGCGGCTGCCTCGGGTGAAGGGAACGTGGCCCGGGCTGCCCGCCTCCTCACCCAGCCGATCCGCTTCTCCCCGTCCGTAAATCGGCTGGAGATCAATCCCTTCCGGTAACCTGGTAATCAGTTTCTTTTCAAACGAAGCTCCGTCCAACGACGCTTCTGCCGCGCGTCGCCAGGCGTCAGGCGCCGGCAGAGGGAATTCCGAAAGAAGTCGTTCACGGTTGGACGGTGCGGTCATGGATCGTTGGGTTTTTATGGCTCATCCCAGTTCTTCGACTGAGACAGAGAATGAGCGCCCCTCAATTTCGAGGCGAAGCCGAGTGGTTGCGGCCGTGGCGGATGGATTTGCCGACTGAACCACAGGAACGGCCGCCGTGGGCGGCGCTACGGGAGGCAGTACCGCCGGGGCCGCGCTTGGCTGCGGAGTGGGAGGCGCGGCGACCTTCGAGCCGCCACGAAGCAAGGCTTCGACCTCGCGGGGAAACATCGCGTAGAGCACTGCCGTATCATCATCGGAGGGCAAACCCTTGGCCGTGAGTTCGCTGCGGAGTGAAGGCATCTTTGGAGCCAGTCCATCGGCCGGGCGGCCGGTAATCGGCGCATGTCCGGCTTTTTTCGCCGCCAAGGCGACAACATCGGGATCAAGCGCGCCGGGAGCGCGGCCATACTTACCCAACGCCAAATCAACCGTCGCTTGGGAGAGGTTCTGCCAACGTCCGAACTTCACATTCAGCATCGCCTGGGTGCCGACGATTTGGGACGTGGGCGTGACAAGTGGAATCCAGCCCAAGGCTTTTCGAACCAGCGGAATTTCAGCCAATACTTCCTCCAGCTTGGTTTCCATTTTCAGCTCCTTAAGCTGGTTCCTGAAGTTGGAAAGCATACCCCCGGGAACTTGATAGAGAAGTGCGTCGCTATCCACCCGATCGTTCACCGGACTCATCACCGCTGTCAGCTCGTTCGCTACTTTTTCGAAGTGTCGACGAAGTTTCGTCAGCCGGGCGAGATCGTAAGAAGGCGCTCGCGGATTCCCTTGAAGGAGGGCGAGCATCCGAACGGTGTCTGGTTGGCCGGTGCCATTGGCAAACGGAGCGATCGAACAGTCGATCACGTCAGCTCCAGCCGCAGTCACTGCGACATACGTTGCACCGGCAAGACCCGCGGTATCATGGGAATGCACCGTCAGCGGCACATTGCTGTGCCGTGCTTTGATGCCACGAACGATTTCGTAAGCGACGGAAGGCGGAAGGAGGCCAGCCATGTCTTTGAGACAAATGGAGTCCACGCCCGACTCCACCAACTCATCAGCCAATTGGCCGAACATCTCCGGCGTGTGAACCGGACTGGTCGTGTAGCAAATCGTGCCTTGAGCGTGCTTGCCGAGGGCGCGCACCGCCTTGATCGCGGTCTGCACGTTCCGCATGTCGTTGAGTGCATCGAAGATTCGAAAGACATCGACTCCATGGTTGGCCGCGCTGCGCACGAACGCCTCCACCACATCATCCGGGAAACTCGTGTACTGAACGATGTTCTGACCACGCAGAAGCATCATGTGGGGAGTCTTTGGCGAGAGCGGTTTCAGCGCATCCAACCGGCTGAAGGGGTTCTCACCCAAGAACCTAAGGCAGGAATCGATCGTTGCCCCACCCCAGGTCTCCAACGCGCCAAAACCGAGTTCATCGAGGTCAGAGGCCGCCGCCAACATTTGGGACGTGGTCATTCGAGTGGCGGCGAGCGATTGATGGCCGTCACGTAACACAGTGTTGTTAAACTGGATCGGTTTCATGATGCGGGGCTCGGGGAGGGCTGCCAATTTGGAGAACGCATGACGCGACTCTAGCGGGAACTCTCTCTTCAGTCTATGCCGCACTTGCCGTATTTGCCGCATCTTTTGCGACCTAGAACAAGTCCCGTTCGGTCATATTTTCAACCGTAGCTGATCAAAAAAAATCGCCCGATCTTTTCAGATCGGGCGAATAACGACTTGGAGCTAGGCTCTACAAGTCGTTTTGGCGGGAGGGAAACGGAGTAAGCCGCAGCCCCCGGCATTTGACAAGCACAATCTCTTGCCGCGGGTTGATGATCCTGATTATTCCAAAAAAAAGAACCGCAAATCTTTCGATTCGCGGTTCTTGAGCGTCTCGCGCCCGTGGAACAAGTCGACCGGTCAGGCGGATGTCGCCGCCGGTGCCGGCGCGTTGTCCGCAACGTTCAGCTCTTCGCCAAAGGGCAACGAGATCCGTAGCTGTTTGAACGCCGGCAAGCCCGTGCCCGCAGGAATCAAATGTCCCATAATGACGTTTTCCTTGAAGCCTTTCAGATGATCCACCTTGCCGAGCGTGGAGGCATCCGTGAGCACTCGGGTCGTCTCCTGGAAGGAAGCGGCGGAAATGAACGATTCCGTCTCCAGCGAGGCCTTGGTGATACCCAGGAGAATCGGTTCAGCCTCCGCGGGTTTACCACCCGCCTCTTCGATTCGCCGATTGTCGGCCAAGAACGAAGCGCGATCGACCTGTTCACCCCAGAAGTATTCGCTGTCGCCCGGATCAGTGATCCGAACTTTACGAAGCATCTGTCGGATGATGATTTCGATGTGCTTGTCGTTGATCGTCACACCCTGCAGGCGGTAGACCTCCTGGACTTGGGAGATGAGGAAGTCGTACAGCGCGCTTGGCCCGAGAATTTCAAGAATCTCGTGGGGATCTGCCGATCCCTCAGTGAGGTGCTGACCCTTGTGGACCACGTCGCCTGGCTGGACGATGATATGTTTCCCCGTTGGGATCAGATGTTCCTCTTCCTGGGCAGTCTCATCGTTCATCACGACCAACTTGCGCTTACCGCGGACGGTCCCCTCAAAGGAAACAATGCCATCGATACGCGCCATCTCCGCGGCATCCTTCGGCCGGCGGGCTTCAAACAGCTCGGCCACGCGCGGAAGACCGCCGGTGATATCCTTGGTCTTCGAAGCTTGACGAGGTGTTTTGGCGAGGAGCGCACCCGGAGCAATCAAGTCACTCTCGTTCACCACGATCTGAGCTCCCACCGGGATTGAATAGGCCGCGAGGGGTCGATTCGCTCCATCACGCACTTCAATCTGAGGATTCAAGTCTTCCTTGTGCTCGATCACCACGGTCGCGATGCGGCCCGAGGACTCGTCAAGCTCACGTTTGACGGTGACGCCCGGGATCATGTCCTTGAAGGTCAGCGTACCGCCCTTTTCCGAAAGAACGGGAACATTGTAGGGATCCCATTGCGCCAAGACCGCGCCCTTCTCAATTGGCTCGCCGTCTCCAACATGCAGGAATGAACCCACAACGATGTTGTAGCTTTCGAGTTCCTTGTCGTCGGCGTCGAAGATCTGGATGCTGCCGGTCTTGTTGAGGACAATATTGCCACCGTCCGCAGTCTGCACGAGACGGAGAGCGCGGTAGCGAACGATACCGGCCGAGCGGACCCTGATTTCCGGTGTCTTGAATCCGCCGGAGGCAACGCCGCCGATATGGAAGGTACGCATGGTGAGCTGCGTCCCTGGCTCTCCGATCGACTGGGCGGCAATGATTCCCACTGAGTCGCCAATCTTGGCCACACGATTCGTGGCCGGATTGATTCCGTAACTGCGGGCATCAATGCCATGCTTGCTGATCGAAGTCAGCGGGGACATGATCTTCACGCGTTCGATACCCGAATCCACGATGCGCAACGAGACTTCCTCGGTGATCAGTTCACCGGAGCCGACGAGTCGCTCGGTTGGATTGAGCGGATTGTAGACGTCGTCGCTTGAGCAGCGGCCGACGATGCGTTCCCTCAAACCAACGATTTCATCGTCTCCTTCGAAGATGGCCTTCTTCCAAATGCCGTCGCGGGAACCGCAATCGTCCTCCGCGATGATCACGTCCATGGCCACATCACACAGCTTGCGGGTCATGTAACCGGCGTCCGCGGTCTTCAGCGCCGTATCGGCAAGACCTTTACGAGCACCGTGCGTCGAGATGAAGTACTCCAGAACCGTGAGCCCCTCGCGGAAGGAGGAAAGAATCGGCCGCTCGATGATCTCGCCAGAAGGCTTGGCCATCAGACCGCGGGTGCCGCACAGCTGACGGACCTGCTGCTTGTTGCCGCGTGCACCTGAGTCCATCATGATGTACACCGGGTTCACCTCGGTCTTGCCTTCGTTGTTCTCAAGTTTTGAGAAAACCGCCTTGGCGATCTTGTCGGTCGCACCCGTCCAAATGTCGACGACCTTGTTGTAGCGCTCTCCGTCGGTGATGATGCCCTTGTTGAACTGGGCTTCGACCTCGGCGATCTTCTTGCGCGAATCGGCGACAATATCCTTCTTGTCCTCAGGAATTATCATGTCGTCGATTCCGATGGAAATGCCCGCTTGGAAGGCGGTCTGAAAGCCAAGTTCCTTCAGCTTGTCGAGCATCTCAATGGTCACCGTATCACCCGCCACCTTGTAGGTGTTGAGGATCAAGTCGCCGAGCTTGCTCTTCGGAACCGGGAAATTGATGAAACCGAGACCGGCGGGCCAGATCTGATTGAAGATCACGCGACCGACCGTCGTGCGCACCAGTTTCTTTTCCGTATTTCCATAAACCGTCTCACGACGGAAATCAGGATTCGGGATATCGACCCAATCATGCATCTTCAGCGCACCGTCCGCCTTGGCGTAAAGCACTTCCTGAAGGCCACTGAGCATGGGCACACGCTGCTCCTTTGTCGGCTTGCGACGGGGTTCAATGGTAAGATAATACGCGCCGAGAACGATGTCCTGCGACGGCGTGAGAATCGGCTTGCCGGAGGAGGGTGAAAAGATGTTGTTCGTCGACATCATCAGGAGTTTGCACTCCATGACCGCCTCAAGCGAAAGCGGTACATGGACCGCCATCTGATCGCCGTCGAAGTCCGCGTTGTAAGCAGTACAAACGAGCGGATGCACTCGAATGGCCTCACCCTCAATGAGGACGGGTTCGAACGCTTGAATGGAAAGACGGTGCAACGTCGGCGCGCGATTCAGCAGAACCGGATGCCCCTTGGTCACTTCCTCGAGGATGTCCCACACTTCCGGGGACTTTTTCTCGATCATCTTCCGCGCTCCTCTGACCGTATGCACGAAACCGAGCTCCTTCAGACGACGGATAATAAAGGGCTCAAAGAGCACCAACGCCATCTTCTTGGGCAAACCACACTGATGGAGCTTCAACTCCGGCCCGATCACAATCACGGAACGTCCAGAGTAGTCCACGCGCTTACCGAGCAAGTTCTGACGGAACCGACCCTGCTTGCCCTTCAACATGTCGGAGAGTGACTTCAACGGACGGTTGCCCGCACCGGTCACTGGACGGCCATGACGACCGTTGTCGAAGAGCGCATCAACCGCCTCTTGCAACATGCGCTTCTCGTTGTGAATGATCACATCCGGCGTCTTTAGCTGCATCAGATTCCGCAAGCGATTGTTGCGGTTGATAACCCGACGATAAAGATCGTTCAGATCGGACGTGGCGAAACGGCCTCCCTCGAGAGGAACCAACGGACGAAGATCGGGCGGGATGACCGGCAGGACCTCCAGAACCATCCACTCGGGACGCGATTTGGAATGGATGAAACCCTGGATGACCTTGAGCCGTTTCGAGAGCTTCTTCTTGATCTGCTTCGAACGCGTCGCGCGCATCTGCTCCTGAAGCTCCGCGACCGTTGCGCCCATGTCCATGACCTTGAGGGCCTCGCGGACCGCTTCGGCGCCCATCTTAGCGACGAAAGAATCGTCACCGTACTCGTCGAGTGCCTGACGGTACTCGGTGTCGGTCAGCAACTGTTTCGGCTCGAGCGGGGTCTTGCCTGGATCGACGACCATGTAGTTCTCGTAATAGATGACGCGCTCAAGCGAGCGGGCGGTCATATCGAGGAGAAGACCGAGCCGGCTGGGCATGCTCTTGAGGAACCAGATGTGCGCCACCGGCACCGCCAGTTCGATGTGCCCCATGCGTTCACGACGCACGCGCGCAATCGTCACCTCGACGCCGCAACGATCGCAAACAACATCCTTGTACTTGATACGCTTGTATTTACCGCATGCACACTCGTAGTCTCGAACCGGACCGAAGATCTTCTGACAGAAAAGACCACCCGGCTCCGGCTTGAAGGTGCGATAGTTGATTGTCTCAGGATTCTTGACCTCTCCCTTGGACCACGCGCGGATCGTTTCCGGTGAGGCGACGGTGATGGAGACACAGTCAAACAGGTTTTCGTCGAGACCGAGCGCGGAACGGGCCTCGTCACGGGCCGACGCGGCAGTTTCTGCAGGTTGGATGCTCATGTATTTGTCGCTGACTTGGTTTAAAACGTGGAACGGGCGATTTTGTGACGGAGAGTTGGCTTAGGTGCCGAAACTCAACGCGTCGTTCTTCGCGAGTTTGATGTCGAGACCCAGTGACTGGATTTCCTTGATCAAGACGTTGAAGGATTCCGGGGTGCCAGCGACCAAGGTATTATCACCCTTGACGAGCGACTCGTAGATCTTGGTGCGGCCCTGAACATCGTCTGACTTCACCGTGAGCAATTCCTGAAGGGTATGCGCGGCGCCGTAGGCTTCCAACGCCCAAACCTCCATTTCGCCGAAACGCTGACCACCATACTGGGCCTTGCCGCCAAGGGGTTGCTGCGTCACGAGCGAGTACGGACCCACCGCACGGGCGTGGATCTTGTGGGAGACCAAGTGGTTTAGCTTCATCATATAGATGTAGCCCACCACCACCTCCTGATCGATCTTCTCACCGGTACGACCGTCGAACAGCGGGCTCTTGCCTGAGTTCGGCAGCCCTGCCTGTTTGAGGTATTCACGCACTTTCTTCTCGGGGATACCGTCGAACACCGGAGTGGCGACCTTGATCCCGAGCTTTTTGCAAGCCCACCCAAGATGGGTCTCAAGAACCTGGCCGACATTCATGCGCGAGGGCACACCCAGAGGATTCAAACAGATTTCAACCGGAGTGCCATCGGGCAGGAAAGGCATGTCTTCCTCGGGCACGATCTTTGCGACCACACCCTTGTTGCCGTGACGACCTGCCATCTTGTCGCCGACTTCCAGCTTCTGCTTCGTCGCAATGTAAACCTTCACCTGTTTGATCGCGCCGGTACCGGCGTCTTCACCCGCCTCAACTCCCTGGATCTTGCGCTCACGGTCACCCTCAAGCTCGTCAAACTTCCCTTGGTAGGAACCAATGATCTCCATGATCTTGATCCGAACCGGTGAAGGATCGATTTCCACATGCTTGGACACCGCAGCCAGCTTGCGCAGGAGTGTCTTGGTGATCTTTCGATTGGCCGGGATGATGATCTCACCGGTCTGTCCGTTGACGACATCGAGAGGGATTTTCTCACCCAGGAGGATGTTCGAGAGTGCTTCCGTGAGGGACTCACGGAGCTTGTCCATCTCGGTCTTGTAGTCTTCCTGAATCTGCTTGATTTGACGACGACGGTCCGAAGGGGAAAGCTTCTCCTGCTGATTGTCGATTCGGGAGGAGACTTTGACATCCATGATGATGCCACCGACCCCCGACGGAACAACCAGTGAGGTGTCCTTCACATCCGCGGCTTTTTCGCCAAAGATCGCGCGCAGCAACTTCTCTTCCGGAGCCAGTTCAGTCTCCGATTTCGGGGTGATTTTCCCGACGAGAATATCGCCCGGTTTCACCTCGGCGCCCACCCGGATCACACCATTGTGGTCCAAATTCTTCAGGGCCTCTTCACCGACATTGGGAATATCGCGAGTGATTTCCTCAGGTCCGAGCTTGGTATCACGCGCCGTCACCTCGAATTCCTGGATGTGGATCGACGTGAAGATATCCTCCTTCAGGACCTTCTCGGAAATCAGAATCGCGTCCTCGAAATTGTATCCGTTCCAAGGCATGAACGCGACCAGAACATTGCGTCCAAGAGCCATTTCGCCCTTGTCCGTCGATGGACCATCCGCGATCACATCCCCGACTTTTACTTTCTGTCCCTTGCTGACGATGGGCTTTTGGTTGAAGCAGGTCCCGGCATTGGAGCGCATGAACTTGCGCAGTTCGTAAACCGCCACACCATTCTTCGAGTCACTCTTCGGATGTTTCTCGAAATTTCTTGGAAGTTCCCCATCCCGCGTCGTGACGATTCGCTTGGCATCAACGGAGGCGACGATGCCAGCGTCCTCAGCGACCACCACGATCTTCGAGTCTCGAGCGACGCGTTCCTCGATCCCGGTGCCCACGAAAGGTGACTCTGCTTGGAGAAGCGGAACACCCTGACGCTGCATGTTGGCTCCCATCAATGCGCGATTGGCGTCATCGTGCTCAAGAAATGGGATCATCCCGGCCGCGATGGAAATAACCTGTTTGGGCGAAACGTCCATCAAGTGCACCTCGCTGGCCGCAACTTCCAGGAAGTTGCCGTCCTGACGGACGGTCACCTTGCCGACAAAATTGCCCCTGTCATCCATCTCGGCGTTCGCCTGCGCGATCACCTTGCCCTCTTCCTGGTCTGCGGTCAGGTAATCAATCTTGTCGCTGACCTTCCCGTCCTTGACGACCCGGTAAGGAGACTCGATGAACCCGAACTCATTGACCCGAGCATAGGTCGAAAGGGAGTTGATCAGACCGATATTCGGTCCCTCAGGAGTCTCAATGGGGCAAATACGTCCGTAGTGCGACGGATGAACGTCACGAACTTCGAAGCCCGCACGATCGCGATTCAAGCCGCCGGGTCCGAGGGCGGAAAGACGACGTTTGTGCGTCACCTCGGCCAGCGGGTTGATCTGGTCCATGAACTGGGACAGCTGGGAACGCGCAAAGAAATCACGAATCACCGTGGTGAGAGCCTTCGGATTGATCAGCTTTTGTGGCGTGATCGAATCGACACTCTGATCGTACATCGTCATGCGCTCGCGGACCAGACGCTCCGTCCGCGCCAGACCCACGCGGCACTGGTTGGCGAGCAATTCGCCGACGGTGCGGACGCGGCGGGACCCAAGATGATCGATATCATCGACCACGCCTTCTCCCCGCTTGAGACGGACCAGGTATTTGGTCGCACCGACCACATCGCCGGCCTCGAGGATGCGTTGTTCGAGGTCAACCTTAAGGCCAAGCTTCTGGTTGACTTTGTAACGCCCGACCCGTCCGAGATCGTAACGCTTGGGATCAAAGAAGAGCCGTTTCAACAACGCCTTGGCGTTGGCGGTCGTCGGGGGTTCACCTGGACGGAGGCGCTTGTAGATTTCCTTCAAGGCCTCCTCTTCGTTTCGCGTTGGATCCTTCTTCAGGGCACGGATGATCGCACCCTCATCGGCCGCCGTATCGATCACCCGGATAGCCGAAATGTCGTGCTTCTCAAACGTGCGAACGATTGCCTTGGTCAACGGCTCGAACGCACGCGCCAACACGACGCCCTGCTGGGCATCGATCGCATCCTCGACGAGCACGAGTGTGCTGACGTTCTCCAAATCCAACGCCTTCGACACCTTGAGATCCTTGATCTCATAGAAAAGATTGAGGATGTCAACGTCGGCACTGTATCCAATCGCACGCAAGAGTGTCGTGATCAGGAACTTGCGGCGCCGGCGGCGGCGATCGAGATAAACGTAGAGGAGGTCGTTGTTGTCGAACTGAACCTCGAGCCAGGTTCCGCGATCGGGAATGATCCGGAACGAGTGCAACAGTTTGCCGTTGGGGTGCGGCGCTACTTCGAAGGCGATGCCTGGCGAACGATGCAATTGGGACACAACCACGCGCTCGGCCCCATTGATAATGAAAGAACCCCGTTCAGTAACCATGGGAATTTCTCCCATGTAGATCTCTTCGTCCTTGATGAAGTCTTCTTCGCGAAGACGCAGCTTCACATAAAGCGGGACAGAATAGGTGATGCCATCGCGGAGGCACTCAATTTCCGTATTTTTCGGGTCACCAATCGTATAGGAGACATACTCCAGCACCAGTCGACCGTCGTACGACTCGATGGGGAAAACTTCGCGAAAAACCGCTTCGAGCCCTTGATTCTTCCGCTGTTTCTCAGGTACGCCCTTCTGGAGGTACTCAAGATACGAGCTGATCTGGAGCTCGATGAGATTGGGTGGCTGAATTACTTCGCGTAGCTTGCCGAAGTTGATGCGGTCTGCGTGATTGCTGCGATCGGCCATGGGAGTTCCCGGATTAAAGACGAAACGACTGAAAAGTCAGGGCGTGCGCACAGGCACGCTCAAAAGAGGAACCTGCAGAACAAGGGTCTGCGGTACCTGGCAAACAAAGAACAAATAATGGAAAAGGCAAAGGACAGGCTGCGTAATGACGCAGCCTGTCCCGAAGAACTGAGGGCTTTTGGCGAAAGAGATGCCAAGCGGCTTACTTCAGCTGTACCTTGGCACCAGCGGTTTCGAGCTTCTTCTTGATTTCTTCGGCCTCGGCCTTGGCGACATTCTCCTTGACGGGCTTCGGCGCGCCGTCGACCAAGTCCTTGGCTTCTTTCAAGCCGAGGCCCGTGATCGCTCGCACTTCCTTGATCACACTGATCTTGTTCGCACCAGCCTCCAGCAGGACGATCGTGAATTCGGTTTGCTCAATGGCCACGGCGGCAGGTGCCGCTGAGCCCGCCGGCGCTGCGGCAACTGAAGCGGCTGCGGAGACACCCCACTTGGCTTCGAGGTCTTTGACGAGGGCTGCGAGGTCGAGAATCGTTTGGCCGGAGAGCCACTCGATGACTTGGTCTTTCGTGATATTGCTCATAGTATACTCCTGAAAACACTAGCGAACCCAGTGAGCGGGTCGCGTTTAAGAGACGTATCCCCTAGTTGTTCTCTTTCGATGGTTTCTCTTCAGACGATCGCGTTTAAAAGCCGTCGTCCAAAAAATGGTTATGGGAACAGGTTAAGCTGCAGGGGTTTCCTTCTTGACCTTCGCGTCAAGAACCCGAACGAACGCACCAGCGGTGCTGGACAGCATGCCCAAAAATTGGGCCCGGAGCACGTCGAATGGCGGCAGATCGGCGATCACCTCAAGTTCCGCCGAAGTGAGCAGCTTACGCTCAAACACGCCAACCTTCACCTGAAGCTTCTTCTTTTCTTGGATGTAAAGTTTGAGGACTTTCGCGACTCCGGCGGGGTTTTTCCCACCGACAACGATCGCCGTCGGCCCTGTCAGACCGGCTTCGATCTCGGGCAAGCCCATCGCCTTCGCCGCGACACGTAATGAACTATTCTTAACGACGTGAAATTCAGCCTTCTCCGCCACCAGTCGCGACCGCAATTCGGCCACGTCCGAGACGGTCACGCTCGTGAAATTCGCGAGAATGACGTAATCACTCTTCTTGAGGTGGGATTCGACCTCGGAAATCAGATATTGCTTTTCAGCTCTCATGGATGACGAGGCTCCGGTTAGAGTTTGGAGAATTCCGCTGATGCAATATGCACCGACGGGCTCTGTGACGAAGAAATCGCCACTGTCTTGATATAGTTGCCCTTGAAAGATGCTGGTTTCGCCTTCGCGACCGCATCGAGGACCGCCGTCACATTTTCCAGAATCTGGTCCGCAGTAAACGAACGTTTGCCGACGCCAACTCCGATATTCGCAGCCTTGTCCATCTTGAACTCAACACGACCAGCCTTCACTGCCTTGATGCCGCCAGCAATGTCATCGGTCACCGTTCCTGACTTCGGATTGGGCATCAAACCCTTGGGTCCGAGAACACGGGCGATGGACCGGACCGTCTTCATCGCCTCAGTCGTCGCGATCGCAACGTCGAAGTCGAGCCAGCCTTCGTTGATTTTCGCCATCATGTCCTGCAACCCAGCGTGATCGGCTCCTGCGTCCAAGGCGGCCTTCACGTTGTCCGTAAAAACTAAAACTCGAACCTTCTTTCCCGAACCATTGGGCAAAGGAGTCGTGCCACGGACCATCTGGTCACCCGCAGTCGGATCAACGCCCAAACGCAGGGAAATTTCGACGGTTTCGTCGAACTTGGCTTTAGGAAATTTGGCGAGCAGATTGACCGCCTCTTTCAGCGGATAGTCTTTGCCAAGGTCAGCGACGGCAACGGCGCTGCGGTATCGTTTACTCTTCTTTTTTGCAGGCATGAATACTCCTTGCGGTTCAATCGTCCAATTGGACTCCCGCGGTGAGCTGTGTGTTAGTTGCGGAACGGGAACGAATCCCGCACCAAAAGTTTGGAGACGGGAGAGGTCTTAATCAATGACCTCAATCCCCATATTACGAGCGGTCCCGGCGATAACCTTGATCCCCGCCTCATCGTCCTTGGCATTGAGATCTTTCGCCTTGAGCTTGTAGATTTCCAAGAGCTGCTTCCTCGTGACTTTGCCCACCTTATCCTGATTGGGCTTGGCGGATCCGGAAGCGATATTGGCCGCCTTTTTGAGGAGAACCGAAGCCGGAGGCGACTTGAGGATGAAGGTGAAACTCTTGTCCGTGTAGACCGTGATCACCACGGGCAAAATCATGCCGTTCTGATCCTTGGTGCGGGCATTAAATTCTTTGCAGAACGCCATGATATTGACGCCCTGAGCACCGAGAGCAGGACCGACAGGGGGAGCAGGATTGGCTGCCCCGGCAGGGAGTTGAAGGCGAACGTAACCGTGAATCTTCTTGGCCATGGATGTAAAATGTTAGGTTTTCGATTTTGAGATTCGATTCTTGAGGTCTGGGTAACTCGAGGATCTGCGGAATCGAGACTCAAAAACTCAAAATCAAAAGAGGGTCACTCGGTGATGCGTTGAACTTGCCAGTACTCGAGTTCGACCGGAGTGAAACGGCCGAAAATGGAAACCGAGATCTTAAGCTTACCCCGGTCGGGATCGATCTCATCGATTCGTCCGGTCAGATTTGCGAAGGCTCCATCGGTCACCTTGACCTCCTCCCCGACCTCGTACTGAACTTTCGGTACTTCCTTGCCTGAAGCCGCCTCAATCCGTGCGCGAATCTCATCGATCTCACTTTCCCGCAACGCCGCCGGACGTTCGCCACCGACAAACCCGATCACTCCAGCGACCTCCTTGACGAAGTACCATGGGCGATTGATCACCTTCCCATCGTCACCGTAAAGCTTCATTTGGATGAAGACGTAACCAGGATAAAGCTTGCGCGTCTTCGTGGTCTTCTTACCTCCCTTCACCTCGGAAACAATTTCCGTCGGCAGCAAAACTTCAAAGATTTGATCGTCGAGCTCTTCAACCTTTTTGAACTTCTCGATGTAGAGCTTAACCTTACCTTCTTGGCCAGAAAGCGTATGAAGGGCAAACCACTGGGCCCCAACAGGAGCAGAAGTCGATGCAGCCATGGAATATAAGACTCAACTAACCCACGACGTGAAGAGGTCCACGAATTGATAAAGGGTAAAATCGCTGATGCTGGTGAAAATGCCCAGCAGCACCGCCGCAACGATCACGACGACCGTGGAATCACGCAGCTCAGACTTGGTGGGCCAGGTGGCCTTTTTGAGCTCATCGACCATCTCACCAACAAAGATACGTGTGCTGCGGAACGGATTTTTCATGTGTGTAAGAATGGCAGGGGCGGAGGGAATCGAACCCCCAACCAACGGTTTTGGAGACCGCTACTCTACCGATTGAGCTACACCCCTGTGAAGAAGACTGTTTTTAGACGACAGAGCCGAGGCTCCTGAATCGGAACCTCGGCGGTGAATGGAACGACTGCTTGTTCGATTAGACCAAGATCTCGGTGATCCGACCAGCACCGATCGTGCGGCCACCTTCACGGATGGCGAAGCGCTGGGTCTTCTCCATCGCGATCGGCACAATCAAATCGATCTCGACGCTGACGTTATCGCCAGGCATGATCATCTCAACGCCCGTCGGAAGATTGACGATACCGGTCACATCCGTCGTGCGGAAGTAGAATTGAGGACGATAGCCATTGAAGAATGGGGTGTGGCGACCGCCTTCTTCCTTGGTGAGAACGTAGATTTCCGCCTTGGCCTTCTTGTGCGGGGTGATGGACTTGGGCGCCGCTAGGACTTGGCCGCGCTCGATGCCTTCCTTGTCAATACCGCGAAGAAGAATACCAACATTGTCTCCCGCCTGGCCGCTATCGAGCAGCTTGCGGAACATTTCAATGCCGGTGACGACCGTGGAAACGGTGTCCTTCAGACCAACGATTTCAACGGTTTCGTTGATCTTGACAATGCCACGCTCAATACGACCCGTGGCGACCGTGCCACGACCGGTGATCGAAAACACGTCCTCGACCGACATCAGGAATGGCTTGTCCGTCTCACGCAGGGGCTCGGGAATTTCCGAGTCGATGGCATCCATCAGCTCAGTGATTTGAGCGATACCTTCAGGTTTACCCTCAAGGGCAGCCGTGGCGGACCCACGAACGATCCGAGCGTTATCGCCATCGAACTGGTATTTGCTCAGGAGTTCACGGATCTCCATCTCGACCAATTCGAGAAGTTCTTTGTCGTCAATGAGATCTACCTTGTTCAACCAGACGACAAGCTTCGGAACACCGACTTGTCGAGCCAAGAGGATGTGCTCGCGCGTCTGGGGCATCGGACCATCGGCGGCTGAGACCACAAGGATCGCGCCATCCATCTGGGCCGCACCCGTGATCATGTTCTTCACGAAGTCGGCGTGTCCGGGGCAATCAACGTGAGCATAATGACGCTTCACCGTCTCGTACTCCACGTGCGCGACCGAGATCGTTACGATTTTGGACGCGTCGCGGACCGTTCCACCCTTGGCGATGTCCGCATACGACTTGGCCTCTGCAAGGCCTTTGCGGGCTTGGACCGCGAGGATCGCTGTGGTCGTGGTGGTTTTACCGTGATCGACGTGGCCAATCGTGCCGACGTTAACATGCGGTTTCTTGCGCTCGAATGTACCTTTAGCCATGGAATGAGTACGTGTTGGGTGTGTTGGAAGTAAGACTGCGATTTGACCTCGGTGATTTACGTCGCGGAAGTCGTGCGACGCTTTTGCTTTTGACCTGGAGCCCAGAACCGGATTCGAACCGGCGACCTCGTCCTTACCAAGGACGTGCTCTGCCAACTGAGCTATCTGGGCAGACCAAAAGACTGTGGGTCAAAAAACGAAAAGAGCGCGGAAATTGCGCCTTTGACTAGGCACCGTCAACTCCAATCTTTACGATTTCTGAAAACCCCATGCGGGGCGTCTACGGACCCACGCTCACCCGATAGAAGCCAGATCTGAGCCGTTCGCCAAGTCGAAACTGCTTCGCAAGATATCTGCGTACCGCCTTATCCCACGATTCGTCACCAGATCCGACCACCACCACCGAACCAGCCAAACCCATCGCATCAACCGCCACGAGCAGTTCCATTGGTCTCCAGTCTCCGGTTGGAGCCGCGTCCATCTGGGGGATGGATTCGGCAATCACCCGACGCCCATCGCGAACCCCGACCACCTCGATGAAGCAGATCCGTGCAGAAAATGGTTTCACCGGCACCTCTCGCCGTCCAATTGCACCATAGCTGTTTGTTCGTTCACCCACCCCTAGCCCTCCGGCGGGAGTCGAAGGGACGTCAACCCTCGGAGGGAATGCGAGTCGAACATTTGATTCTGAGTTCGTCATCTTCGGCCGGTAGTCCTCAAAGCGACTGTCCGGGCCGGAGGCCAAGCCCTGCGGCGGAGCAACATCAAACCCTGCGTTCCAAGGCGTTGGTAAGAACAGGGGGGTTGGATCTCGAAAAATCGCCTCCTCACGAGTGACATCATCCGCCGATGTTGGGTCGATCCTGGTCAGACCCACATGCGTCCGCGCAGCCGCAGGTTCAGTCGAAATTCCGCCCTCGCCCGGAGCGCGAATCAGCATCACCGATCCAAAAAAGAGGGCCGTGATTGCAAGACCGACCACGATCCAAGGAAAGCGCTCATTCCTTCCCGGACTCGCCGCAGAACCGTCCTGTTCCTTGGGCAACGCCGGCAAACGCAATTCCTTTCCCTTCACGGTCGGTTTCGTGTTGGCCATGGGCCTGTGCGGCAGGCGCTTCATCGCCGCATGGCACTCGGCTCTGCCGCGAGTTGTACGGTGTATCCCGCTCCGTTGGCAGCGTCGAAGATCGCCGAAAAATCGTTGAGGGAGACCGAGTCGTCCGCCCTGACCAATAACCGGGCATCCCGATCCTTGGGTCTTCGATTCCGCAACCAGACCTCGAACTCCGCAAACGTGTATTTACCGTCCTCGGTGAACACTAGGTTTCGTCCCATCACGCTGATCACTAACGCAACAGGGCCTCCGAGCTCCACCGCCTGAGGGACAGAGGGCAAACGGAGGGATCGCTCGCCGGTTGTGTTTTGGATCACGATTCCCGGCGCGATCACGTGCTTTGAGTAAAACAGCAAAAAAAACAGCGCAATCAAACCTGCATTGACGAGGTAAAGCCAATCCCACGTTGCCGGCGGGCGGCGCACTTTCGAGAGAAGATCCAAAGGACGCGTCACCATGGCTCAAGACTCCTGCGGCCCGCGTGACACCACCTCAGTTTTATCAGCGGTCCGATACTCTGTGAGAAGATATCGCATCATTTCATTGGCTGCCCACTCGACATCCCGGATCAGCGCCCGAACGCGTCCATTGAGAAAATGATAAGCCAAATGAGCGGGAATCCCCACCATCAAACTCCCCGCAGCCGAAATCAGCGCCTGCCACATCCCACCCGCCAATGTCTGGGCAGGTGCATAATGCGGCCCTTGCATGAAGACCCCAAACGTGGAGATCATCCCCAAGATCGTCCCAAGAATCCCAACCAAGGGAGCCACTTGCGCAATCGCCGCGATAAAGCCGAGACGCCTCTCGAGCACGGGAATCTCAATCAAGGCCGCCTCCTGCACCGAATAGCGCATCCTCACCTCGTCCTCACCGGCGTTGAGCAGTGCCGCCTTGACCACCGCGGCCACCGGCCCCGGCGTTTCCTCGCAGACCGTGAGTGCTTCGACCAAGCGCCGCTTGGTGAGGATGTTCTTCACCCCGTCCACGAACGCGGTCGAACGGATCTGGCTGCGGTGCAGGAAGAGCGTCCTTTCGACAAAAAGAACCGCCCCGATCACCGCCATCAGAAGGACGACGTACATCATCGGACCGCCACGCGTGAGGAGACTGAAATCAAATCCGGTCATTGATGGGAATAAAAAGGAAACGCCCCCGAGCGCTCAGGAGCGCCCAGTTGAACGAAGCACCTGTAGGTGGAGCGACCGACGATTGCGAGCCGCCACGCGTGCGTCGGAAAGGTGTTCAAAGCGTCGGGCACTCATCGCTGCACCCCCAGCCTCGCCAGACGAGCCTTCGCAAGCGATGATCCGGGCAGTCCTTTGTTCAGAAGCAGGCTGTAGGTGTCGATCGCCTGATCCAGTTTCATTTGCGACTCAAACAAGTCCCCCAAGCCCAAGAGAGCTCGCGACATCCAGTAGCGTCCCTTGGCGCTCCCGCTCAACTTCGCCTCCTGAACCGAATCGAGCAAGAAAGGCGTGATTACCTGCTGCCACCACACCAATTCGGCGCGCTTCCGACCTTCCTCCTTGCCTCTGCGCGAGAGCAAAAGACCAAGGTTATAGCCCGCTTCGATTCGGATATCGGTGGGGGCGTCGGCCTGATCGACCAAGCGCTCATATATCCCCAAAGCGATTTCGGCATGGCCGGTCAACTGCCCTGGGCCGGCAGCACCCGCTCCCGCTTGGGCATTGTGGCAGGCCGCCCGCGCCAAGTGGGCATAGAGCACATCCGGATGTTTCGGGAACGCATTGATCAGTTCTTCATACGCTTGCTGGGCAAACGGAAACTCGTTCAGCCGCCGAAGCAGGTCCCCCTGCTTGAGGCGTGCGTAAAAAACAAGCTCGCTCCGTGGATAATCCCGGATCAGACGCTCAATCAATCGATTAGCGTCACGATAAAAGGTATCCTGCCCACGCCGCTCGGCGTTGACCGCAGCGAGGTAGAGAGCAAAGGGGGCATAGGTGTGTTTCCCGAAGTCATCCGCCAGCTTCACCAGCAGACTCTGGGCGTCGACAAAGCGGTTCTGGTCCGCGGCAAAATCCGCTTCCTTGATAAACGAATAAACCGCGGCATCACTCTGGGGGAAATCGCTCCGAAGCTTCCGCAGGATATCCAACCCTTCCACTTCGCGTCCCGGCAACTCGAAGTAGGCGTCGGCCTGAAGGAGGCGGGAGGTGCTCGCGATGTCGCTCCGCAGGCGCGGGTCAATCGCCGGAAGCGTTGCAACAAGCTGGTCGACGAGCGTGAGCGTGCGTTCGGGCTGTCCCACCTCAAGGGAAAGCCGGGCGCGGAGCCAAGCCATCCGCACCTTGAGATCATCCGGCAGTTCCGGGGACGACGAAGTGGCGTCATTGGTCGAACCGAGCAACCGCTCGATCCGCTCGAACGCGATCCGCCGGGACTCAGGCCCCGCAACTTGCATCGCCCGAGCCAAGTTCCATTCAGCCTGCCAGCGATTGGTCACATCGAGGCGCGGGTTCAGCGACGCTTCGTCCAGAAGTCCGGCCGCGACCAAAAGTCGCGTGGGATCGGCTTGAGCCGATTCGATTTCGGAAAGGACACGTTGGAAAATCAGGTCTCCGGCGGGTACTCCGACCGGAACTTGATTCAAGGCCGCGGCGTAGGCATCTGCCGCAAGTCGGAAGTCCGCCGCACGGAAATAGGCCTCCGCCACCAGCACCCCCAGCTCCGCCCCAACCTGGACCTGCGTCGGTGCCAGCGCCGCACGCGTCTGGGTCGCATAATCGGCTGCGCGGCGATAACGCAGTGTTTCCCAGGCCGCACGAACCCGGATTGACAAGGCCTGCGGCTTGAGACGAGACCCCGGAAACATCTCCAGCATTCGTTCCACATCGCGCTCCGCCTCGGCATAGGACTTGGCCTGCAGATGGATTTCGGCACGCTGGATCAAAAGATCCTCGAGAACGGGATGCGGAGTCGGGGCTTCGATCAGCCGATTGAGCTCGGCCCGGAAAAGTGCTGGCGGTGCCCCTCGCGCGAGAACCATGAGCGCGACCCGTTGCTTCTCACGATCTTTCGAATGGTCAAGCAACTGCCCCAGCGCATTCCGGCCAATCGCGTCGTTGGCACCGGCAATCAGTCCGAGCAGCAAATACCATTCGTCGGCGATCGCCAGCCTTTCCTGCGGCAGCGCCTGAAGCTGACGACGCAGCGTCTCAATCGCCTCTGTCCGACGGCCGAGTCCGTTGAGCGTCAACGCGAGCAAGCTCGCCGCCTCGTACCCGGTTGATCGCCCAGGATTGCGCTCGAGCAGGCTCCTTAAACCGGCCAGTTGACCTTCGCTGAAGTCACTCGCCAAGAGTCGAATCTCCTCACGCGCCAGCGTAAACCGGGCGCGCTGCAATTCAGTCGTGGCGGTGCCCAGAGCTTGGTCAAAAAGGGGACCTGATCGAGAAAACTCACCGGCCACCGCAGCCAATTGTCCTTCGGCAAAGTAATACCAGCCACGCTCGGAGGGTTCGAGTTCATCGACCCGCACCGCGGATAACTCCACCCGGGCGACGTCGAAGCGACGAAGGCGAATCGCGGTCATCGCCGCACGTAAACGGTAGGGCGGCGTCGGCAGGCCGACGAAAAGACGCAGGGCTTCTTCCGCCTCGGTTGCCAGGTCATCGTCAAGAAGTGCCGTCGCCAGGAGGATCGCGAGACGATTGCGTCGTTGGGTCAATTCCGCTGGCTGCTCAGTCAATTCAGCCCGGAGAATTCCTACGGCGACGGAGGGAAAGCCCAATTCCATCGCCCGGATGGCCGCCTGCTCTTGCAGAAGCCCTTCCCCAATCGATTGGCCTCGATCCGCCGTCACCGGAAGCAAGGGGGCCGGCGCCACGAGGTTCGCCTGCGATGACACCCTCATCCAAGGCAAAAAGCAGAGCAGGCTGACGACGCAGATAAATCGACGATCCATGAAGAGTGGCATCACGCTGATCAGAGCCCGGCAGCTAATCAAGCCCGCCCCCCTTCACCTGATCAACCCACCTTCGTCTTTCTACGCCTGAGCCGGCCGCTTATGCCACCTTGCTTCATCCTGCCGCTGGCACCCGCCAAGGAAAATCCCCGGGCAGGATAAATCAAGGAAGGGGAATGAGACCATGGTTGGTCATGGTGGCACCGCACGCTTTCAAAGCCTGAGTACGGCCATCTTCCATCCCGACTTCAGCCAAGATGTACAATGCCCGCTTGATGCCACTCCACCCTGAGCATAGCCGTCGTCCATGCCACTCTCCACCCATCAGCAAGCTCTTCTCGACGACCTCGCGGTGATCGAGGATTTGCAGGAACGTTTGGGTGCCGTGGTCGACCGCGCCCGCCGGCGCCCTCCCCTCCCGGAATCCCAACGCATCGAAACCAATCGCGTGATCGGATGCCAATCCCAAGTATGGGTCGTCCGTGCACCCGACAAGGATGCGCCGCGGTTCCTCGGCGACAGCGACTCTCCTTTGGTCCGGGGACTGGTCGTTCTGACTTGCGACTTTTTCAGCGGAGACGATTCCGCTTCGAGCGAGGCGCTCGTGGCCGGCGTCGATCCCATCGAGCTCCTCGGGCTGGCCCGCTCGCTCTCCCAAACCCGACGCAACGGTCTGCTCGCCGTGCGAGCGCGGTTGTGCGATCTCGCCCGGAAACAAGGATGACCCCGGGCCGGCCATGGAGTTTTACGATGCCCACGTTCATCTGCAGGACCGCTTGCTGGCACCTCACCTCCCTTCGATTTTTGCCCAACTCCCCCAACTCGGGGTTGCCGGATCAGCCGTCAACGGAACGTACGAGGGCGATTGGGCCGCGGTTTCAGAGATCGCCGGAGGTCACCCGTGGATCCATCCCAGTTATGGACTCCATCCGTGGTGGGTCGGATCAAGGTCAACGGACTGGCAATTCCGGCTGGAGAATCAGTTGCGGTCCAACCCCTCCGCGGGCGTGGGCGAGATTGGCTTGGACCGTTGGATTCTGACGGGCGCAAGGGCGGACGATCGACGTCTCGTCGGCTTGCCGCGGGCCCCGCTTCCCGAACAAGTCGAGATCCTGCGGATTCAGCTGGCTTTGGCCGCGCGAGACAACCGCCCGACCACCTTGCACTGCCTGCGCGCCTGGGATGAACTCAGGGCGGTTCTTTCCTCAAGCCCGCTGCCCGCCCGCGGTTTTCTCGTCCACGCCTACTCGGGTCCCCCTGCCTTGGTCCCCTGGCTTCTCGATCATGGGGCCTTTTTCTCCTTCAACGGTCACCATCTGGACCCTCGACACGTCGCTCGTCTCAGTTTCTTCCGGGATTTGCCCTCGGATCGCATCCTTGTCGAAACCGACGCTCCGTCGATGCCGCTGCCAGCAAACCACGCCAGATTTGTCCTGCCCCCGGCAGCCGACGGCACCGTCGTCAATCACCCGGCAAATCTGATTGCCAGCCATCAGGCCCTCGCCGCCCTGCGCGGGCTCAGCGCACAGGAGTTGAGCAACGCGATCGCGGCCAATTTCCTCCAACTTTTCGGACGGGCCCCCGTCAGCCCATGACCAATTCATCGTCCTGCACGCGGAAGGTCACGTTCGAACCTTCCGGCACCTCCCCCGATACCAGCGCGCGAGCAAGCTTGGTTTCGATCTGACGCTGGAGAAACCGCTTCAGCGGTCTGGCACCGAAAACCGGATCATAACCCTTTTCCGCCGCCCACGTCTTGGCGGCTGGGTTCAACGTCACCGTCACCCGCCGCTCCGTCAGTCGTTTGTTCAGATCGACGAGCAGGAGGTCCACGATTTGGCCAATTTCCTCCAGCGTGAGCGGTTTGAAAAGAATGATCTCATCGATCCGGTTGAGGAATTCCGGTCGAAACGAGCGGCGCACCTCGGCCATCACCGATTCACGAACACTCTCGGGTATCTCATCTCCGGTGACACCCTCGAGCAGGAACCGGCTGCCAAGATTCGAGGTCATGATCACGATCGCATTTTTGAAATCAACGGTCCGCCCTTGGGAATCGGTGATTCGCCCGTCGTCCAGCACCTGGAGCAATACGTTGAAAACATCGGGATGGGCCTTTTCGATCTCGTCGAAGAGCACCACCGCGTAAGGTTTGCGCCGCACCGCCTCGGTCAGCTGCCCCCCTTCGTCATAGCCGACATATCCGGGGGGGGCACCAATCATCCGGGCGACGCTGTGCTTCTCCATGTATTCCGACATGTCGATACGGATCATCGCCGCCTCGGTATCGAAAAGGGTCTCGGCAAGGGTCTTGGCCAGTTCAGTCTTGCCCACGCCCGTGGGTCCGAGAAAGAGGAAACTGCCCACAGGTCGCCGCGGATCCTTGATGCCCGCACGAGCGCGCAGAATCGCGTCGCTGGTCAGCTGCACCGCCTCGTGCTGCCCGATGACCCGCTCGTGGAGCTCCTCGCCAAGCCGCAGAAGTTTCTCCCGCTCGCCCTCCACTAGGCGCGTCACCGGCACACCCGACCATTTCGCCACGATCTCCGCCACTTCCTCCGAAGAAACCTCCTCCTTGAAAAGTTCGGTCTTGGCTTCGCCTCTCTCCAGTTTCTTCAACTCGGCCTCCAGCAGGGGAATCTTCCCATGGCGAAGTTCCGCCAGCTTGTTCAAATCGTACGCGCGTTCCGCCCGCTCCATCTCGAGGCGGGTGGACTCCAGATCTTCGCGAACTTTTCGGACCCGCTCGACCGAGGCTTTCTCCTTCTCCCATTTTGCCCGCAATGCCGTCGTCTGAGTCCGTGCGTCGGCCAGCTCCTTGCGCAACGCCTCCAAGCGCTGCCGGGAGCCCTCATCCTTTTCGAGGCGCAAGGCGGCCTCCTCAATCTCAAGCTGCAGCACCCGGCGCTGGAGTGCATCCAGTTCCTGGGGCGCGCTGTCCATTTCCGTGCGAATCATCGCACAGGCCTCGTCGATCAAGTCGATAGCCTTGTCGGGAAGGAACCGGTCGGAGATGTACCGGTTCGAAAGCGTCACCGCGGAGACCAAGGCATTGTCCTGAATCTTCACGCCATGGTGCAGTTCAAAACGCTCGCGGAGTCCGCGCAAAATTGAGATCGCATCCTCGACGCTCGGTGGCTCCACCAAGATCGGCTGGAAGCGTCGCTCCAGCGCAGCATCCTTTTCGATGTGCTGGCGATACTCATCCAGCGTCGTCGCGCCGATACAGTGAAGCTCTCCCCGGGCGAGCATGGGCTTGAGCAGGTTGCCTGCATCCATCGCCCCTTCGGTCTTTCCCGCTCCAACAATCGTGTGCAGCTCATCGATGAAGAGGATGATCCGGCCTTCGCTCTGTTTCACCTCCGCCAGCACAGCCTTGAGGCGTTCCTCAAATTCGCCACGGTATTTGGCCCCGGCGATCAACGAGCCCATGTCGAGGGAGAAAATGGTTTTATCCTTCAGCCCCTCCGGTACGTCGCCGCGGACAATCCGCTGGGCCAAACCTTCGACGATCGCCGTTTTGCCCACTCCCGGTTCGCCGATCAGCACCGGATTGTTCTTCGTCCTTCGTGAAAGGATTCGAATTGTCCGGCGAATCTCGTCGTCTCGCCCGATGACAGGATCCAATTTGCCTTTCTTCGCCTGACCCACCAGGTCGATGCCATACTTTTCCAGCGCCGCGTAAGTGACCTCCGGATTGTCGCTAGTCACCCGCTGATTGCCCCGCAGCTCTTTGAGCGCTTCCAGAACCTTCGAACGGAGCATGCCAAAGGACTTGAGATACTTCGCAAAGGTCTCTGGTTTCGCGACGTCGAGCAGGCCGAGGAAGAGATGCTCCACTGACACATACTCGTCCTTCAATTTTTTGGCTTCAGCCTCCGCACGCGTGAACACTTCGTTCACCGCTTGCGTCACATAGACCTTGGAGGTGTCCACACTCCCGCTCACTTTCGGCAGGCGGTCGAGTTCACGCTCCACCGCCAGTTGCATGGCTCCCACGGTCAATCCCAGCTTTTCAACCAGCGCCGGGACGATGCCTTTGTCCTGAGCAAGCAACGCGTGCAAAAGGTGCCACGTCTCCACTTCATTGTGAGAGCGACGCCGAGCCTCGGCCTGAGCGTCCGTCAGTGCCTGACGCGACATAGTGGTGAGTGTCGAAGGGTCCATGGTCACTCCTCCCTCTGCATGGCCCGTTCCATCGGGCCCGTCGAGACAAAGCCCTCTGACGGCCCGGGCGAATTGGCCCGCTACTGAGTCAAATGGGCGGACTCTGCGACAGAATGAACCGATTCACGCTCCACCCAACGTCGGGCTACGTTTCCGGCGAAAGCGGCCAACAGCCGGTTCCGCCCTCCACCACGAGCTGCATTTGGGAAACGCCAGGGACGAAGCTCGGGGTTCAACCTGGACGGGGAACTATCGCATCCTGATCTCGTAAACCTCCACGAGGCCCACCCCCGGAACCGCCGGTTGGTTCGACTCGAGGCTCTCGAAAGGACGCACCGCCACGGTGTAACTCCCGGGCAGGAGATCGACCAGCAATGCGGGCTCCACGGGACGCATTTCCGGAAGATTCAACGCCTTGATCACATCAAAAATCAGCTGCTCAGAGGGTTGATCGACCGAACCGCGCGTCACCCCGACCCCGCTTCCAAGGGAGGTCGTCGGTGGATCCCAGTCGTCGTTTTCCAGCAACCGCTGTCCTTGGCCGTCGTAAAGCACCATCATAGGATCAGTCATCACGTTCGTCACCCCGAATGTCTCAAGGGTCGGGCCAAGGGCCCGGATCAAAACCCGTTTCGTTCGATTGGGGGAGAACGCGTCTGCCGCGATCACAAAGCCGGCGACCATCTCGTTCGTTTTGTCGGCAAAGGCCCGGGTTGAAAGGTTGATCAACCGCATACCCTCGGGCCGATCGACCTCGTAAGCCTCAACCAGCGCCGTTCCGGTGGTCCCGTTGTTCCCTTCGACATTGGCGGAGTAGCCGCCGGGCGGCAGCGAAAGCAGGAGAGCCGAATCCCGACTGCCCGAGGCAAAGGGAAATCCCAGCACGGTCGTCTCCTGGGGGTTCGGCTGCAGAGTCCAATCATCGTTCTCCGCGATCAACTCCCCTTGAGGAAGGCGGAAAATCCGCAGGATCGGGTTCTCAAGTACACCGGGCACGTCGAACGCGGCCAGCGCTGGCCCCGCGGCACGGACGAGGATTTTTTTCGTCGCTGGACCCGTGATGATGAATCCTCCGATCAGTTGACGCGATCCCGTGCCAACAAACGCCCGGGTGGAGACGTTGACCAACGTCCCGAGATCAAAGGGTCGATCCGGCGAAACCCGGTAGTTCGCCACCTCGAACGCATTCAGCGCAATGGTCCGCGCATTGTCGGCCTGACCCGGTTGACCCGCCTCAATCCCGAGCGCGGTCGGCGCAGAAAAAAAGAGGCTCGAGCCGCCCACCTCAGCCTGAGTCAACTTGATCCGTGGATTGGAAAAATAGGGCAAACGCGTGCCCGGGGAGTACGCCATGATGTCGCGAAACTGCCGGTTTTGACCACGGGTGTCCTGCGCGAAGAAACGATAACCATAGCTGAAAGGATAGGCACCCTGTCCTTGGGAATTCTCCCTGTCGTGGGCACAGCCAAAGTTATGCCCCAATTCATGAGACAGAACGCTATTCGACGACATCACGCCAAACTGGACGACCGAGAATGCGAAGAAGGGATTCACGTAGTCATTCGGCTGCTCAAGCAAGTACGCGATTCCTAGAGAGTTCCCGCTATCGTTGCCGCTCACCCCCAGGGCAACCACGTCGGCGGCAGCCTCATCACGCGCTGCATGAATCCCGTCCAGGACCCCATCCGTGCGTCCGCGCAGGGATTCAAGCAGACGTTCGTAATTCAGGCCGCTCTCGGTCAAATTGACCTGCAGCGCGGCAGCCAACTGGATCCGAACCGGGACTTGGGTGTTGGCGAAGTCCGCATTGACGCCTGCGACCGATAAATCGATCACCGACTCGACCTGGGAGACCAAGCCGTAGGCAAATCTGACCGCGCTGGTGTAAGCAAAGAGCAGGCGCACGGTCACTTTCTCCGGGAGCTCAGCTTGGGCTGAAACCGCCGCCGACGCTTCCGGCTCCTCACGGACGACGTTCGCGGCGCGGCGGGTCGACCAAGCATTGACGACGTCCACTGCGGAAGACGGGCTGGGACTGCCACCACACACCTTCAGACGTGCCGGATCGACCCGGAAAAACTGTCCGACCTGACCCGATTCGGCGGTGACGGACCGGAGATGGAATTCACCCAATTCCGAATCCACGATCTGGGCAGCGACCGCCCCGCGGTTGTACGCGATCAGTACGCGACTCCCGGGATGGCCGGTGAGAACCCCGCGGGTGACATGGCGTTGCGGACCGAGTATCTCCGTCTGGAGATCGCTCACCTCGACGACTCCGGCACCGCCCAAAGGCAGCGTGATCGTCCCCCGCCCACCGGGAGCCCAAAGAGGAGAAGATTTGGCGCTGAGCAAACCCGGATTCAGCCGGACATACTCGATTCGATCGGAAGGGGTGGTCAACCGTGACTCGAGGAGCGCAGCGTCCGAAGGCGATGCAACGCGAACGAAAAGCTGATTGGAGGGAATAGGCGGTGAATCGAATACCGTCGGCAGGGTGGTCGCCTCCCCCAACAACCTTCCAGATTCTCCGGGCTTTTTCGTGATCGGCTCGCCGAAGAGGGACGGTTCAGGCGTTAAGGGGGGGCCTGAACCGAGCCCGCTCGTCTTCCAGCCCCAGCCAGCGATCGCTCCAACGATCGCAAGAGCGGCCATGAACCAACCGATTGTTCGCAGACGGGTGAGAAGCCATTCCACGGGTCCACCCTAGTGGGAACCGGGTTGGACGCAATTCCCCGGACTTCCCATCGAAGGATTGGTAAATTGTCTGCGAAGCAGTTCGTCCAGCGGACAAAAAAGCTTCCGATGTCCATGGGATCGCCTACCTTCGGACAACCGATGACGTGCTCCGTCGAGACTTTTTCATCTCCTGAGACAACCGCCCGATAGACGCGGCTATGCCCACTGTTGCCGCCACGCCCGCCCTCGCCTGTCCCTTTTGCAGGAGCGTTCACGGCCAATCGGGGGCCCCGGCGATCGATGAACACCGCCACTGCTTTCCGAGCCGGATCTGCCGGGACTGCGGCACCCACTTTCTCTTCCCGCCTCCGACGGATGAGGAGCTGAACCAAGCTTATGCGACCTCCTACTACGGCGAAGGCGCGACCAAGTTTGGTACCCTGATCGAGGGACTCCGGGACCGGTCGGCGGCCGGTCGGGCGCGTGCCTTGACCGCGCGGACACCGGAAGCCGGACGCGTGCTCGACGTCGGCTGCGGGGATGGACGCTTTCTTCGCGTTCTGGGCCGCCTTCGTCCACAATTCGAGCTCCACGGGATCGAAATGCCAGGTCCGGCAGCGGCGCGAGCTGGCGAGGTTCCAGGGGTGCAGCTCCATCTCGGAACTCTCGCCGACGCATCGTATCCAAAGGAGAGTTTCGACCTCATCAGCCTCGTGCACGTGATCGAACATTTACCCGATCCTCAAGCCGCGCTCATGCGGCTAACGGGGTGGCTGAAGCCAGGCGGAGTCCTTTTCCTCGCGTTTCCCAACATTGAGAGCTGGCAAGCGCGTTGGTTCGGAGCGGCGTGGTTTCACCTCGATCCCCCGAGGCACCTCAGTTTCCCTCCCCCGCGGTCCGTCGAATCCTGCCTCGCCCGCGTCGGGATCCGACGCATCGATCGCCGAGACTGGTGCCCTGAACAGAATCTCTACGGATGGCTCCAGAGTGTGCTCAATGCCTGCGACGGGGACCGCAACCTGCTTTACGAACGACTGAAACGGAACCGTCGGTACCGTCCGCACCGATCGATCGCACCTTGGGTGCACCTGGCCGCCGCGGGGTTGCTGTCAGTCCCTGCCATCCTGACCGACGTCGCCGCCGCGATCGCCCGATCTGGAGCCACGGTGGAACTTTCCTTCCAGAAATCACCTGCCGACCATGTATCGTAACCAGCGCGTCGCGGTTGTCATGCCCGCCTACAATGCCGAACTCACCCTGCGGGCCACCTACGAGGAGGTCCGGGACCAGGGCATTGTCGATGACATCATCCTGGTGGACGACGGCAGTCGCGATGGCACGGTGGCCCTGGCCAGGAGCCTGCCAGGGGTGACGGTGCACGTGCACGATCGAAATCTCGGATACGGTGGGAACCAGAAGACCTGCTACCGGCTGGCCCTCGCCCGGGGAGCCGACATCGTGGTCATGGTGCATCCAGACTATCAGTACACACCAAAGCTGATCCCGGCGCTGGCGAGCATGATTGCGAACGGCCTCCATGAGTTTGTCATTGGTTCGCGCATCCTCGGCGGTTTCGCCCTGCAGGGCGGAATGCCCTGGTGGAAGTACCTCGCGAACCGCTTTCTCACCGTCGCCCAGAACATGCTCATGGGTGCCAAACTGTCCGAGTACCACACGGGCTACCGCGCGTATTCGAGGAAGCTGCTCGAAAGCATGCGGCTCGATGAGCTCTCGAACGACTTCATCTTCGACAACCAGTTCATCGCCCAGGCAATCTGGCACGGCTGCATGATCGGCGAGGTCAGCTGCCCGACGAAGTACTTTGCGGAAGCATCGTCGATCAACTTCAGGCGGAGCGTGGTCTACGGGCTCGGCTGCCTGCGTGTGGCCAGCCGTTTCTTTCTCAGCCGGCGGCTTGGCTTCCGAGCTCCCCGCTATCTGGCCGCGGGCTGAGCCGAGGTCGCCGCGACTGCGGCCGTGTCGGAGGCCGGGGCATCGGAGGCGATCAGAGCGGGCAGCCGCAGGTTGTCGAGCGGGATCTCCCGCAGGAGCACGCGACGTATCAGTTGGCTACCGACGCTCCAGTCGTTCGGGGACGGCAGGTAGGCCATGGCCTCCTGCAAGACCTGCTCTGCCGCGTCGCTCTGATTCGACTGAATCAGCACGAGCGCAAGCATGTAACGGTGCTGCACATTGTCAGGCTCCAATGAGATCGCCCGGCGATAGCCTCGCTCCGCTTCCTCATGCTTGCCCAAGAGCGCGTTCAGGCTCGCAAAGTTGGCCAGCGCGAGCGGCCGGTCGGGCCACAGCTCAGCGGAAGCCCGAGCGTAGGGTTCGGCCGACTTGAAGTAGTTCAGGTTTATCAGCACTGACGCCAGATTGAGCATCATCGTGTAGGATACCCCGCCGAGAGCCAACGAACGGCGGTAGGCACTTTCTCCATTGTACCACGTCATGGTATAGGCATAGGCGTGCGCCCCCATTCCTCCCGCGAAGGCAAAAACCAGCGCGGCAAACGCGCCACGGGGCCAACGGCAGCCCGGAAGTCGGGCCGTGCCCAAGAAGGATCCCAGCAGGATCAGTAGTCCAATCATCGGTACATACATGTAACGATCAGCGTGGCTCTGGCTGCCCACCTGGACCAGGCCAATCACGGGCAGGAGCGAGATAAGAAACCAACCCCATCCAAACGTCATCCAGGGGGCGCGTCGCCAAAAAAGCAGGGTCCACAACGAGCCCACGGCGACCAACCACGCCCCGAGCAGGCCCCGGGCCCAGTCGGGTTCGAACTTGATCGGATAAAAAAGACTGAGCTCCCCTGGCCAGAAAAAGGTCTGCAGGTAGGTGGTCAGCGCCGCAAACGCGTTCACCACGCGGTTGAGCAGCGGGATTGAGTCGAGCGTGGCGACCGCGCCGGAGTTGCGCTGTGCCAGAAATGTGGCGATGGCAATGGCGACGGCCGCTGCCACCAGCGGCAGGATTCGCCACGCCACGGCACGCGCCCAGCGAAACCACTCCGAAGGGCCCTGACGCCGGAAAAATTGCGGGTCGTCGCGCAACAAGGCCACGCCCTCATACAGGAACAAGATGAGCGGCAGCGTCACCCCCATGGCCTTGGCCATGAGACTCACCGCGTACCCCAGCGTCAGAAGCACGAGGGTGACCCGCCGGCCCGCGCTTCGCCAGTCAAGGTACAGGATGAACGTGCCCAGCAGCATGAAAGTGCTGATCTGGTTTTTTCGCTGGGACAGCCAGGCGACCGACTCAACATTCAGGGAATGGCAGGCAAAGACAAGCGCCAGCCCAAGCGCCAGCAGGCGCGTCACGCCAAATCTCATTAACAGCCGATAGACCAAAAAACTGTTACCTACATGCCAGAAGAGATTCTCGATCATGTGGCCGCCAATGAGGGAGCCAAACAGTTCCTGGTTGGCCATGTGACTGATCCAGGTGACCGGGTGCCAGTTAGCCGCATCCACGTTCGTGAACGCCCAAACCACCCCTTCCCACGTCAAACCTCGGAGAACCCAAGCGTTGCTGGAAAGGTACAGAGAGTCGTCGAAGGGAATGGGACGATGTCCTCCTACCTGAAGATAGATCGCAAAAACTGCCACGGCCAGCAGGCTCAGCGCCATCACCTCCACCATGGCTGGACTGATTATCTTAGGCGCAGCGGGAGCAGGCGGGAAGCTCATATCAGACGAAGGCGACGGGGTTGTGGCCGTAGTCTGCGATGGAACCGGTGATTGTAAATCCGTGAGCATGCGCCTGAAGTGTTCGACAACGAATGGCCGGAGATCGGCACAGGGTCGCGGTTCCTAGAGGAGTAATTGCGCGTGCCTTTGACTTGGACGATGATCGCCGGCACGCTAACACAAAAAAGGCCGCACCTTGCGGATGCGGCCCTCGGAGAATGAACCGACACTTACTGCTTCTTGCCTTCAGAGTTGAAGTTCTGAACGCCACCCGCAGAGAACTGGGGATTGCTCATGGTGAAAGGCACGTCGATCGTGAACGCGCCCGCGGATTCCGTGCCTTTCGAGATGTTCTTCACGTAGGCCGAAAGCGGGCCGGTGACGAGACCGGTGGCCGGCGTGACCGAGAACGTGATCGTGGTCACGGCAGAGTTCTCAAGGAAATACTGTTGCGAGGCCGATGCGACTTGACGCGCATCGTTCTCCATCGCCTTGCCGATGGAATTTTCGCGAACCTTTTTAAATGCGGGAATCGCCATTGCGGCCAGAAGGCCGATGATGACGACAACGATCATGATTTCAACGAGGGTGAAGCCCTTGGACGAACGACGGGTGGTTTTCATATGATGAATAATATACGATGAGGAAAACGCTCGAATCCGAGCGATGGGCAATGAACACAAATTCACCCGGCAGGGGCAAGTCGTAACTCCGTCAACGAATTGTAAACTGCCAGTTGTGACATTTCCCCTACACGGTTCCGAAAAATACCCCACTTTCGAGGAAACATCGGTCCTGATCGCCCGTCATAAGGCCCAGGATTTCATGCTCGCCTCTCCGTCCAACACCCGCGTTTTTGTCCCCGTGCTCACTTTGTTCGCCGATCCCGATCCCACCGGAGCGAACGCAGTGCGCAAGGGGCCTCGAACTCCACCCGCCCTCTCTGGGATCAGGGAATGTGGGGCCTTCCTTCAAGTCGCCCTCCGCGCGCTTCTGCTGTGGGGCATCCTCGCCGGCGCGGTCTCGCTTCCGCTCGCAGCCGCTGAGTTACATTTGCGCAATGGTGATCGTCTCACGGGCGAACTCGTCAATCGAATCGATGGCAAAATCTACTTCCGTTCGCCCTTGCTCGGGGATGTGGTGGTCTCGGAAACGGACGCCAGCGTGATCGAGTCAGTCGAAATCCCGGTGGAATCCCTCACTGGGCTTCCTCCCGCAAAGGGACCCACGGTGGCTCAGGTGAAACCAGGATCCAGCGTCACCCAATCGCCAAAGGTCATTGCTCCGGCTCCGACGCCGGCAGTCGCCGCCAAAACCGGTCCGGCCTCATCACCTCAGAAGCCCGCCATCGGAGCATCACCAAATGCCGGGCGGTGGAAGGCAAAAGTGGAGCTTGGCGTCCAGCAGCAATCGGGACGTCAGGACGGGCTCAACACCTCCGTCCGCGCCGACGCCGAAAGGGAACGCGGGAAAAACCAGATCAAGTCGAATCTTCGTTTCCTCTACAGCGAACTCAACGATCGAGTCAGCACCGACCGCGCCGACGCCAGCGTCCGCTGGCGTTACCAACTTTCCAAACGGGTATTTGCTCAGTCGGTGACCAGTTTCCTGTCCGACAACGTCAAACAGATCGACCAAAACTACGAACAAAACGCCGGTTTCGGCTACGCCTTGGTCAAACGCGACCGCCACGTAATCAATGTCGGCGGAGGCTTCACCGGCCAGTTCCGTCAAGCCGTAAATATCAATCAGGGCTTTGCCTTCCTCGGCGAGGTCTTCCAGGATTACACCTACAAGATCAACGGTCGGCTGACCTTCATCCAGGACCTCCTCACCCAGTACTCCCCAGCGACTCAAGACCAGTACATCCTGCGGAACGGAACCTTTGTGCCCACCTCCGGGGAAATTCAAAACTATCGCATCCGCTTCAATACCACACTCCAGGGCAAGGTGACCGAGAAGATCTCGATGAACCTCCGCTTCGAGTATGATTTCGACAACACCATCTCGGACCGCGACGCAAAGGTGGACCAACGGATCAGCAGTTCACTGGGTTACGCCTTTTGATGGGAGAGCGCCACATCCTCAGAGACCGATCCGAGGGTCATGAGTCGGACAGTCCATCCATGGGCGTGATCGATGACCGCGTAACCACCCTTAAAGACGGACCGACGGACGGGTTTTTTCCAGCATTTCAACCGCGAATGGACGCCAACGCACGCGAAGACAGATCGGAATCACTTGGATCATCCCTCGGGTGATCAAATCCAACGAAACAGACGATGCTAAACGCTTAAGTCTTTCCGGCTCAATGGTTTCCGTTTTTTGGCGGTGCTTTTTGTCGAAGTGGATTTGGACTTCGCCTTAGCCAACCTTTTGGTGGACTTGGCTTTTGCTCCCGACTTCTTCACCGCCGCTTTCCTCGCAGGAGCCTTCTTCAACGGGGTTTTACGGCCAACCGCTTTCTTCTTCTTCGGGGCCGCTGCAGGCTTGGCCACGACCTCCGGAACACCCTCTGCCTCCGGATTCAACAGGCGGGCGATCGAGAGATCCTGAGCGTCCTTCCAAAGATTTTCCAAGCGATACTCCTCCCGCTTCTCCCGCGTAAAGAGGTGAATCATGATTTGATAGGCATCGACCACGGTCCAGCCACTTCCCGGCTCTCCCGTCTCCATGCCCGCGATCTTCGCTTTGCGACTATCCAAAACTCGCTCCAGCTCAATGCGAAGCGCCCGCAAATGGGGCTCCGATGTTCCCGTGGCCAAGACCAAATAGTCGGTGATCGACGACTGGGCGCTCACCCGGAAGACACGCAAATCGGCGGCCTTTTTGTCGTCAAGCACCCGAACAATGTCAGTCAGGAGCGTCGTAATTTGGACTGTTTCTGTCGCCATGATCACCGATAGAGACCGTTTTTGTGGATATGCACAATCGCCTTATGAGGAACAAAATAATCCAAGGACAAACCTTGGCGTGCCCGGTGACGCAATTCAGTCGAGCTAATCTCGACCAAATGTCCGTCACACCGATGCAATCGCAGGCCCGGAATCGCCGGGGCAACCTTCGCCGGATGGCCTGGCCGTTCGAGAAAGATAAACTCCACCAACCGTGAGAGTTCGCCAATCTCCTTCCAAAGGTGCATGTTAGGAAGCTGATCCCCGCCAATAATCCAGTACAACCGATCGTCCGGAAAGCAGGCGCAAAAATGGCGGGCCGAATCAATGGTGTAACTCATCCCACCCTTCTGCAATTCATAGTCCGAAACTTCGAAACGTCGATCCCACCCGACCGCCGCCTGCACCATCGCCAGACGATCTTCGGCGGACGACTGCACTTCCTGGGGTTTCAGGGGCGCTTGAGCTGCGGGCACGAGGAAGAGCCGATCGAGCCGATGCTGCTCGTAAGCATCCTGCGCCGCAATCAAGTGACCGAAGTGGACGGGGTCAAAACTCCCCCCAAGGAAACCAATTTTCACAGGGGGGGGACCGTGAAGAACGCCCCGACATCGGGCAAGCGGCGAATATCCGACATCAGACTTCACCACCTCCGGCATTGACGGAAAAATTTCCTGACCGTTTCTTCACGTTCATGACTGACACTCCTGCCGCAGCACCCGCGGTTAAGTACCAACGCATTGTCCTCAAGCTTTCGGGCGAGGTCCTGCGCGGCAAATCGAGCGACCCGATCGACTCGGGCGTGCTTGAGCGCATCAGCTCGCAGGTGAAGGAGATCCACGAATTGGGCGTCCAAGTGGGCGTCGTCATCGGTGGCGGGAATATCTTCCGCGGGCTGACCGGCGAAAAAAAAGGCGTCGACCGCACCACCGGTGACTACATGGGCATGCTCGCCACCGTGATCAACTCGCTCGCGCTGATGGACTGTCTCGAGAAAATGAATGTGACCACCCGGGTCCAGAGCGCGATTCCCATGAACCAGGTGGCTGAACCCTTCATCCTTCGACGCGCCATCCGCCACCTCGAAAAGGGTCGCGTAGTCATTTTCGCAGCCGGAACCGGCAACCCCTACTTCTCGACCGATACCACCGCCGCCCTGCGGGCATCGGAAATGCGGGCGGACGTGATCATGAAGGCCACCAAAGTGGACGGGATCTACGACAAGGATCCCAAGAAATACGCCGACGCCGTCCGCTACGATGAGATATCGTTCGTCGACGCCCTTCGCCAGCGCCTCAACGTGATGGATTCGACGGCCTTCTCGCTCTGTCTGGACAACAACGTGCCCATCCTCGTGTTCGATCTCAACGCCCCCCACGCCATCCGCAGGGCGGTCCTCGGCGAAAAAATCGGCACCCTCGTCCGCAACTAGCCCGCAGTCCACGTCCCTTTCCTTCATTCGGAATTCCATTTCCCCTACCCATCCCTCCATGTCTCACCCACTCCTCAACGAAGCCCAGTCCAAGATGAAGAAGGCACTCGAGCACACGCTGCACGAGTTCAGCACGATCCACACCGGCAAGGCCAGTCCCACGATGGTCGAATCCGTCATGGTCGAGGCTTACGGCTCAACCATGCGTCTCAAGGAATGCGCTGCGGTCAGCACCCCCGACGCCCGAATGATCCTCGTGCAACCGTGGGACAAGGGTCTCGCGCAGGCAGTCGTAAAGGGTATCCAGACGGCCAATCTCGGTTTCAATCCGTCCATTGACGGCGGCATGGTCCGCATCCCGCTGCCCGAGATGAGTCGGGAACGTCGGCAGGAGTTCGTCAAGGTCGCGAACCGCCTCGGCGAGGAGGGACGGGTGCATGTCCGCAACGTCCGCCGTGATGCGATCGAATCCGTCAAGAAGGCCAAATTGCCCGAGGACGAGGCCAAGCGCCTGGAGAAGGACATTCAGACCGCCACCGACAAGACGATCGCCGAGATCAACCAGCACCTCGCCCTGAAGGAAAAAGAGCTGACCACCATCTGACGCTCGCTCGCGGCCCGGGCAGCTCCTTCACCCCACCTGGATGACGTCCTCCCTCATCGCGCAACCGCGGCGGGTCGTGGTCAAATTGGGCACCGGCGTGCTCACCTCCGGCATCGGCCGGCTTGATACCGAGCGCATCGCGGCGATCGCCACCGAAATCGCGGACCTTCGTCGTCGCGGAGTCGAAGTCATCGTCGTGTCCTCCGGTGCCGTCGGCCTCGGCATGGGTGCCCTCAAACTCTATCGCCGTCCGAAGGATCTGTCGAAAAAACAGGCCTGTGCCGCGATCGGTCAGTCGTTGCTCATGCAAACCTGGCAGGCGGCCTTCGCACCCTCGGGTCTCACGGTCGCCCAGGTGCTGTTGACTCATGAGGACCTCCGGACGCGAACGCGGTATCTCGGGGTGCAGGAGTGCATTCGGCAGCTGGTCGCATACGACACCATTCCGGTGATCAACGAGAACGACACCGTCAGCGCAGCCGAAATCAAGTTCGGTGACAACGACACCCTGTCCGCCCTGGTCGCCTCCCTGATGGAGGCCAGCCACCTGGTGATCCTTTCCACCGCACCCGGACTGATCGACATGAAGGGCACCGGCCGCATCCTGCCGGTCGTCGAAAAAATCACCCCTGAGATCGAAGCCATGGCCGGAGGAACCACCAGCGAGACTGCCGTTGGGGGGATGGTCTCGAAGATCACCGCGGCCAAACTCGCCACCCGGGCGGGTTGCGGGGTCTTCATCGCCAGCGGGGCGGAACCCAACATCCTCGCCCGTCTCTTCTCCGGCTCCGGCGTCGGCACGTTCTTTGTCCCCATCGGACTGCCTCTCGAGGCGCGCAAACGATGGCTCGCCTATTTCCAGCGTCCCTCCGGCACGCTGATGATCAATCCCTGCGCCGTGCCCGTGCTCCGCGAGCAGGGTCGCAGCCTCCTCGCCGTCGGTGTAACCGGCGTTCGGGGACGTTTCCAGCCCGGCGAGATCGTCAACATCGCCGGCCCCGACGGCACGGTTTTCGCCCGGGGCAAGACCACCTTCAGCAGCGAGGAGGTCGCTGCACTGGCCGGGCTCCAGGGCGACGCCGTCCGTGCCTTGCACCCCGCCCGCAAACGCCACGAGGTCGTGCATCGCAACGATCTCGTCCTGTTGTAGTCCGCCCTTTGCGTCCTTGACCCGGCCGGCACCCGTGGCGCGACGGGGCAAGTCGGCTCGACCAGCCAGCGATGCGGACCTGAGCGTCCCCGGAGCGTCCCGCGACCCCATGGACGGGCTGCCTCCACGAAACCGGGCCTGGGACATGGCGCGCCAAGCGGCGCGCAGTCTTTGACAAAGGGCACGCAGTACGTTCGGCCGATCCAATCCAAGATCACGCCTCGCGCTCCCTCCCTCACAGTCACGCACAGCGAACACCGCCATGACGACTTATCTCTACCTGTCCCTGCTCCCGGAAGCGCTCGTCGCCTCCCATCTTGCGCCCGACGACTACGGTGCCTACCTCGCCACCGGGTCCAAGAAGCGCTCCCGCGGCCAGGCGATATTCTTCAAGCTGACGGATGAATTTGCCCGGCAAAGGCTGGCGGAGTTGAAGATCGAACCAACCCTCGAGCGCGGTGAATCGAATCCTCCGCGGCGCTCCTTTTACCTGAGCATTTACCGTGCGCTCGAGCGCACGCCACTGAGCGCGCTGGAGTCGCTCCACCTTGCGACCGATGACGGCCGCGTCCTCTCCCTCAAGCCCGCCGAGCATCAACCCAGACCGGGCCCGCGCTTTCACCTCTATCAGGAGTTTTGCCCGGTGACACCACGCGTGGTCAGCGAGCTTGATCCGCGCGAGTTTGCCGCGCGGATCACTGACCTGAATCAATTGGTCTCACTTCCTGCGTTGGTCTTTGCCGAACTGCGCCTCGAACGTCTTGGCGACGATCCCGAGGCCAACGACGTGGAGAATCTGCCTTACCCGAACCTTGAGCATCTCCGGGACTGTATCCGGGAACTCCGTTCAAAACGCGGAAAATCCACCAAGAGCGTGGTCCGAACCCTGCAACAGGATGTGCTCTTCCGTACCATCCTCGGCGGTTTTTACGTTGCCGCTGCCGGCGGTGACTTCCGTCACTTCCCCATGCCCAGCCGCGACGCGCTTGAAACCCAGTTCTATCCGTGGTGGCGCTCGGCGCTCAGCACCTTCGGCGCCTAAGCCGAATCGTCACCCTCGGTGCCGACCCTCCTTTCCTCCCTGCCGTCTCATGCATACGCTCCTATTCTGGCTCATTCCATCCGCCTCGCTCCTCGCCCTGGGGTTCGCGGCATTTTTCTATTCGCGGATGAAGGCCGCGCCCGAGGGCACACCGCGAATGATTGAAATCGCTTCCCACGTCCGGGCGGGCGCGATGGCGTACCTCAGGCAGCAGTACAAGGTGGTCGGCCTCTTCTTCGTCATCCTGACACTGCTCTTCGTCTGGCTGTCTTACGGACTGAACCTGCAAAATCGCTGGGTTCCTTTCGCCTTTCTGACGGGAGGCTTCTTCTCCGCCCTGGCCGGTTTCTTTGGCATGAAGACGGCCACCTACGCCTCCGCCCGCGTCGCCCACGCCGCGAGCAAGTCGCTCGACGCAGGCCTGCGACTGGCTTTCCGCAGTGGTGCCGTCATGGGCCTCGTCGTCGTGGGACTCGCCCTGCTGGACATTTCCATCTGGTTCCTCGTGTTGAACCACTTCGTATCTGATCCCGATCCCGCCCATAAACTGGTCCTGATCACCACCACCATGCTGACGTTCGGGATGGGCGCCTCCCTGCAGGCGCTCTTTGCCCGCGTCGGCGGCGGCATCTTCACCAAGGCGGCCGATGTCGGTGCAGACCTCGTGGGCAAGGTCGAAGCGGGCATTCCCGAGGACGACCCCCGCAATCCCGCCACGATTGCAGACAATGTCGGTGACAACGTCGGCGACGTTGCTGGCATGGGTGCCGACCTTTACGAGTCCTACGTTGGCTCGATTCTGGCCACCGCCGCACTGGGTGCCGCGGCATTTGCCCAACTGGGCGACAGTGTCTCCGCCTACAAGGCAGTGATCGCACCGATGGTCGTCGCGGCCATCGGCACCGTCTTTTCGATCATCGGCATTTTCGCGGTTCGCGTGAAGTCGGGTGCCACCCAGCGCGATCTGCTCAACGCCCTGGGCCGCGGCATCAACGTCAGCTCAGTTCTGATCTTTGCCCTGTCCTACGTGGTGCTTCGCGCTCTTGACCTGCCCAATTTTCTGGGGATCTGGGGGTCGATTGTCGTCGGTTTGGCGACCGGCATCGTCATTGGCAAGGTCACCGAATACTTCACGTCTCAGGAATTCTCCCCGACCAAGGGAATTGCCAACAGCGCGAGTACCGGTCCGGCAACGGTGATCATTTCGGGGCTGGGCACCGGGATGCTCTCCACCGTGGTCCCGGTTCTTGCGGTGGTCGTTGGCACCGCGCTGGCCTACTGTTTTGCGGCCGGTAGCTGGCACTTTACCCCGGAAAGCATGGCCATGGGACTCTACGGGGTCGGCATCGCCGCGGTCGGCATGCTCTCCACGCTCGGCATCACTCTCGCGACGGACGCCTACGGCCCGATCGCCGACAATGCAGGTGGCAATGCGGAAATGGCCGGGCTCGGGCCTGAAGTCCGCAAGCGCACCGATGCGTTGGACTCCCTCGGCAACACCACCGCCGCCACCGGCAAGGGTTTCGCCATCGGTTCCGCCGCACTCACCGCGCTCGCCCTGCTCGCCTCGTATGTCGAGGAACTGAAGATCGCGATGCTGCACGCGGGACAGACCACCATGGAGTCCGCGGGTCGGACGGTTCCGGTGATCACTGCCACGCTCACTGAGTTCATGAACCACTTTGACGTCAACCTGATGAATCCGAAGGTGATGCTCGGAATCTTCCTGGGTTCGATGATGTCCTTCGTCTTCTGCGGTTTGACGATCAACGCGGTCGGTCGCGCCGCAGGACGCATGGTCGAGGAAGTGCGGCGCCAGTTCAAAGCCAAGCCGGGAATCCTCGCCGGCACGGATCTCCCTGACTATGCGCGTTGCGTGGCCATTTCCACCGCCGGTGCCCAACGGGAAATGATCATCCCCTCGGTTCTCGCGGTCGTCGCGCCGATCCTTGTGGGCCTGCTCTTCGGCGTTCCGGGCGTGTTCGGTTTGCTCGGCGGGGGACTCTCCACCGGTTTCGTTCTCGCCGTGTTCATGGCCAACTCGGGTGGTGCCTGGGACAACGCCAAGAAGTACATCGAAGAAGGCCATATGGGCGGCAAGGGTTCCTCAGCCCACAAGGCCGCCGTGATCGGAGACACCGTGGGTGACCCCTTCAAGGATACGGCCGGCCCCAGCCTGAACATCCTCATCAAACTGATGAGCATGGTCTCGATTGTCACTGCCGGCGTGAACATCGCCTACACCCTGTTCTAAGCCGCAGCACCCCAGCGTTAGCACTTACATCCCGACTCAACCCAGCGTCAGAAACAATTGGCCACGCAACTGCGGGAAGGCCGCGACGGGACCGCCTGGTCCCGCCCTCCGGTTGTAGGTGGCCTCGTTGAGGCCGCAGCGGGACCGCCTGGTCCCGCCTCCGGTTGTAGGTGGCCTCGTTGAGGCCGCGACGGGACCGCCTGGTCCCGCCCTCCGGCCTCCGAATTCTCATCGCGATGCCAATCCCAGCGGTCCCGCGTACGCGGGACCACCTACAACTGCACCCATCCCAGCGGTCCCGCGGCTCGAGGTAGCAGCCTCAGCTCTCACTTCCATCCCTTCGAACGCTCCCCGGACGCAACTGAGCCCCGACGGGTCATTCAAGAGTCGAGCCACGTCCCCCCCCCCGCTCCTGCAGCATTGCGGCCCGGATCAAGTTCGATTCGTCTCCGACGGCTCCCCATCGCCGCCATGGCTGCTCCCACTGCGTTTTCCCTCAGATCGGTTCACCCAGAGGACGCCCCGTGGCTCTGGGAGCTCAAGATCGCCGCCCTGCGAACGTACGTGGAGCTGACCTGGGGTGAGTGGAACGAACCGCAGCAACGCGCTTTCTTCGAACGTGGTTTCACCCCACAAACCCTCCGCATCATCACGATTGAAAACGAGGGGGATGCCGGTGTGCTCGAACTGGCCCGTCGGGGCAGTGAATTTTTTATCACCCGTCTCGAACTTCTGCCCCGTTTTCAACGCCGCGGCATCGGTTCGGCGATCATCCAAGGCATCCAGCTGGAAGCCGGGCTCGCCAACAAACCGGTCCGGCTGCAAGTCCTGCGTGTCAACCCGGCCCGCCTGCTCTACCGGAAGCTCGGTTTCACCGAGGTCGGCGAAACCTCCACGCACGTCCTCATGTCATGGTTCGCCGCCCGCCAAAACAGCCTCGCATCCCCGCCAGATTGAGTGAGTCTGGAGCTCTCCATGGAGTTTGAGACCGAGTCCACGCGCCTGCCTGACGGCATCCCCCCGATCGATTTCCGCAATTTGCTGAACGACGAACAATACGCCGCGGTGACCGCTCCTCCCGGCCCGATGCTGGTTTTGGCCGGCGCCGGTTCCGGCAAGACCCGCACCCTCACCTACCGCGTCGCCTACCTGCTCTCCCAAGGTGTGCGCCCCGGTGAAATCCTCCTGCTCACCTTCACCAACAAAGCGGCCAAGGAAATGCTTCATCGCGTCCAGGATCTCACCGGACGCGAGCCCCGCCAATTTTGGGGAGGTACCTTCCACTCGTTGGGCCACCGCGCGCTGCGCATGTACGGCGACTGCATCGGCCTGCCCAAGACCTTCACCATCCTCGATGCCGACGAATCCGAATCGATGCTCAAACAGGTGGTCGAGGCGGAGGACAAACTGTTCTTCAAGGACAAGACCAACCCCCGTCCCGGTCCGCTCTTCAACGTCCTGTCACTGGCGCGCAACACCCAAAAGTCCCTCGCCGAGACCGTCGACAAGCAATTTCCCCAATACCGCGAGATCGCGGTGGCTCTGCCGACGTTCGCGACCGCGTACGCCCGCCGAAAGCGTGAGCAGAATGTCTGCGATTATGACGATCTGCTGGAGCTCTGGCTCAACCTCCTGATCAAGGACCCGAACGTCGCCGATTACTTCGCCCACCGCTTCCGCCACGTGCTGGTCGACGAGTACCAGGATACGAACACGCTCCAGTCCCAGATCGTGGACCGCATCGCCGCGCACCACTGCCTGATGGCGGTCGGTGACGACGCCCAATGCATCTACTCGTGGCGCGGGGCCAACTTCGAAAACATCATGACCTTTCCCGAGCGGCACCCGGGCACGGTCATCCATCGGATCGAAACGAACTACCGCTCGACCCCGGAAATCCTCAACCTCGCCAATGGCGTACTGCTCGCCCAACCGAAGGGACGGCACTTCGACAAAGAACTACGTGCCGCCCGAGGTCATTCCCAAAAGCCCTTTGTCGTTCAGGCGATGGACGAGCGCGAGCAGGCCGATTTCGTGCTCAAACGCATCCGCGGTCTCACCGAGGAGGAAGGGGTCTCGATGAACGATATCGCGATCCTCTACCGTTCCCATTTTATCGCGCTGGAGATCCAACTGGCACTCTCCCGGACCGGAGTACCCTATCAAATCACGAGCGGCGTGAAGTTTTTCGAACGCCAGCATGTGCGCGATCTTGTCGCCCTCATCCAGTTCGTCTTCAACCCGAAGAATCAATCCGCCTGGGCCAGAATCGCCGTGCTCCTTCCCAAGGTTGGGGAAAAAGGTGCCCAGAAGATCTACGCCGCCGCGCTCGACCACGCCAGGCTGCTGCAGCGCGACTTTCTCGACGCCCTGTCCACCGACGACGTCAAAAGCAAGGTGGCCAAGGACGCGCGCGGGGAGTGGGACAGCTTCTGCGCTTCCCTCCGGCAGGTGGCGGTCGCGATGCGCTCGCAGAAACCAGCTCATGCCATCGACCTGGCAATCGAAGGGTGGTATGGCGACTACCTCAAGGGAGCTTTCGCGGATTACTCGGAACGTATGGATGAGCTCAAGGCCCTGGTCGGATTCGCCCAGCGGTTCGACGAGATGGACGATCTGCTTGCCCAGATTGTCCTTCTCAACGGCGAGACCAGCGACCGTCATGTCGAAACTGATACCGAGTCGGTCAAGCTGACCACCGTGCATCAGGCCAAGGGACTCGAATACGCCGTGGTCTTCGTCATCGGACTCGCCGACGGCATGTTCCCCGGGCGCCGCAGTATCGAGGCCGGTGACGTCGAGGAGGAACGACGCCTCTTCTACGTCGCCGTCACCCGGGCACGCGACGAGCTCTATCTGTGCTTTCCCAAGGTCAATACGCGAGGGGGTCCCAGCGGGATGATGAACAGTCCCAGTCGGTTCCTGCAGGAACTTTCCAGCGATCTTTACGAACCTTTGAAGATCAAACGCCAGTGGGGCTGGTGAGTGGCCCACAATCGCCTTGTGACCCCACGGAATTGACCCTGTCTCTATCTTAAAAGCCATGTCCTCCTCGCCCATCGAAAACCTCGTCATCGTCGGCACCGGCTGCGCCGGTCTCACGGCCGCCATTTACGCAGCTCGCTCCAATCTCAGCCCGTTGATCCTCGAAGGCACCCTGCCGGGCGGGCAACTGACCACCACCAGCGAGGTGGAGAATTTCCCCGGTTTCCCGGAGGGGGTGGACGGATTTCACTTGATGGACAGCCTGCGCAAACAGGCGACCAAGTTCGGCTCGCGTTTCGAGCAGGCCGCCGTCACGTCGGTCGATTTCGACGCCCATCCGCGCAAGATTGTCTGCGGCGATCGGACGATTCTGGCCAAAGCCGTGATCATCGCCACCGGCGCCTCACCCCGGATGACCGGAATCCCGGGCGAAAAAGAGCTCTACGGTGGCAAGGGTGTCACGACCTGCGCCACGTGCGACGGCGCCTTTTATCGCAAAATGGAGGTCGCGGTCATCGGCGGTGGCGATAGCGCTGCCGAAGAGGCACTCTTTCTCACCCGATTCGCCAGCAAGGTCTACCTCGTGCATCGCCGCGACAGCCTTCGCGCCTCCAAAATCATGGCGGATCGGGCGACGTCGCATCCCAAGATCGAACCGGTGTGGGACAGCGTGCCCCAAGAGGTCCTCGGCGTCGCAGAAGGCTCGGTCATTGGCCTGCGGGTCAAACACGTGAAGACGGGCGAAGATCGCGTTCTGCCGGTCAAAGGAGTCTTTGTCGCCATCGGACACGTTCCAAACACCGGTCCCTTCGCCCCACCGCTCGAAGTCGACGAGGGGGGTTACTTCAAACCCGCCGCCGGCTCGCAGGTGAAGACGAATATCCCCGGGGTGTACGTCGCCGGAGATTGCGCCGATCACGTTTACCGCCAAGCAATTACGGCAGCCGGAATGGGTTGTCAGTCCGCGATCGAGGCTGAACGCTGGTTGGCTGAGCACGAAGGCTGAGGCCCCCTTGGAGCCCGACGCGGAAGTTCAAGAGGGGCTCTTTTGCGCCCACTAATTAGAATTATTCTAATTATTACTTGAAACTTAGACCCATTCCAATCTCTTGTGATCACTCACATGGTTCCTACCGCACAAATGTCTTCCGAGGCCCTTTCCCAAAAATTGGCTGACAGCGGTCTGCGGAACACCCCGCAACGCGAGATCATCTATGCGATCCTCACCGAAAAACGAGACCATCCGACCGCCGATGAGGTCTATGCCCGGGTGAAGGCCGAGATGCCGACCATCTCCTTGGCCACGGTTTACAACTGCCTCGAGGCCTTGGTGCAGTGCAGTTTGGTCCGCCAAGTGAACTTTGAACGCGGGCCTACGCGTTACTGTCCCAATCTTCTTCCCCATGCTCACTTTCACGACGAGGTGACCGGATCGACCTACGATATCGATCTTCCCGCAGGCGTCATCGAACAACTTCGAGCCCAGTTGCCTCCCGGCTACCGAGCGTCCGACGTCGAGATCACCTTCCGCGGACACGCCTCCGCCTGAACGCAGCCCAACCCAATTTTCCGCTCATGTCCTCCCTCGAAATTCGAGACCTCCATGTCTCCATCGGCAGCAAAGAAATCGTCAAGGGGCTCTCCCTGATGATCAATTCCGGAGAGGTCCATGCCGTCATGGGCCCCAACGGCACCGGCAAATCGACCTTGTCGAAAGCGATCGCCGGGCATCCGGATTACACCATCACGCAGGGGGATGTCCTGCTCGATGGAAAGTCGATCCTCGAACAGGAGCCGGATGAGCGCGCACGCGCTGGGATCTTCCTCGCGTTCCAATATCCGTCGGAAATCCCCGGTGTCTCGATCGCCAATTTCCTTCGCGCCGCCGTGCAAGCCCGCATGGGTGAAGGCGAGGAGTTGGACGCCTCCGGTTACTACAAACGCCTCTACCAGAAGATGGACATGCTCAAGATTGACCGGAAGTTCACCTCCCGTTCGGTCAACGATGGTTTCTCCGGTGGAGAAAAGAAACGCTGCGAGATCCTCCAGATGGCCATGCTCGAACCCAAGTTCGCGCTCATGGATGAGACCGATTCCGGTCTCGATATCGACGCCCTTCGCATTGTCGCAGACGGTGTCAACACCCTGCGCGGTCCGGGTCTCGGCATCCTCCTGATCACCCACTATCAGCGGCTGCTCAACCACATCATCCCCGACCAAGTCCATGTGATGTACGATGGCCGGATTGTGAAGAGCGGGGATAAGTCGCTCGCACTTGAGCTCGAAAAGCGCGGCTACGATTGGGTCAAACAAGAACTCGCGCTCACCTGAACCGCGGCTCATCGCACACCGCCGTCAACCGCCCGCTCCGCCTCCCTCTTCACTCCTCGAACTCGTTCGCCTCCCGACACGAGGTCACAGCCCTTCTCCTTCGCCATGAATCCTCTCTCTGAACTCGAAACCGAAACCATCGACATTCCCATCGACGTTCCCGTCGAAAACCCCGCCGTCGGCATCGACCAGGCGGTCGGTGATTTCACCTACGACGTGAAGTACGCCTTCGACGCCGGCAGCGGTCTCAGCGAAAAAACCGTTCGCTACATCAGCACGGTCAAGAAGGAGGCTTCCTGGTTGCTCGACTTCCGTCTCGCCGCGCTGAAGACGTTCTACTCGAAGCCGATGCCGACCCACTGGGCAACCAAGGATCTCGAGAACATCGATTTCGACAAGATCCGGTACTACCTTTCACAAGGCCAAACGCCGAAGCGCACGTGGGACGAGGTGCCCGAAGACATCAAACGAACCTTCGAGCGGCTCGGTATTCCGGAGCAGGAGCGCAAGTTCCTCGCCGGAGTCGAAGCCCAATTCGACAGCGAGGCCGCCTATTCAAACATCAAGGACATCGTCGCCAAACAGGGCGTGATCTTTGTCAACTCGACCGAAGCCTTGCGGGAACACCCGGAGCTTTTCCGCAAATGGTTCGGCAAGATCATCCCCACCGGCGACAACAAGTTCTCCGCGCTGAACAGTGCGGTGTTCTCCGGCGGTTCTTTCATTTACGTGCCCAAAGGCGTCAAGGTCGCCCAGCCGCTTCAGGCCTACTTCCGCATCAACGCGGAAAACTTCGGCCAGTTCGAACGCACCCTGATCATCGCTGATGAAGGCAGCGAGGTCACCTACATGGAGGGCTGCACCGCCCCAAAATTCTCCACCTCCACCCTCCATAGCGCCGTGGTCGAGCTGGTCGCCCTCAAAGGTGCAAAAATCCAGTACATCACCGTCCAAAACTGGGCACCCAATGTCTTCAACTTGGTCACCAAGCGCGGCGTCGCCTACGAGGATGCCGAAATCAAATGGATCGACTGCAACATCGGCAGCCGCCTGACGATGAAATATCCCGGCGTCGTGCTCAAGGGACGTCGCGCTCGCGGGGAGGTCATCTCGATCGCACTTGCCAACGATGGCCAGCACCAGGACACCGGCGCGAAGATGGTTCACGCGGCCGACGAGACCACGTCGACCATCATCTCCAAGTCGATTTCCGTCGGCCAAGGTCGCTCGACTTACCGCGGTCAGGTGCACATTCCGAAGCATCTCAAGGGCTGCAAGAACAACACCGAGTGCGACGCCCTGCTGATCAACACCAACAGTCGTACGGACACCTACCCGGCCATCACGGTCCGCGGTGACTCCCACGCGGTTCAGCACGAGGCCAGCGTCTCCAAGGTCAACGAGGAACAGATTTTCTACATGCAGCAGCGCGGGCTGACCGAGGGTCAGGCCATGAGTCTCGCAGTCAACGGCTTCGTCAACGATCTGGTGCGCCAGTTCCCGATGGAATACAGCGTCGAACTCAAGCGTTTGATCGATCTTGAGATGGAAGGATCCGTCGGCTGATGGCCGCTCAGGCCTCCATCGACTGCTCACACCGGTTAACTTTTTCGAAGCGTTCCATGTCCTCTGCACTCTCCACCCCGTCCGTCGGGGTCTTCTCCGCTGATGCGTTCTCCGCACACCTCGCGGCCCAACCTTCCACGGCTCCCGCCTGGTGGAACGCGCGCAAGCGTGCCGCCCACGCCCTCTTCCTCGAGTTGCCGATGCCCGCGCGCACCGACGAGGGCTGGCGTTTCAGCAGCCGCTCAACGCTGACTCTGGAGGGATTCGCCGTGACGGCTCCCACCACCGCTCCAGCATCTTCCACCACGCCCGCGCTGGTGGAACTCGACGACGCGTTGGCCACGCTGACTTTCCTCGATGGGGTCCTGATCAAGCGGACCTCTGCACCGGCGGAGCTCTTGGGAAAGGGCCTGATCGTCGGAACGCTCCAGGAGACGCTCTCTCGTCACCCTGAGCTCCTCCGCGAGCACTTCATGGCCCAGCCGCAAAAACTCGGCTCGGAAAAGTTTGCGGCCCTGCATACGGCGTTCGTCAACGATGGTGCCGTCATCTTCGTCCCCAAGGGCATGGAGGTCTCCGCGCCAATCATCGTCACCCATGCAAGTCGTGGAGCCGGCGCCGCTGTCTTCCCTCACACGCTCGTGATTCTTCAGGATCAGGCCAAAGCCACCGTCGTCGATGTTTTCGTTTCGCCGGAGAGCGACCCAGGCACCCCGAAGACGCATCCCACCGCCTTCGCTTGCGGTGCCAACGATCTTTATGTCGGTCACAGCGCCCAACTGACCTATGCGGCTGCGCAGGTGTGGTCGCTCGACACCCTCTCCTTCCAGCTCAATTCAACCGTCGTCCGCCGCGACGCCCGCGTCCAATCGCTCAATCTCCATCTCGGCGCCGTCCAAGCCCGCCACGAATCGCTCTCCCAACTTCAGGCCCCGGGTGGCTTCTCGGAGATGCTCGCCGTCACGGTTGCCTCCGGCGACCAGGAATTCGACCAGCGCACGCTCCAGATCCATCAAGCGCCGCACACCAAGAGCGACCTGCTTTACAAGAACGCCCTGCTCGACACCGCGCGGACGATTTTCTCGGGTCTGATTGTCGTCGATCCCGACGCGCAAAAGACCGATGCCTACCAAAGCAATCGCAATCTGATGCTCTCCGATACCGCGGAGGCCAGCAGCCTTCCCGGTCTTGAGATTCAGGCAAATGACGTCCGCTGCACCCACGGTGCCACAACCAGCCGGATTGACCCCGAACAGCTTTTTTATCTTCAAACCCGCGGTATCGCCCCGGCCAAGGCGCGCGAACTGCTCGTGTTCGGCTTCTTCGAGGAGGTCCTGAATCGGCTCGAACACGAAGGCCTGCACAAAGCATTCCTCGCATTGATCCAGTCCCATTTCCATTGAGGAGTGCATTCGAGACGAAACGCCTCCACTCTCGCGCGAGCGAGCCGTGGTTGTCGCCACGCCTGACTCCCTGACTCTATCTTCCACCATGAATCGAGAGCGCACGCTTTCCCGAGACGTCACTGCCACCCAGATTCCCAGCGGTGACAAACAGTCCCTGCCCACGGGCACCCGCCTTTTCATCCATCAAACACTCGGCGGCAGTTACACGGTCCAAACGGACTTCGGACTGTTCCGCATTGATGGAAAAGATGGCGATTCCATCGGGGAGCAGGTTGTTGAAAACACCGTCCAAGCCGCCACCTTGTCCGACGGGGCACCCGACCCGGTGGCGGTTTGGGATCAGTTGAAGAAAGTTTACGATCCGGAAATCCCGGTGAACATCGTCGATCTGGGTCTGGTCTATTCCATGGACATCGAGCGTCTGGAAAGCCCTGAAGAGGGCTACAAAGTCCAAGTCGCGATGACCCTGACCGCTCCCGGTTGCGGCATGGGCCCGGCAATCGCCGAGGACGCAAAATCAAAGATTCTGCTGGTTCCCGGGGTCCACGCGGCCGATGTCCGCATCACTTGGGAACCACCCTGGAATCAGTCGATGATCAGCGAAGAGGGCAAAATGAAGCTCGGCCTGATCTGAGGTTGCGGATCTCTCCGTGAAACCCACAGGGAGTTTCGCTCCTTGCGCGACCCAGAGAGACGCGGAGGATGTTTCTCCATAGTCGTTTAGCCGATTTCTTTCACCCGCGACAGCGGTGAATCGGCCTATTTTATCGCTGAGAGTTCCGGATTCCACTCCGCGGCTTGCACGGGCCCGCCTTGCCCGCTAGCAGTCGGGTTCGCGCTGCCCACCTTCTTCCGTACCCATGCGTTCTCTCCAAGCTTTCCCCGTCCAGATCGATGCCGAAAAGGCTGATTGGGCAGGAGCCACCCCGCTCCAACAGGTGCCCTTCCTCCGAAAGTTGGCCTCCACCCCACGATCGATCTGCCAAGCCGGGGTGAAGCACTGGGGAAGCGTCTCGCAGGAACCTCACGAGACGGGTTTCAATCTTTAGTCCTCATCTCAGACCGTTCCCGAACGGTTTGGGTGCAGCTCTTTCCACGACGTGAATCTTCTCTTTGTCAATTACGGCGACTTTACCTCCAACAGTGTGAACCACCTGTCCGGTTTTACCTCCGCACTCGCGGATGCCGGACATGCCTGCGTGGTCGCCGTTCCCGGGGATCTCAGCACGCTCTCGGTCGTGCCACACCCCCGGTTCCAAGCGGCCACCTACGAGGAAGTGCTCGCGAAGCCCGCCTGTTTTCCCGATGGTCGCCCGGCAGACGTGATTCACGCTTGGACACCTCGGGAAGGAGTCCGGAGGTTCGTGCTCGAGTACAAGCGGCAAGCACCGTCCCGTTTGGTGGTCCACCTTGAGGACAACGAAGAGTTCCTCATCGAGTCCTACATGGGACGACCCGTCGCCCTGCTGCGGGAGGAGCGCGAATCCGAGTATCCCAAGCCGGTCGGCAGCGCCCTGCCCCACCCCATCCGTTACCGGAACCTGCTCCGGCTCGCCGACGGCGTCACGGTCATCGTCGACACGCTGCGCACATTCGTGCCCGCCGGAGTGCCGGTGATCAGTCTTCCCCCCGGGGTCGACTTCACGCTCTACCACCCGGATGTCAGTTCGTCCGGACTGCGGGAGCAAATGGGTCTGCGCGATGGGGAGAAAGTCATCGTCTTCACCGGCAGCAATACGTTCGCCAACGAATCCGAAATTCGGGAGCTCTACCTCGCGGTCCGCCGATTGAATGCCGGCGGCTGGCCCACCCGCTTGATCCGCACCGGTTTCAGCAGCCCGGAATTCACCCAGACCCTGCCTGAGGATTGGGCCAGCTGGACCATCGATCTTGGATTCATCGAGAAAGCCCGTCTTCCCGGACTGCTCGCGACCGCCGATGTGCTTGTTCAACCGGGTCGGCCCGGAGCGTTCAACGACTACCGGCTTCCGTCCAAATTGCCGGAGTTTCTCGCCAGCGGACGCCCGGTCATCACCGTCGCGAGCAACCTCGGTCTGGAGTTGTCCGACGGAGTGAATGCAGTGGTCCTTTCCGAAGCCACGGGCGAAACCATCGCCAAGGCCTGCATCCGTATATTTTCCGATCCCGCGCTCGCCGCGCGGGTCAGTCAGGGAGGCGCCGCGTTTGCCCGCTCCCACTTCAGCCTGCCCGAGATCTCCCAGCGTCTCATCAAGTTCTACGAGGACATCGTCTCCCGTCCCTGCAGCACGGCTTGGCAAGGCTTTGCCCATGGTGCCGACCTGACGTTGCTCGCCCGGCGCCTGCAGTCTCAACTGGCGTCGCTGCCGGAGGCAGCCAGCCCGGTCTGGCGCGATATCCTGAGCTCGTCGGCGGACCTCGCGTTGCTCACACGCGATCTCGAAGCGGCCGCCGCTGGCACCGATCAGACGCTCGCCGCCGTCCGCAAGCAACTGGAGGGCGAGCGCGATGAGTGGAAACGGGCCTGGCAGCTCACGGACCAGCATGTCAAAAATGTCGTTGAAACCGGCATCGCGACCCAGAATCACGCCCACAATCTCGAGGTTGTGCTGGCAGCCCTCAAGGCCGACTTTGCAAGATCCGAGGTGCTTCGTGTCCAAGCGGAGACTCTCCTCGGATCGGCCCGTCGCCAGGCAGCCGCCTTCGAGGCCGAGCTGAATCGGAGTGAGCTTGAATTCACCCAATCAAAGGCCGAGCTGACCACACAGGTGGCCGAACAGCTTGAAGCACTCTCCGCGCTGCGGCACCAGTTCGAATCCTCCGAGGGCCTGCTGGCCGATGTGCGAGCGAAGAGCTTCCAGTTCGAAGCGCGCCTCCGGGCCGCCCAACAGCAGGTCGCCGCCTACATCGAGAGCCTCGCGCAAAGCCAGTACCAACTCGCTTCCACCCGCGCCCGTGCGCTCGCACTCGGTGAAAGTGCCCGAGTCGAAACCAACCGGCTCCGGGATCTTCTGCGCCAGACCCTGCGTCATCGGGATGAGGCCGTCAGCGCGCACGACCGGAAAATCAAGGCCATGCAGGATTCGTTCTCGTGGCAGGCAACCGCTCCCCTGCGGGCGCTCCGCCGATGGTTGATCGATCCGTTCAAACGACCCGCTCCCGCAGCCCAGGTGGTCTATGATCTGAGCAGCGTGCCCGATCCGGCACTCGCCTTCAAACCTGAGGAGTTCGTCGATTCCGTCCGATCGTTTGTCTACAGCGTCGACTACCCCCAATCGTGGAGCTTTGGGATCAACCGGGTGGTCGTCCGCGGATGGTGTCTGACCCGTGAGCCGATTGCGCTCAAGAAAGTCCGGGCACGGATCGCCTGCCGGATTTTTCCCGGCGTCTTCGGACTGAAACGCATGGATGTGCTCGCGGCTCTGCGCAACACCCCGCAGGCGGAGTATTGCGGTTTCAAGATCGATGTGCTTCTCGAGGAGACCGACGACGAAATCGTGCTCGAGGTCAGCGATGAACAGGGGGTCTGGCATCGCTTTTTCCATTCCCCGATCAAGGTCGGTCCCCAGCATGGACAGCCCGAACTCACCAGCTACGAGCGGTGGGCCGAGACCTACGATCGACACTCACCCGAGACGCTCGCCATGCTCCGGACGCAGGTCGCGTCGTTCCAGCGTCGACCGCTCATCTCCGTGGTCATGCCCGTCTACCACCGCGACGAGGGCGACGAAAAATGGCTGATCAAGGCGATCGAGAGCGTGCGCGCCCAAGCCTATCCTCATTGGGAACTATGCATCGCGGATGACGCCTCACCGGCACCGCATGTCCGCCCGCTGCTCGAACGCTACGCCCGCGCGGACAGTCGGATCAAGCCGGTGTTCCGGACCGAGAACGGCCATATCTCCCTCGCGTCCAACTCCGCGCTGGCGGTCGTGAACGGGGAATTCACCGCGCTGCTCGATCACGATGACGAACTCGCGCCTCACGCCTTGTACGAGGTCGCCGCCTTGATCAACGGCCATCCCGACACCGATCTGATCTACAGCGACGAGGACAAGATCGACGAGGAGGGTCGGCGCCATGAGCCCTACTTCAAGCCGGATTTCCTGCCGGATCTGTTCACCAGCCAGAACTATCTTTCCCATCTGTCCGTCTATCGCACGAACCCGCTGAAGGAACTCGGTGGTTTCCGCGCCGGCTACGAGGGCAGCCAGGACTGGGATCTCGCCCTGCGTTTCAGCGAACGCACGACGCCCGCGAGGATCCGTCACATCCCGAAGGTGCTCTATCACTGGCGCGCGATTCCCGGCTCGACCGCGCTCCTGCTCAGCGAAAAGAACTATCCGGTCGAGGCCGCACGCCGCGCCCTCTCCGATCACTTTCGCCGGATCGGGGAAACGGTCGAACTGATCGCCGTCCCCGGGGATCACTGGCGGATCAAGCGTCCAAGGCCCGAACCCTGCCCGCTGGTCTCCCTGATCATCCCTTCGCGCAACGGCTTGGATCTGCTTTCCCGCTGCATCGACACCATCCTCGGGAAGACCTTGTATCCAAATTATGAGATCATCGTGGTCGACAACGGCTCGGATGATCCGGAAACCCTCGCCTATTTCCGGCGGATCGAGTCGGACCGGGTCGCCATCCTGCGTTTCGACGCGCCATTCAACTACTCCGCGATCAACAACCACGGGGTGAGGCACGCCCGGGGGGAGATCATCGGTCTGCTCAACAATGACCTGGAGATCATCCATGGCGAGTGGCTCGATGAAATGGTCAGCCACGCGATCCGTCCGGAGATTGGCTGCGTCGGAGCCATGCTCTACTACCCCAACGAGACGATCCAGCACGCCGGTGTGATCATCGGACTCGGCGGGGTGGCCGGACATGTCTTCCGCGACTACCCGCGAGGCACCGACGGCAAGTGCAACCGCGCCCGACTGGTCCAGAACTACAGTTCCGTGACCGCCGCGTGTCTGCTGGTGCGCCGCTCCACCTTCGAGCGGGTCGGCGGGCTCGACGAAGGCCTCGCGGTCGCGTTCAACGACATCGACCTCTGCCTCAAGGCAAGGGCCGCCGGCTTCCGCAACCTGTGGACTCCGTTCGCCGAATGCTATCACCACGAGAGCGCCACCCGCGGCGCCGAGGACACGCCGGAGAAGCATGAACGCTTCCGCCGGGAGGTCGAAATCATGCTGGTGCGCTGGAGGGACGTGATCGCCCACGATCCGGCCTACAATCCCAACCTCACCCTCGAGCTGACCGACTACACGCTCGCCGCCCCTCCTCGCACCTGGATGCCCTGAGCGTCGTCATTGCCGGGCCAACGCCAGCCTCACACCCAAGGCAATCAGGACCACGCCCATGGTCCGCTCGAACCAATGTCCGAAGCGAGTGAAGGCGCGGCGGATCCGGGGTTGGGTGAAAAACAGTGAGACGAGCATGAACCATCCTGCCGTGGTCAATGCCATCCAGGCACCATACCCGGCCTGAACCGAACGCGGCGTCTGCGGGCTGATCACGACCGAAAAGACCGAGATGAAAAAAAGCGTGGCCTTCACGTTGGTCGCATTGGTCATAAATCCGGTCACGAACGCCGCTCGCCGGGTCGGGACTGGTCGCGCGGAATCCCGCTCGGCAAACACCTCGTATTTCCGGGCCTGGGCACGGATCGCGTGGAAGCCAATCCAGAGCAGATACGCCGCCCCCAACATCTTCATCACCGTGAAGGCCATGAGCGAGCTCTTCACCAACAGGCCGAATCCAAGCAGCGAATAGAGCACGTGCAGGATGATGCCGGTGCCAACGCCGGCACTCGTCGCCAGCGCCGTGGCCCGTCCGTGCACTATGCTTTGTTTGAGCACCAACGCAAAATCGGGCCCCGGACTGGCCACCGCCAGCGCGTGCAGTCCGGCCAGCGTGATGAACTCAGCAAGGTATCCACTCATCAATGCATCCACCCGGGATACCGGTCGGCAACTCCAAGCGCGGGCGGCGAAGAGCGCCCTTGCACCCTCGCTGGACCGCGGGGTCCGGCACCGGGCTCAGATTCGACTGGCCTTCACCTCCGGGTCGGAGAGCAACTGCTCGATCCCTTTGTTCTGCTCAAACTCCTTCAGCCGGGAATCCTGCGGATGCTTCTTCCGCCCCTTCGCCAGGAGGCTCCGGGCATCCTTTTCGCGATTGAGGACGATCAGCAGGTACATTTGCGCCACCACTTCGGCTGGATTCTTGGTCGCATCGTAGCGGCCCTCATGCAGCGAAAGCGCCTTCTTGTAGGCCGCCTTCGCGTCCCCCGTCTTGTCGAGTCGCTTTCGAATCGAACCCAAGCTGAACCACCAGTCTGGAATGTCGTCGCGCAGCTTCACCGCTTTCGTCAACGACTCCTCCGCGCGGGCAAAGTCCCTGATCTGGACCGCAAAGGCCGCATCGCTGGCATGATTCTCCGCCTCCGCGGCGACCAGCTTCGAGACCGTCCTCGGTTGTCCCGGTTGTTCAGCGGTACCACCCGATTTCTTGCCACATCCGGCAAAAAGCGACGCGGCCAAGATCAAAACAACAACTGAGCCAGCGGCGCGGGTACGACCCAGGAGGAGACGGTTCATAGACGAAGCGGAACGAAAGGATAAAAGACGGATCAACCACCGTAAAGATACGGCACCGCCGATGAAACCTCAAAAGCAGCGGGGATCACGTCCACTTCAATCCTGACCGGGGCGGAGGTGGCTCCGAACCGGCGTTGGTCAGCCTGGTCAACATTTTACCTGCGGGGTCGACGACCCGCCTACATCTAAAACCTTGGATCAATCCCGCATCAAAGATCGATCGGAACGGTGGCAACCGCCTCCTCCAAGGTCGTGATGCCCTCCTTGACCTTCAGCAAGGAATCCTGATGCAACGTCTTCATGCCTCCGCGCATCGCAATCTTCTTCAGTTCAGTGGTTTCCATCCCCTTGTTGATTCCGACAACGAGTTCCTCATTGGTGATCATGAGTTCGTGAATGCCCACGCGACCCTTGTAACCGGAATTTCCGCATTTCGCGCAACCGTGCTGCTTGGCCCGGTAGATCGGCCCGCTCCAGCCAATCGCCTTCTCGAAAATCTCCTTTTCCCGACCCTGAGGCTCAACCTGGTAACGACAGCTCTTGCAGACTCGACGCATCAGGCGCTGCGCGCAAACGCAGAGCAGAGACGACGAGATCATGAAGGGCTCCACGCCCATGTCCGTCAGACGGGCGACCGTCGACGGCGCATCGTTCGTATGCAAAGTCGAAATCAGCAAGTGACCGGTCAGTGCGGCTTCCACCGCAATGTTAGCCGTCTCCTTGTCACGAATTTCTCCCACGAGGATAATGTCCGGATCCTGCCGCAGGAACGACCGCAACGCCGCCGCAAAGGTCAACCCGATCTGCCGGTGCATCTGCATCTGGTTGATGCCGTTGAGCGTGTACTCGATCGGATCCTCGGCCGTGCGGATGACCAACTCCGGAGAATTGATCTCGTTGAGCGCCGAATAGAGCGTCATCGACTTTCCCGAACCGGTCGGACCGCAATGCAAAATCATGCCGTACGGCTGCCGGATGACTTCGCGATAACGCGTCAGGTTCTCTTCGGAAAAGCCCAGCGAGGTCAGAGGCAGCGTCGACTTCTGTTTGTCGAGAATACGCATGACGATGCCTTCACCGTGGTTGAGCGGAGCCGTCGAGACACGTAAATCGATATCGATGCCCTTCTTGGTATATTGCTTGAAAACAATGCGGCCGTCCTGGGGCAGTCGCCGCTCCGCGATGTCCAGGTTGCACATGATCTTGAGTCGGGCCACCAACGCCGGACCGACCTTCGCGGGTAGGCGGAGCTTTTCCTGGCAGATGCCGTCGATCCGGTACCGTACCACGATCTCCTTTTCCTGCGGCTCAATGTGGATGTCCGAGGTTCCCGAGTAGTACGCATCCTCCACGATGCGATTGCCCAACTGAATAATCGGGCCGGACTCCTCCGTGACATCATCCGATACATCCTCGCCCTTCTTGCCAAACTCCTCGCCAATCTGCTGGACGACTTCGTCAAATCCGGCGCGTTCGTTGCTCTTGTTGAATTTGTCCCGAATATCCTTCTCCCTTCCCAACAATCGAACCACCCGCTTGCCCGTCATCTCTTGAATCTTGGCCGGTACGGTGACCTCAAACGGGTTCGCAAAGGCGACGAGCAGGAAGTCACCGACTTGGCCCACCGGCAGTAAAACGTTTTCCTGGCAGAACTCAGGAGGAACCCGCTCGAAGGTCGTCGGTGAAACCCGGTACCGCGACACATTGTAAGGCGCCAATCCCAAGGCTTGGGCTCGCGCGACCAGGAGCTGGAATGCGGTGATTCCATGACTCTCCTGCAAAAGTTTATCGAGTGCCTCCCCGCTTAATTCATCAGGGTGCGCGACCAGCGCGGCACGCTGGTCGGCGGTCAGGCGGCCATATTCTTCGAGCTTCGCAACAACTTGGGACTGAACTCTTCCGAGAGGCATAGGTCAACGCCCCACCGGATCACCGTGGATCAAGGTTTGGCCGCACCAGGCACGGCTGCCCGGTCAGCTTCCATTTTTTCCAAAAAGTCGGCAATCATATCGAGGGTGGTGGCGTACCAGATAATCGGCGCACCGAGCACTTTCTCCCAATGCTTTCTCACCGCCGTGCTCAAATAGTAGGCCGTCGCGACCGAATAAAAATCGTCCTCCTTGTCAAAAGGAACCGTCCACGTCGCCCAACAGACGCCAATATCGACGCTCTTCCGCAACTCCTCCGAAACATCGTAAGACCTCAAGTCAATCAATCCAACTGGCTCATGTTCGATTACATGCGCAAGAACATCGTCTTCCTGAAGCACTTTCATGTGGTTCGCCAAGACACCGAGAAGTGTGCTTTGGCGAACGTTTTGAGAGGCAATGATCTCAAAAAGCTTTTCGTTGGCTTTTTCCAAGTCATCCACTTTGACGAGATTATTTTCCACCAGAGCTGCCCCGAGCAGCCGGTTCGCCCTCATCAAAAGGGCGCGATTTTCAGGAGACATCGAAGCCATGCCGGTTATGCGACCGCCTTCGGCACCGGTTTTCTGGCCTTCACCGTTCGACCGCGCACCCGCTTGCGCAGCCCTTCCTTGAGCCCCTCCAAACCCGATTTCTCCAGGCAGGAGATCCGAAGTACGTCCACCTTGTAACGGCGCTTGAACTTGACCAAATTGGCCGCGGCCGAGGGCAGGTCCATTTTGTTGGCCACCACCAACCTGGGCTTCTTCAAGAGCGCTGGGTCATAGAGTTTAAGCTCCTTCAGCAAAACCGAATAGTCATCGCGCGGATCGCGCCCGTCCACTCCCGCCATATCGATCAAGAACATCAACAGCGCACAGCGCTCGATGTGACGGAGGAAGCGGTGCCCAAGCCCCCGATTCTCACTCGCACCCTCGATCAATCCGGGCACGTCCGCCAGCAGCAGGCGGTCGTAGTTCATCGGATCCGGATACTCGATCACCCCGATTTGCGGATGCAGGGTCGTAAATGGATAGGCCGCCGTCTTCGGACGGGCCTTCGTGATCGCGGTCGTCAGCGACGATTTTCCGGCATTGGGAAACCCCACAAGCCCGATGTCCGCAATGCTCTTCAGGATCAAGCGGAACGTCCCACCTTCCCCCTCCAGTCCTGCATTCGCCCGCTTGGGAGCCCGATTGGTCGAGGTCTTGAAGTGGGTATTGCCCCAACCGCCGTTGCCGCCTTTGCAAAGCACCACATTCTGTCCGTCCTCAACGACTTCTGCAACGACCTTACCCGTTGATTCATCGATCACGATCGTGCCGAGGGGCAGGCGCAAGGGTGCCGGCTTGCCTTCGCGCCCGTGACAGTCCTTGCCCAGTCCATGCTCACCGCGTTCCGCCTTCCAGTGCGGCTTGAATTTGTAATCGATCAGATTGTTCGTGTCGTCGTCCCCGACGAGAATCACGTCCCCGCCCTTACCTCCGTCACCACCATTCGGTCCTCCCCAGGGTTCATACTTTTCGCGACGAAAGGACACGCAGCCGCGCCCACCATCACCCGCTAGAACTTTAATCACACATTCGTCGACAAACATGACTCAAGGAAGAGTGCATAATCCTTATCGCTTGCCAAGGGGTATGGGAACCCGACCCCCGAAAGCTCGTCCCAAAGAGCCGCCCAGTCCGGAATCAAAGTGCGATCTTGATCCCTTTTCGCAGGTAAGTCGGCACATCCAAATCGTGCCCTTCAAATAGATTTCGGTCTGTTTTGTCAAAATACCCGCGACTTTCCAATTCATTGAAGGCGAATTCGTTTTGTTGCGCCTGAGTCAACGCCAGCTCCAACGGAAGCTGCGGTTGCGACGCTTTACCTCCTCCATTCCGATTGACCGTCGGGGCCGCCGGCTCGACTCGGACCGGGACAGATCCAGACCCCACCCGTGTCTCCTCGGTACGCGTCCCTCCAACCGGTGCCATCGGCGACTTGGTCCGCGTCGCGGGCGAAGCACGTCGGGGAGCCATCCGTCCGCCAAGGTCACTCGTGCCCAAAACGCAGACTTCCACCCTTCCCTGCATCGTCTCATCGATCACCGCACCCATGATCACATGGGAGTCACGACCAAACTGCTCCGTCACGGACGTCATGATCTCATTCACTTTCGGAAGGGTCAGATCCGGTCCACCCGTGATATTCACCAAAAGCCGCTCGGCCTTTCGCGAGAACTCCGGAGTCGCGAGCAACGGGCAGAGCTTGAGGCTCTCAATCGCTTCGGTCACCGCATTCTCTCCCTGACCGGACCCCAATCCGAACAGAGTTTTTCCGCTCCGGGTCGCGAACGCTTGCCGGAGGGTCGCAAAATCCAAGTTGATCAAACCCGTGCGGTGGAGCATCCCCCAGATTGACTTCACCCCGCGTCCGATCCACTCGTCCGCGCGCGCAAACGAATCCAAAACCGTCTCATTGTCGCCCGACTCCTGGAGGAGCACATCGTTCGGCAACGGAATCACCGCGTCACACACTTTGCGAAGGGCCTGCAACCCTTCTTCCGCCTGCCGCAACCGCCGTCCACCCTCGAACGCGAAGGGAAGGGTGACAAATGCGATGACCACCGCTCCCGCCTCGGTCGCCAACTCCGCCAGAACCGGAGCCGCACCGCTTCCCGTTCCTCCACCCATGCCCGCGAGCAGGAAGATCAGATCGCAGTCCTTGACCACGGCCTGCAGTTTTTCCCGATCCGCTTCCGCCGCCTCACGTCCAAGATCGGGATCGCCTCCCGCGCCCAATCCCCGGGTGACACTCGTTCCAATCAGCACCTTTTCCTGCAGCGGAGAGCTTGAGAGGGCCTGATGGTCCGTATTGATCGCGGCCAGTTGCAGGCTCGCCAGATTCTCCATCTTCAGACGATCCACCGCGTTGGCTCCCGCGCCCCCCACGCCGATCAGTTTGATCGCGACATTGCGGTCGGACAGGAGGCGATGTTCCAGAGGAAGTTCGTTCGGGTTCATGCAGCGATGTCGGCAAACTCAGGCGGACGCGAAAAGTTTCTTGAACAGGCCGGGACTGCGACGCGCCGCCGTCGGCACCTCCGGTCGGGAACTCAATCCATAGTGCAAGAGGCCCAAGACCGTGGAGAAACTCGGATCACGCAGGTTCTCGCTGACCCAGGCCGGAGCTTCGCTGACGTGCGCCGCAAGTCCGAACACCTTGCCCGCCGCCTCCGCGATCCCCGGAAGTTTGGCGGTGCCACCCGTCAGCACGACTCCCGCCCCGGTACGATCGGGTTCAAAGGCCGGCCCGAGTTTCTTCTTCACCACCTCCAGGAGCTCCCACACACGCGCCGACGTGATCTGCTCAATCGTGAGTTTGGGGAACTGGCGGTCTCCAATCGCGAAATCACCGTTCAGCCAGACCTTCTCTTCCCGGCTCTTGGTCAGAATCGTCGCCCGACCGCAGCGCAGCTTCAGTTTGTCCGCCTGCCCTTCGGTCAACCGCAATCCCAACGCCAAGTCATTCGTCAGGTGCGATCCTCCGACAGGAACAACCCCCGCAACCTGCGGCATGCCGTCCCGGTAAAGCACATAGTCAGTCGTTCCCGCACCGATATCGAGCACCAGCACTCCATGCTGACGCTCGTCCGGAGCCGTCACCATCGCTCCGGAGGCCAGACTCGACAGGATCAACTCCGAGACGCGCACATTGAAACCGCGAATCACATGGATGTTGTCCGCAATGCGGTTCTCCTGTCCATGCACCACAAAGTAACCTACCTGCAGCTCCCGACCGACGAGACTGTCCGGGTCGGGCACCAGGCGTCCATCCAAACGAAACGGACGACGGAGTCGTTGCACCACCATGCGTCCCTCGGGCAGTTGCTTCGAACGCGCCATGTTGCAAACGGTGTCGATATCGAAGTCGCTCACCATGTTGTTGGCCGCCGAGACCTGCACCGAGGCGTCACTGGAAAACCCGTCCAGATGCCCACCCGTTTGGGCCAGGTAAACCTCATCCACCCGCACGCCGGCTCTGCGCTCCGCCTCGATCAGGGCGCTGTGTGCGGAGTCGCTCGCCGCCTTGTAATCAAAAACCGAGCCTTTGATCACCCCTCGCGAAGCACATTCGCCCATTCCGACGATGCTGAGGCTTCGACTGTTGGTCACCTCACCGATGAGCACACTGACTTTGGCGGTGCCGATTTCGACCGCGCCGATGTATTTGGTCCTAGAGATCACGTGACGATTCCCGTGGTTGAGAAGGTTGGAAAGTAAAGAGGGGATGAGAGGCCTGACTGGCAGGAAGCGTCGGTTGGGTCCGCGGTCCATCGCGCAAATGGCCGAGCCCGCCGGCTGGCACCGGTGCCGCGACACCAGGCGAAGCCGACTCGGCGGGAGCAAATACCACCGGCACCTGCTTCTTGCCGAGCGCAAGGTTGATCGAGGAGACCGGCTTCGACTGCGTTTCCGCGAGCACGGCGTCCAACAGGGCAATCTGGGTGAAAAAATCGTCGCGCAGCCCAAAAACAATCTCCGGAACGGTTTCCGACCGTACGACGATCTCCCCATAACTCGCAAAACGGGCCATCGAGGCAATCCTCCAGCTCCGGTAAAGCCCCGGCACATTCACTTGGGCCGTTTCCAATAGATCGGCCAACGTCTCCATCCCCGACACCGGGCTGAATCCTCCTCCACGTATCGGGGAAAGCTTCACGCCATCCAGCCAAGGAAGTCCGCCAATCAAGTCCGCATCGAAGTTCGCTCCAACAAACACCATGCCGTCCCGCGAAATCAAATAGTCGCGCGAGGCCGCTTCCCGATCCTGAACCCGCAGGCGACACACCGGTGAGCGCTCCTGCAAGACCACCAACAGCGTGTCGGGAAACTTCCGGGTCAGCGTCGCCGTGCGGACTTGGCGGTCTGCGAGGAGGGCGTCCTGCAGCAAGCCGAGATCGAGTTCCATGAGCGTGACCCCACGGGGCAGCGCCAGCCGGTGCACCACCCAGGCTTCATCGAGCACTCCGTTGGTCGTGAGTTTGACCGTGCGCAGCGGCTCGGATTTCACCGGTGCCGCCAATTTCGTCGGATTGGTCTGCCAAGTCTGCATCAGCTCCCAAGCCGCCCAGCCGACGGTCGCGAGCACGACCGAGACCAGCCCCACTTTGACAAAACTCAGTACCAGGCGCGTGCGACCTTCACGCGACATCGAACGCGGCGCGACTTCCTGGGGGATGTCACGCCACGAACGGGCGGCCGCGAGTGTCGATGCGGTCTTGTTCATGAAGCGAGGGATGATGCTCCGCCCTGAAACCGCCGCAACGCAGGTGCAACCAACTCCCGCACCAACTGAGTAAAATCCATTCCCGCGCAGCGAGCGCTCATCGGCAGCAAGCTCGTTTCTTTCATGCCCGGCAGCGTGTTGATTTCGAGCAAAAACAACTCGTTTTGACCGGAGAGCATGAAATCGATTCGCGCGTAGTCGCGGCATCCACAGGCGGAGAACGCTTCCTCAGCCGCGCGCCCTGCCGCTGCGGTCATCTCCGGCGACAGCGGCGCCGGGGCCAGATATCGCGTCAATCCCTTCGTATATTTCGAAGTGTAGTCGAAAACACCCGAGTCAGGCACAATCTCCACCACTCCCATCGCGCGTCCATTCAACAGTCCCACGGTCACTTCACGTCCACGAATCCGCTGCTCGGCCAGCCATTCACCCGCCTCGATCTTTGCCAATGCCGCTGCCACTTCGGCCGCTCCGTCACAGATCGCCAGACCAACGCTGCTGCCCGATGCCCGCGGCTTGAGCACGATCTCCGGTCCAAGCCGGCCAACGAGTTCATCCCATGTCGGTTTGTCCTGAGCGGAGAAAGCCATCCCCGGAGCGACTCTCACCCCCGCCGCGGCCACCGTCTGCTTCGTCCGCTCCTTGTCGAAGGTCAACGCGCTCGAGGCCGCATCACACCCAGCGTACCCTACGCCCGCCCGATCGAACAAACGCTGCATGCCACCATCCTCTCCGAAGATCCCGTGGAGGGTTGAAAAGACCACCTCCCGGCGCGGATCGAGCCCTTCCGGGAGGGCGTCCGCCTTCACGTCCACCAAACGCGTCCGAAAACTCCGCGCCAACGCCACCGCACTCGCCTTGCCCGAGCCCAGCGACACCTCCCGCTCCGGCGAGGTGCCACCACAAAAAACCACGATTGTCGGAGAAGTCATAAAATCAAAGTTCCCGCACCCATTCGCTTCCATAGAGCAAAACCTCGGGCTCAAGGGTGACGCCACTCGACTCCTGGACGCGGACACGAATGCGACGCACCAACGCAATCACGTCCGCACAGCTCGCCCCGCCGCGGTTGACGATGAAGTTGGCGTGCACCGTCGAGACTTCCGCCCCGCCAATCCGTTCCCCTTTGAGTCCGGCCTGATCAATCAACCGCCCGGCCGAGTTTCCCGGCGGGTTTTTGAAGATGCAGCCCGCACTGGGCTCACGGGGCTGGGTCTGGTGGCGTTTGTCGCGATAGGTATCGATCTGACGTTTGATCACCTGGTCGTCTGCGGGACTCGCCCGGGAGGGTTTCAGCAACGCACCCAAGGCCACCGCCTCCGTCAGCTCAGCGCAATGGCGATAGTCCACATGCATCTCAGACTTGCGCAGGGTGCAAATCTCACCCGTGCGCGTCATCAGGCGGACCTCCTCGACGACGTCAAACATCCAACCGCCCATCGCGCCGGCATTCATCCTCAGGGCACCGCCAACATTTCCCGGAATCCCTTCCAGAAACTCAAAGCCCGCCAAACCCGACTTGATCGCCAGACCACAAAGGTTTTTCAGACGCAAGCCCGCGCCGACCCAGACCCGGCCGTCCGGCCGCGGTTCAAAAGTCTGCCACGAGGCATGGCTCAGGCTGATCACCACGGCATCCACCCCTTTGTCAGGTATCAGCACGTTCGATCCACGCCCCAACATCACCACCGGAACCGCTTCCTTGACGACGTGCCGGACGATCGCCTGCAGGTCCTCGATGTTTGCGGGCTCGGCATAAACCCTTGCCGCCCCTCCCACCCGCATCGTCGTCTTCTCCGCCAGAGATTCCTCCCGGGTGAGCATGGTCTCCGCGGAGACCACCGCCTGCAGCATCCGCGCGAGCCCATCCCATCGTCGTTCCTGCTCGAGAAGCCGTTGCATCTCTTCCACCCACAACCGGGCTTCCTCACCAATGTCTCCCGCGCCGACGAACGCGATCAGGTCACCACGCCGCGATCCCCGATGCAGGCCACTGCGGAAACCGGCACGGTCGTCCGGTCGATAGTGCACCGGCAGGAGCGGCGCGATCTGACGCACTGCGCCCTCGAGCTCAGCACTGGTCCCTCCCGGCATCGGGCTCTCTCCCGCTCCGTAAGTGTCGAGCAAATGCACGCTGTCCGCGAGGGCCAGGGCGGTGGCGAACTCCGCCTTGAACTGGGCCGTCCGGCTAAAGCGGTGCGGCTGGAAGGCCACCACAATTCGGCCCGCGTCCGCACCGGCCGGGGTACGTTCCTGCACCTGGCGCCGAAGGCTGCCAATCAGAGCCCGAATCTCCGCCGGGTGGTGCGCGTAATCCTCCAGCACCGTGAGGGCATCGTCCGCCCAAAGCACACTCTGTCGTCGCCACACCCCAGGGAAGTCGGCCAGCGCTCCCTCGACCGGGTTCGCCCCCATGAGCTCGGCCGCCGCCAGCGCCGCCAGCGTATTGGCCACGTTGAAATCGCCCTTCACCCGCACCGTCGCCGCGCATTTCCGGAATCGTCCCCCAAGGCTCAGCAGGGTGCAGTCAGCCGTCTCGCCGGCACGTTCACCGGAAAACTCACCGGAGGACCCGAACCGCAGCGGTGCCAGTCCCTCAAAGACCCGGAACGAGTCGTCGCAGTGTTCGCTGATCAACACCGGGCCACGGGTCCGTTCCGCCAGGGATCGGAATGCCACCTCGAGGTCGCGGGGATGCCGGTAATGGTCCGGGTGATCCCAATCGAGGTTCACCACCACGGTCAACGCCGGCGAAAACCGCGCGATCGTGCCGTCGCTTTCATCGATCTCGGCCACGACCCAGCCGTTCGTCCCAACCCACGCAGGCGCAAGCGTCTCATCCGCGAACAATCCACCGAGAACATACCCCGCGGGAAACTCCGCCGCACGCAAAGCCGCGATCAGCAACGCCGTGGTCGTTGTTTTCCCGTGCGACCCACACACCGCCACCAAACGAAGATCCCGGGTCACTTCCGCCAGCACTTCCCCCCGTCGAACCACCGGAAAACCGCGTGCCCGGGCCGCCCGGATCATCGGGTGGGAGGCACCGATCGCAGAGGAAACCACGACCAGATCACACTGCGCCGGGAGTTCACCTGAAACGGTCACTTGCACTCCGGCCCGTGCCAACTGAACAAGCATCTCTGGAGCCGCCCGGTCGTCCTGTCCGGTAACGACGATGCCCAGGCCCGCAAGGTAGATCGCGAGGGGGCCAAGGCCCATCCCGCCCACCCCGAGGCAATGCAGCGACCGCACCGGACGTCCAAACAGGGAGGTGGGTGATGCGGGCTGACTCATGCCGCCTCCGTCAGGCTTCCCTTCGCCACCGGGGGCCGGCCCTTGCGGGCTTGGGCAATCGCCTCAAGGTCGCCGACCATCAGGCCAAGGGCATCGGCCCGGTCAAGCTGGCGCAGGCACGCTCGATGCGCCGCGAGCGCACCGTCATCTCCCATCAACTCGAGAACGTGCGCCGTCAGATCTCCCAGCCGCTCCTGCGGGACCTGCCGGCCGCCACCGCCCTGGACGAAGGCCGCGGCGTTCGCCGCCTGGTGATTGTCCGCCGCCTGCGGATACGGCACAAGCACCGCCGGCGTCTCCGCGCGGATCAGTTCGGCCAACGTTCCAGCCCCGGCCCGCGACACCGCCAGATCCGCGGCGGAGAGGACCCGCGACATGCGATCCGAAAACGCGGCGAACACCGCGCGCACCGTGTCCCCTTGGCGGGAGCGCAGCGTCAGGGTCTCCGGGGCACCCTTGCCCAAGCCGGTGACACAGTAGATCTGGATGCCTTCCGCCGCCAGCAGCGGCAGTTCGCGGCGAACCCAATCGTTCAGCGGCGAGGCCCCCTGGCTGCCACCGAGGATCACCACGACCCGCCGCCCCGGTTCCAAGCCGAGCGCCTCCCGGGCCGCCGCCGCCGGTTCCCGTTGAAATTCGCGGCGGACCGGCAGGCCAACCTCCCGTATTGCCCCTGCCCTGACACCCGCCAGTCCGACGCCGGGCGGCAGATAAACGCGGAGGGCAAACCGGCCGAGCAGCCGGATGGCGCGGCCGGGCACCCGGTTCGCCTCGTGCAGGACCACCGGTACCCCGAGCAAAGCGCCCGCCGCAATGAAAGCCGCGGAGGTGAAACCGCCAAAACCGACAACCGCATCGGGCCTGAACGAACGGACCAGTCGCGCCCCCGACCAGAAGCCGCGCGCCTGCTGGAACACAAAACGCGCCAAGGCGCGGGGAGTCGCCGAAAGTCCCGCTCCCGCGATGCGCACAAAGTCGAGGTGAGGGTACTTCTCGATCAGGCGCGCATCGACCTGCTTGCGGCTGATCAGCAGCTTGACCCGGTGACCACGGTCAACCAGCGCCTCCGCCAGCGCAATACCCGGCGCGAGGTGTCCCCCGGTGCCTCCACAGGAAAGCAGGAACCGACTCACGCCGTCACCTCCTCCAAACCCCGCGACGAACGCGCCCATCCGGGTTTGCTCCAGGATCGATGCGTATTCACAAATATCCCCACCAAGACTCCCATGAGCACCAGATTTGAAAGGCCCGCGCTGATGAAGGGCAGCGACATGCCCTTGGTCGGAAGGATGCCCGTGACCACGCCAAGATTGATCACCGCCTGGAGCATGATCAGGACCAGGCAACCCGCCACGAGGAGGAACTGAAACAGGTTGGGCGCGCGCCTCAGGTGGATCACTCCGGCCACGAACATGATCGCGAACACCGCCACCACCCCGAGCGTGAACCACAGTCCGAGTTCCTCCCCCACCACCGCGAAGACAAAGTCGGTGTGCGCCTCCGGGAGAAAATTCATCTGCTGGCGTCCCTGCCCCAGACCGGCTCCGTCCGTGCCACCCGCCGCGAACGCCGCCAGCGATTGATAGAGTTGGTAGGTGCCCCCCTGCTTGTTCCCCTCCACATCGAGGAAGGCCGTGAAGCGCCTCAGGCGATTGGGATTATGCAGCACCAGCACCGCGAAACCCGCCGCCGCGGCTGCCACCGCCGGCAGGACATGGCGCCAGCGCGCCCCCGCGAGAAACATCAGCACCACACCCACGGTGAACGCGAGCGCCGCCGTGCCGAAGTCGGGTTCAAGCACGATCAGGATCGCGAACACCAGGGCGATCAGGAGCGGTTGGACAAAGCCGCGCCAAAACTCGGCGATGCGCGTCTGGTTCGACGCGAGGTAATGCGCCATGCAAAAAACCATCGCCAGTTTTGCCAGTTCCGAGACCTGGAAGCGCAGTCCTCCGATTCCCAGCCAGCGACGGCTGCCCTTGACCGAAATTCCGAGCCCCGGAATCAGCACCAAGACCAGAGCCAGCAGCGCCACCCCGCCAACCACCCAGATGTAGCGACGGGCCAGTTCGAGGTCGATCCGGCTGGTCACAAAACAGATCACCGCCGCCAGCCCGACCCCGATCAGCTGTTTGTTCAGGTAGTAGTAAGGACCTTGCTTGAACGACGCGCTCGCACTGAAAAGGATCGTGATGCCCAGAAAGGTGAGCGCGACCGCACACACCACGATGACAGCGGCGGGATTGAGGGCCAGCCGCGTCCGCCCGTGGTCGGCGGTGGCTGCGGATGAAGTCATGGAGCGGGAGCGCAGAAGCGGCCTTCCGGAAACAGCGGGACTCAGGGTGCGGGCGACGGTGTATCTTCAATTCGGATCACGGGTACATCCTGAACCGGGCGGATCGCGGGCTCCGGCTCCGTCGGCAACGGCAGGAAGGGATCAGCCAAGGGCTCGGGCGCCGGAACCGGCTTGGATTCCGGCCGAGTCGGCGCGGGTGCCGGGGTTGTCGACTTCGGTCCGCTTCGCCCCGGGATGATCAGCTCCTGGCCCGGCCGGATCTTCGACGGGTCGGTGATGTTGTTCGCCGTCGCCAGCGCACCCACCGAGATATTGTAAAGCCGGCGGATCGCATCCAGCGTCTCCCCGGGCCTGACGGTATGCTTGAAACCACCGGCGGACTTGGACGCCGTGGCTGTGGATCCTTTGACGGGCGTCGTCTCTGGCATGACCGAACCGCTGTCCGGCAGCACCAACACCTGTCCGACACGCACGGTGTCGGAACGTAGGTTGTTGAGGCGCTTCAGCGTCCCCAACGTCGTCGCGTGCTGCCGTGCAATCGCGCCGAGCGTTTCGCCACCCTTGACCACGTGGGTCGGTCCGACGATGTCACCCGACGCCGCGGCGACCGAAGCCGGCGTGCCCGACGAGGATGGCGACGGTGCGGCCTTGGCCGCGATGATCAGCTTTTGCCCAACCTTCAAGGGGGCACTCGCATTCAGCTTGTTCGACGCTGCCAGTTCTGGAACCGAAATACCGTGCTTCTTCGCCACCGTCCACAGGCTGTCACCTTTGCCCACGGTGTAGGTCTTGGCGGGGACCACGTCGGTCACCGGAGCAGCTTGCACCGCTCCCGCCACCGGCGAACCGGGACGCGTGGGACTGAAACGCACGCTGGCATCGGGCGTGTACGCCACGGTCGACGAATCGGCCGCGCCGGCGGTCATCGGCGAAACGTTCCCTCCAATCAGAGGCGCGGATCCGCCCTCCGGAGCCGGGGAGGCGGTGGCCGATCGACCGGTCGAGCGGCAACCAGGCACCGCGAAGATCACCAGAAAGACCGCGAGATGGACTGCCACGACCGCACCGAAAATGTGCAGGATTTTCATAGGTAAGAAGGTAGTTTGAAAGAGTGAAGGATGCTATCTAAAAACCGGAACGGGAATCAACTCCCCGACCAGCTGCTCGAACTGGGACCCGCGATCGTCGTAACCGCAGAACTGATCGAAACTCGCAAATCCGGGGCTGAGCAGCACGTCGTCGCCCGCCACCGCCCTCGCCGATGCCGCGGCCACCGCCTCGGGCAGCGTCCGAGCCTCCGTGTACGGCAAGCCGACCGACTCACAGGCCCGGACGAGCACCGTCGCGGTTTCGCCAATCAACAGCGCGTGTTTTACCCTCGGCGCGATCCGGGCGACAAACGCCGCGATATCGCCCCCCTTCGCCTTGCCTCCGAGGATCACCCACACAGGCGAACGGAATCGTCCAAGCGCCGCTTCCGTTGCATGGAAGTTGGTCGCCTTGGAGTCGTTCCACCAGCCAACCCCGCTTTTCTCCGCAATCCGCGCCAGTCGATGCGGTCCGAGACGAAAGCTCTGTGCGGCCGCATAGAGTGCAGTCTCCCGCAAACCAGCGGCGCGCCACCAAGCCGCCGCGAGCAGGAAGTTCTCTCGCTGGGGATAAGGGTCGAACACGGTTTGCCGCAAGAGCACGTCCCCCGGTTGATCCTCCGTTGCCACGAGGGAATCGGGAGGGAGTGTCTGGCCAAACTGGGTGGCCCACCGTTGCACGCTGCTGCCCGCAAAGACATCGCCCCCCACCGCCCGCTCAAACAGCCGCCACTTCGCCATAAAATAAGCCTCCATCGTCAGGTGGCGTTCGAGATGGTCCTCCGCAAAATTGGTCCAGAGCGCCGCGTCCGCCCGGAAGTGATGCAGCGTCTCCGTCTGAAACGAACTGATCTCGCAAATGGCCATCGAATCAGGCGCTCCACCGCCTCGTTCGGCCACCAGCCGGGAAAAGGCAAAACCCACATTGCCCGTCGACGTCACATCCCGACCCAAGCTCTTCAACGCGTGGGTGAGAAACTCCGTCAGTGTCGTCTTTCCGTTCGTCCCGGTCACCGCCACGACCTGCCCCCGCCAGAGAATCGAGGCAAAATCCACCTCTGACAAGCAGACCAGGCCGGCCGCCCGGGCTGCTCCCAGCCAGCGATGTCCGTTCGGAAATCCGGGTGAAAAAACCACCAGTCGATGCGCTGCAATCTGCTGGCCGGCAAAGTCCGGTCGAATCGTTTGCCCGGCGGCGTCAGCGGCAGCCTTCTCATCGTAAATCTGTCCCTTCGCGCCCAGCGCGGCCAGCAGGTCGAGCACGGCCTGGCCGCTCAGTCCACCGCCAAAAACAGCGACCGGATGAGCCAGCAGGGGGCGAAGAAAGGGAGGAGGATTGAGCATGGCCGGGTTCAGCGCAACTTGAGGGTGCCCAGCCCGATCAGGGCACACAGCAGGGAAAGGATCCAGAAACGCAGCACCACTTTCGACTCCGGCCAGCCCTTTTTCTGAAAATGGTGGTGAATCGGCGCCATGAGAAAAAATCGCCGGCCCTCACCAGTCGGGCTCTGCCGTTTGGTCACCTTGAAGTACCCCACCTGGATCATCACGGACACCGCCTCGGCCACAAACACGCCGCCCACAATCGCAAGGGTCAGCGGCTGCTGCACCATGAAGGCGACGACGCCGATCAATCCGCCGAGCGCCAGTGAGCCCGTATCGCCCATGAAAACTTCCGCCGGGTGCGAGTTGAACCAGAGGAAGGCCATGCCGGCCCCGACCAGAGTCCCGCAGACCACCGCCAGCTCCCCCGTGCCTGGCACGTAACTGATCAATAAATACTCCGCAATGCGCGTATTGCCGGCTGCGTAAGCCATGATCCCGTACACCAGCGCCACCGTGATGGTGCAGCCGATCGCCAGACCATCGAGGCCGTCCGTCAGATTGATCGCATTGGAGAATCCAACGACCCAGAAGAACATCAGGACGAACAAGGCCGCCACCGGCAGACCGACCAGCAAGGGAACCTTGAGAAAAGGAACCCAGAGCTCCCGGATCTTCTCCGCACTCAGCGGATCCCGCACCAGCACCAGCAGCGCGATCGCCGTGACCAGGGTTTGCCAGCAGAGTTTCTCCCGCGAGGAGATGCCGTGGCGGTTCCGGCGCACCACCTTGAGGTAGTCGTCACGAAATCCGACCGCGGTCAGCGCCGTGTAGACAAAGAGGGCCACGATCACCCAGACATTCGGCGTCGCCCAGAGTATCGTGCTGACGAACACCGAGATGAAAATCATCAGGCCACCCATCGTCGGGGTATGCTTCTTGTCGAAGCGGGTGGCGAAGTCTCCGACCCGGTCATCATCGTAACTCGGGCCAACCTTGAACCGGCGCAGGCGGGCGATCAGCCAGGGTCCGATGATGAATCCGAGCGCCATCGCGGTGACCGCCGCCAGCAGGGTGCGCAGCGTGATGAACCGCAGCAGGCGCAGCGGTCCGAAGGTGCTCTCGTATTCGGCGAGGTAGCTCAGCATGGCGTCAGTGGACCGTCTCTCCGAGCACCCGTTCCAGAGCATACTTGCGGCTGCCCTTGATGAAGATCGATCCGTGAAATCCGGCCAGCCGCGCCACCACCGGATCGATCGAGTCAACGACCGCGAACTGATCGGGTGAAACCCCCGCTTCAGCCGCCCCGATCCGGACCGCTTCCGCTTCGTGTCCGAGGAAAAAACAATAGTCCCCGGACCGGAGCCTGAGCGATCGCCCAAGCGCGCGATGGTACCGGACCGACTCCGCCCCCAGCTCCTCCATCCCTCCGAGAACAAGCAGGCGCGGCTGCGCCTCAGGCGTGATCCGCAGGAAATTTACGAGGGCATCACTCATCGACGCCGGATTGGCGTTGTAGCAGTCAACATAGATCAGGCGGTCCCCCTCCCGGCGCAGTTCCCCGCGCAGCGCCGGGGGACGCCAGCCTGCCAGTCGCGCCTGGACCGTCTCGATCGGGATCCCCAGTCGCAATGCTGTGCAGATCGCCAGGACCGCATTCTCCGCCATGCCGTCGGATACCCGGGAAGTCAGGAACATCCGCGGCACCGGGAATCCGCAGGCGAGCGAGATCGCGCTCGTATTGTCCCGATGCGAGAGTGCGAAGTGAGCCGTATTGGGCTTCGAAACCTCCGGGCGGATCACTTCCGCCGGTTCCACCCACAGCGTCGGAACCTCCAGCTTTCGGAAGGCCTCAAACGCGCGGCAGCTCGCCGGGACGATTGCCAGACGCGCCGCCCGAGGCAGCACCGCCTTCTCCCGCGCCACACCCTCCAACGATCCCAACGCCTCAAGGTGCGCCGGACCCACCATCGTGATCAGTCCAATATCGGGTTCAATCATCGCAGCCAGCGGGGCCATCTCACCCGGCAGGCTGATGCCGGCTTCAATCACGGCATACGCATGGATCTCCGGATCGATCCGCGTCAGGGTCAGCGGCACGCCGAGGTGGTTGTTCAGATTCCCCTCCGTCGAAAGCACCCGCGAATCCCCCCCCAGAAGGGTCGCCAGCAGGCTCTTGGTTGAGGTCTTCCCGGCACTGCCCGAAATCGCAATCACCGGCCCCCGGAACCGGCGTCGATGCTCGCGCGCGATCGTTTGAAACGCCACCAGCGTATCCGCCACCACCAATTGCGGGAGCGTCAGGCCGGGGATCGCCTGCGACACCAGGGCCGCCGAGGCTCCCGCCTGCTCCGCCTCCGCCAGAAAGGCGTGCCCATCGCGTTTCCCGGTCCGGATCGCGACAAACATCTGCCCCTCCGCCAGCCGGCGCGTGTCTTGGATAAAACCAAGCAGAGGCACCTCCGGAGCCCGGTTCCAGATGCCACCGGTCGCTCGAGCCAGAAAGTCGGGGGTGAAGGTGGACATGATAAGCGCTCCGTCGGGTCAGCGGAGCGTTTTGATCCTGATCAGCTCGCGGGCGACCAAACGGTCGTCGAAGGGAATCACCGTATCCGCAAACTCCTGGAAGCTCTCATGTCCCTTGCCGGCGATCAGCAGGCAGTCTCCCGGCTTGGCCATGTCCAGCGCCACGCTGATGGCGCGGCGGCGGTCATCGATCCACGCCATCTTCTCCGGAGCGGTCACTCCCGGCTCCATGTCCGCAAAAATCTGCGCAAGAGGCTCACCCCGCGGGTTGTCGGCCGTGGCAAAGGCAAAATCCGCGTACGCCTGCACCGCTCGCACCATCATGGGTCGTTTGCTGCGGTCCCGGTTGCCGCCACAACCAAACACCACCAGAAGGCGGCCCGGGGTGATGGCGCGCAACATGCCGAGCGCATTCTGCAGCGCATCATCCGTGTGCGCGTAGTCCACGAGCACATTGAAGGGCTGCCCTTCGTCGATCCGCTCCATCCGGCCCGGCACACCGGCGAAGGCACGCACCTTGGCGAGAAACACCCGCGGGTCGCGACCCATCGACCAGACGGTCGCAATCGCCGCCAGCAGATTGCCGACATTGAAACGGCCGATCAGGGGAGATTCGATGATCAGGCTTCCGTCCGGCCAGATCAGCCGGAATCGCGAGCTCCTGAACTGGAGGGAAACCTCCTCGGCCCGAACCTGCGCCGCAGGGTTTTCGCCATAGGTCACAGTTCGGACGCCCTCCGGAATCCGCTCCACCAGCGCGGCCCCCCAGCGATCATCCAGGTTGACGACCGCGACTTTCGGCCGGACACCCGTGGCCCCGGTGAAAAGTCGCGTCTTCACTTCAAAGTACTCCTCCATGCTCCGATGGTAGTCGAGGTGATCACGGGTCAGATTGGTGAAGACCACCGCTCCAAACTGCATTCCAAGCACCCGCTTCTGGTCGATCCCGTGCGAACTGACTTCCATCACCGCCTCGCGGCAGCCGGCATCGCGCATCTGCGCGAGCATGCCAAAGGTGTCGAGCGACTCCGGCGTCGTCTTGAACGAGGGAACGGTGCGTGCCCCCAGGTCATAATTGATTGTCCCGAGCAGACCAACTCTCCGGTTATCCTCCAGGAGGTGCTTGATCAGGTGCGTGACCGTGGTTTTGCCGTTGGTGCCCGTCACCCCAACCACCTCAAGCTCGCGGTCCGGAAACTTGTAATACCGCTGGGCCATGCGCGCGAGCGCCACCCGTGGATCGGCCACCTGCACATAGGTGACCTTCGACGGTGTCGTCGTCGGAATGTGTGCGGTGATGACCGCCACCGCTCCGCGCGTCACCGCCTCGTCAACATAATGGGCTCCATCCGCCCGCAAGCCCGGAAGGGCGAAGAACACCTGGCCGGGAACGACGCGGCGGCTGTCCATCACCAGCCCGGAGATCGGACGGTCGAGTGACCCTCGCGCCGTGATGATTTCGGAATCGGGGAGCAGGTCGGAAAGTTTCGGTGCCATTTTGAAGACCCGCCTCGACACCGCCGTCTCCCGGCGGGCGCGTCCGGCGGCGGGCGCGTGCGGTTGGAAGGCGCTGATCAGGGCGGGATTGCAGGTGAGGTAACCGATCACGGGCGGACTCCTTCGAGCGCAAAAAGCGGGCGGCCCAGGGTCGGACTGGTGGGTTTGATGTCGAGGTACTGGATCAAATGTTCAGCGATGCGTTTGAATCCGGGGACAGCCACGACCCCACCGTAGCCCACTCCACCCGTGGGCGCGCGGCCGTCATCCACAATCACGGAGATCACAACTTCCGGGCGACTCGCCGGCAGGAATCCGACGAACGACGCGATGTGATGCTGGCTCGAATACTGCCCGTTGATCAGCTTCTGGGTCGTGCCGGTCTTGGCCGCGATGTCGTACCCCGGAATCGCCGCCGCCGGCGCCGTGCCCTCCCCCGGGATCGTCACCCGGCTGAGCATCGTCGTCACCGTCTTCGCGGTCGCCTGGGAAATGACCCGCCGACGCACCGTCGTGCCGAAGCGGTACAGGGTTTCGCCTTGCTCATTGCGGATCTCCCGAACCACCTGCGGGCGAAGCAACTCCCCACCGCTCGCGATCACTCCCATGGCAAAGTGGATCTGCAGGGGCGTGGCTGCAACCGTGTGGCCCATCGGCACGCGCGTGATGTCCGAACCGCTCCACTTCGAGTAGTGCGCAAACAGGCCTGGCGACTCGGGATAGATCGAGGGGAAACCGGTGTACTCGCCAAACCCGAAGGCACGTGCGTACTCATAAAGCCGTTTTTCCTGCAGCCGCATTCCCAATTGAGCAGCTCCCTTGTTCGATGAACGGGAGAGGATCTCGGTGACCGTCAGGGGATGATCGAAATGATGGTCGTCACGCGGCAGTTCGCGCATCCGTCCCCGGTACTCCACCCGCTCCAGCGTGCAATCGAAGGTGTCCCCCGGTGAAACCAGACCCTCCTGCAGGGCGCCGGACACCGCGACAATCTTGAAGGTTGAACCCGGCTCGAGGATGTCGGCCACCGCCACATTGCGCAGCCGGTTCAACTCGCCCGGAGGAATGCTGCCGTAGGCGTTGAGGTTGAAGGTCGGCGAATTCGCCATCGCGAGGATGAAGCCGGTCCGCGCGTCGCTGACGATGATCGTCGCCTTCTGCGGCGAGAACGTGCTCATGATCCGCACCAGCTCCGCCTCGACCTTGTGCTGGATCACCGAGTCGATCGAAAGCACAACGTCGTACCCCCGCGTCGGCGCGATCTCCCGCACGCGGAACTGCGCGAGTTCCTGGCGTTTTCCATCCTTCTCCGACTCGCGCCAGCCATCCTGCCCGCGAAGATAGAAGTCCGCCCAGCGCTCGATACCCTGCACCGCCACGCCTTCCCTGTTGACGTAACCGACAACGTGCGCCGCGAGTTCATTGCTCGGATAAGCGCGAGTGTAAACCCGGGGCGGTGCATACACACCCTTGACACCGAGCTTCATCACCTGCCCGTAAACCCCCTCATCCACCGAATCACTCAGTTTGGCCCACTGGATCTTCCGCTCCACCGGCTGGGTCCCGCCCGGGCTGTCGAGGTCGATCGCCAGCTCCTCCTCATCGGCCGGAGTGGTTGGCGCCGCCGGGGAAACCAGACGCGTCTTGGTCCGGAAGATCCTCTCCAGTTCCTTTGGCGGCATTCCAAGCAGGTTCGCAAGTTCGCCCCATTTGGCTTCGTCCTCCGGACGGAGCAACTGCGGATCGACCCCAAGGGAGATCAGGGAACGCGACGTCGCGAGAAACTTGCCGCGGGCATCCAGGATGTCCCCTCGCCGCGCGGGTTCGATCACGATCTGCCGGCGGACCTTGTCGACGAACGTGACCAGGCGTTCGCGATCAATCACGTGAAGATGCACGAGGCGCACACCGATCCCGACGAAGGCCGCGAGCACGGTCACGACCAGCAGGACAATGCGATAATTGGAGGCGAATCCTCGCGCCATGAGGTGAAGAGAAAAACCGGCTCAACGTTCGCTGCGACGCCGGACCTGGAACGTGACCGGAGCCGAGGCCGCAGATGCGGCCGGGCGGTCGGTGAAGACATCGCGATTGCGCAACGCCGTCAGCCGGCGTCCGGGCGCCATGGCGACGCGGTGGACCTGGGACTCGTGCGGCGGCACCAGCCCGAGCTTCCACTCGGCGTTGCGCTGCGTCAGGACCTCAAGCGTCTCCTCCGCGGCCACCCGGATCGTCGTCTCGGCCATGCTTCGCTCAACCTCGGCGAGCCGCGCCTCCATCTGGCGGGTGGAATTGGCCGTCACGGAAATTTGGTGACGCAGCCAGACGGTGCCGAGACCGATCGAGCCGCTCAGGCAGATCATGACCAGCGTGTAAACCAGCAGTTGGTTCACGAAGGCATGGGTGTCAGACTTGTTCATGGCGGAAATCCTGGGAAAGGGGTCAGAGTTTGCGCAGCGCCCGCAACTTGGCGGAACGACTGCGGGGATTGAGGGCAACTTCCTCGTCACCCGGCACGAGCGGACGGCGGGTGAGGGGTTCGGCAAATTTCTCGCGCAGGTCCTGCGGACGGGAGTCATCGGCGCTCTCGGGCTGACCGCAGAGCCGGCGGAAGAGGTGTTTGACCGGACGGTCCTCGAGCGAGTGAAAGGAAATGACGGCGAGCACGCCGCCCGGAGCGAGTTTGGCGAAGGCCACCGGCAGCGCGCGCTCCAGTGCACCCAGCTCGTCGTTGACCGCGATGCGAATGCCTTGAAAGGCGCGGGTCGCGGGGTGGATCCGGGAGGTGTGCCGGTCCTTCGCGGGTATCGCCTCGGAAATCACCTCGGCGAGGGTCGAGGTGCGGTGAAGACGCCCGGTCCCGCGCGCAGCCATCAGGGCCCGCACCACCCGGCGCCAATGGTGTTCCTCACCGTAATCGCGAATCGCGCGGACCAACATCTCCTCGGTCGCCGTTTCCAGCCAGCGCCCCGCGGGCACTCCGCTGCGGGGGTCCATGCGCATGTCGGCGGGCGCATCGGCCCGGAAGGAGAAACCGCGGGTGGCGTCGTCGAACTGAAAGGAGGACACACCGAGATCGAAAAGAATCCCGTCAAAGGCTTCGCCCGGAACCTCGGCGAGGTGGCCAAAGTCCTGGTCCAACAGCTCAAAACGTCCGGGGTAACGGTCGGTCAGACTCGCCGCGCGCGCGCTCGCTTCCGGATCGCGATCCAAGGCCAGCACCGACACGCCTTCCGCCGCCTCAATCAGGGCGGTGGTGTGTCCGCCTCCTCCGAACGTGCAGTCAAGGTAACGACCGCCGCTCTTGGGGGACAAAAGCGCGATGACCTCGCGAAGCAGGACGGGATGATGACCGAGGACCATGGGGCGTATTCCACGCTCAAGCAGCGGGGCGAGCATCGTCGCGGCTCCCCTCGGCCAGGTTGACATCCCACAGCAACGCGTCGCCGGAGCCACTCCAGGCCTGTTTCGAGCGCTGGAGTGCGCCCGGTTTTCCACCGACCCGCCGCAAGGTCAGGCTCGCCCGAACACGCTTTGAGACCAGTTCGGACGGAACCGGCCGGACTGGCCGCACGGAAGCGAGCAGAAGGAGGCGCTGCGGAAGCGTGCAGGTAGGATCGGCCATCTCAGATTCCGATCCGGCGCATGAGGTCGCCGAAGTTGTCGCCCGCCGTGCGTTCCTTGAGTCGGGTCCAGCGCTCCGGGCTGTAAAGGCTGAACTTGGTCAGCAAGCCTACGAGAACGGTATCCTTCGTGATTCCCGCCTGCGTGAGCAACTCCTCGTTGAACATCATCCGACCCTGCTTATCGAAGGTCAGGGCCTGGGTTTCCGAAAAGAAGCGTGCCGCAAAATCCTGGGCCCCACCATCCGACAACGCCAAGTTGGTAAATTTCACATGCAGCTTTTCCACCTCCGTCGGGGGCAGAATGGCGATGTAGCCATCGGGATGCGGCGTCGCCAGGAACGTCTCGCCCTCCGCGTGCGCAGACCTCCACGCCGACGGAATCGTGACCCGATTCTTGTCGTCCAACGCGTGCCGGTAGAGGCCGGTGTAGGATGGTTTGCCGAGGGTGGCCATGAAAAGAGGAGAAATCTCCCCCACAGTGCCCCATTTAAACCCATTTTCACCCACCAAGGTCAAGGCAAGAGGGCCATTCTCGCCTAGAATTTGCCCACAGGTTATTCACAAACGCGCTCAAACGCGCTCCTGCGTCCTCCGATTGCTCGACCTGTCTTTGCGGCTTCACGCTTAAATCCTTCCTCCGCACTCCGAGTCCGGACGCCCAATTCGCCGCGCTCCGCGAGCGCATGATCTCCGAGGAATCCCGCCCTCAAAGGGATCTTCGAAACAGTCGACGAGGTGGTGCCGAGCGACGGCAACGCCGCGGACTTTTCCTCGCCGAAGCCCCCCGATCGAAGTGGCTCTGTCGGAACCGACTAAATCACTATTCCTCTGGTTTTCAATATCTTACAAGTTCACAGACTCAACCAGCTCCGAAAATGTCGGCATCCCTTACAGTTTAGTCAGTTGCCCAATCCTCCAAATTTCTACGTAGGTAATTGTTCTACACTTTATCTATCAGCTATTTATGTATCTTTATTGATCATCTAAAAACCGCGGCACGTGGCAGGCTTAACCCTTAGGACCAAGCTTCAACCCGTTTCCAAAATGATCCAAACCATCACTCGCTCCTCCCGCGCTCTCCTCCTCATCGCACTTGCCGCGGTCTCACAGACCGTGGCTTCCGCGGCGACGATCACCCTCACGACCAACGCCGTTACCGGCGCCAACGGCGGTGGGTCCTACACCGCGACCACAGCAGGCCCCGCGCTTGACGTGTCCGCCTACGCGCCTGCCAGCCGGGTCGGGGGCGCCAACACATTCGAGTCGTACTGTCTCGAATTTGGCGAGTTCTTCAATCCGAACACGCCGTACAACTTCTCCATCTCGGATGCGGCCACGCTCGGCAACGGCGGCGCCGTCCTCGGCTCGGATCCCATTTCCCGCGCGACGGCTTGGTTGTACTCCCAATTCGGCACCGGCTCGCTGGCCAGCTACAACTATAACATCGGTGCAACGCGCACGGCCGACAATACGCTGCTGCAGTTGGCGTTCTGGTACTTCGAAGATGAAATCGGCAACGGCCCGGGTCTGCTCAATACGACGGTGAACATCGGCAACAACAAGTTCGTCGCTCTGGCACTCAATCCCCTTAACCTCTCGAACCCTCTGGGTGACGCCAACGGCGCGTTCGGCGTTCGCGTCCTGAATCTGACCGACAACTCCGGTAACCAAAAACAATCCCAGCTCTACCTGAGCAAAGTTCCCGATTCCGGTGCGACCCTCGGCCTCCTTGGACTCGCCCTCATCGGTCTCGTCGGAGTCCGGCGCAAGCTCCGCCGCTAAACACCCGAGCGGGCCAAAGTCCGCCGCTTTTTCCAGCCCGTAGCTTCCGCTACGGGCTTTTTTTGGGTGTGTTGGTCGGCACTCGGGCTTCACGCTCCCGGTAGCTGGCGCTGCCGAGGCTGGGAGCGCGCACGGGGCGAAGGTTGCGGCCTCGGCGAGGCCATCTACAAGGGCGTCCACAAGGGCGCGTACTGAGGCATTTCCTTCCTACCGCGGGGCGCGCATGAAACGGTGGTTGATCGGCCGACGCTGATCTGCCGTCAGCGGGGGGAGCTCTGGCAGCGTGTCCATTCGAATGTCGTTCAAATGAGCCTGCGCCAGCGCCCGGAAGGTGTCCCAGCGCTCCGCGAGAAAGAGCGCACCCTGCTCCAGATCCAGTGCGCCCGGTCCCTTCGGAGCTTTCAGCTTCACTTCAATCGTCCCATTCTCGGCCGCCAGCTTCGAGCCCGCGTCCTTTACGACCAGAGTGATCGGCGATGCGGCGACAATCTGACGGAGCAGCGACCGCCATTCCGTCATCAAACGGTCGATGTCACCGCGTCCGGCGGTCTCTTGCGCGTCGGCGATCACCCGGATCCGCTCCCCTTCGATCCTCGCCTTGACCACTTCGGAAGCACCATATCCGTACTGCGGCGGCACGCCGTTCACCAGATAACCGTCAATCGAGAAGCGGTGATAGGCTTTCTCACACACCGCCGCCAGTCGTCCAATCAGCCGGGGATTCGTCCCGGAAAAACGCTCGCCCGAAAACAGGTTCGCCAGGTCAAAGATCAGCGTATCCAAAGGATAACGTCGATCCTCAAGTCCCGCCACGATCGCCAAACCTTCCGGCCCGAGGAAGACCGAGACGATCTGGCCGCGCGCCGTCAGCCGCAGCGTCCGGTCAAGCACCCCCGTGCGTTGCAACTGCCAGACCAGCGTCGGTTGCGGAGAAAGCGCCAGACAAGCGGCCCGAAAGTCGCAGCCGTGGCAGGCCGGAAACGGGTTCTTTTCCCGGCGGACCAGACGGGCACGTCCGGTGTCCGTCCTTTGATCGCAGGGAAGCGTGCCCGCCGGGATCTTGACGGTCTCCTCGATGCCCAGGAGCAGCGGTTCATCGGTGAAAAATCGGTGCGCCGACGCCGCGGCCACCGTCAGCGCATCACCACCCGACCGCAGTTGCCGGAGGAAAAAAGCCCAAGGCAGCGGGGCGCCGCGTTTCAGACGCATCTGCGCCGCCCGTCTGAGGCGGGGCGTCGAATCGCTGACCAGCACGTACCCGGTTTCATCCAGGCCCCGCCGCCCGGCTCGCCCGGCCATCTGCAGGAGTTCCTGGGGCGCGATTTCCCTTTCCTGCTGTCCGAAGCGATAGGAGCCCGCGGTGATCATCACCGAGCGCAGGGAAAAATTGATCCCCGCGCTCAATCCGAGGGTTGCCACCACCGCCCGCAATTGACCGGCCTTCGCCAGGGGCTCGATCACCCCGGCGCGCTGCGCATAACTCAGACCGCTGTGATGATAAGCCACCCGGGCTCTGATCAACTTCCCCAAGGCGGGTCCACAGACATCCTCCTGCTCCTGGGTGAGCGTCAGGGGGTCCGGCAGAGGCAGCTCACGGGCAAATTGTCGCGCCAAACGCTCCGCGTCCTGCCGATGCGGCGCAAAAACCAAAACCGGTCCGAGGCCCTCGCGCAGCGCTCCGGCGACCCGCCGCGACCAGAATCCTTCAATCGTCCGCGGCAGTCCATGCACCAAATCGTCCACCTCGACCTCCTCCAAGGGCACCGGACGCTTTTGGGTCTGGATCACCGCCACTTGGCGTCCCAGGCGGCGGAGCCATTGGGCCACGTCCTCGGGATTTCCCACAGACCCGGAGAGCAGCAGGAGCTGCAGATTCTTCGCCACCGAGAGCAGAACCCCTTCATAATGCGAGCCCCGGTGCGGATCCGCGAGCCACTGGTACTCGTCGATCACGAGCAGCCGAAAGTCGTTCCCCGCCTCGCGGTTTTCCACCACTTGGTTCTGCACCGACTCCAAGGTGGCCACCACCAAGGGGGCGCCGGGATCAACCGTGACGTCGCCCGTCGTGATTCCCGCCCGCCATCCCCGGGCCCGCCATTCGGCGAACTTGTCGTTGGCCAAAGCCCGGGTCGGCACGGTGAAAAGCGATCGTTTCGAAAAGTTGGTCTGCTCCGCCCAGCGTTCGAACACGTAGGTTTTCCCCGCCCCGGTCGGCGCATCCACGATCACATCCTTGCCCGCACGCAACGCTTGGATCGCTTCCGCCTGCCAGCGATCAGGGAGCACAAGCTGCTGGAGACTGGAGAGCTCTTCGAGACGCACCCAGCGAAGCTAGGTCTGCCCTCCGTGCCGTCAACTGAGCGAGACGCTTGGTGCCCGCCCCGCGCTTCGCCCTGCCTCTCCACCTCCGAGGCCCCCGTCAACGATCGCCATAACCTATTCTTTAACATTGCGTTTAATCAACTGGTCTGACCTCCTACCAGTATGTTGTCACCGCTGCGCCGCTCTCCGTTGGTCGAAGCGATCTGCGCTCGTTTGCTCGACCAGCATCGCGCCACGGAATGGCTCCCCGGCGAGCGCACCCTCTCCGCCCGCATGGGCGTCAGTCGCTCCGCACTTCGGGAGGCCGTCCAACGGCTTGAAATCCAGGGACTTCTGGAAGTGAAGCACGGGGTGGGAGTACGGGTGGTGAACAATCCCCAAGTCCCGGTCCGCGCCACCTTGCTGCGCGAGCTTCCGGACTTTGGTGAACGCCTGCGGCAATTCTCGGAGGTACGACTCCTGATCGAGCCCGAGATCGCGCGTCGAGCCGCCGAACGAGCCACGCCGGATCAGCGGGCGGGGTTGCGCGCGGTCCATTCCCGGCTGGGCAGCGCGTCCAATGTGGAGTCCGCCGTGCGTGCCGACCTCGATTTCCACCGCCTGCTGGCCGAGATTGCCGGAAACCGCGTGCTCGCCCTGATGCTGGGTTCAATCGCCGGTCTCGAGGAGGAAACCCGTCAGATCACGCTCATGCGCGTCGGCCTCGCGGAGGCCTTCGCCCAGCATGAGCAGGTGGTCGTCGCCGTGGAAACGGGTGATCGCGAAGCCGCCCACGCAGCGATGCTGGCGCATGTGACCGCCGCCCGCCGGACCGCCGGATAGTTTCATCTTCTTCACCCACCATGCCGACATCCTTGCACCCGCTGCCGTCCCCGCACCCCCTGCCACCGGACTTCCTTCGCGATTTGCGCGCCGCCTTCGACGAGGACTCAATCCTGACCTCCCGCGAAGACCTCATCCCCTATGGGTTCGACGGTACGGCGGCGCTCAAGCAGGTGCCCGGCGTGGTGGTGTTTCCCCAGGACACCAACTCGGTCGCAACCGTGATCAGGCTCGCCCGCCAGTACCATGTGCCCGTGGTCAGTCGGGGCAGCGGCACCGGACTCTCCGGTGGCAGTGTGCCGGTCCCCGGTTGCGTCGTGCTCTGCCTGGGAGACATGAATCGTATTCTCGAGCTGGATTCCAAAAACCTGACTCTCCTCGCCGAGCCGGGCGTGGTCACCCAGCGTATTTTTGACGCCGCCGATGCCGTCGGTCTCTTCTATCCACCGGATCCGGGCTCGATGAAGATCAGCACGATCGGCGGCAACGTGGCGGAAAACGCCGGCGGCCTGCGCGGACTGAAATATGGAGTCACCCGCAACTACGTCATGGGACTGGAAGTGGTTCTCGCCGATGGCTCGGTCGTCTGGCTGGGCAACAAGTGCGTCAAGGATGTCGCCGGATACAATCTCCGCGATCTTTTCATCGGCAGCGAGGGCACCCTCGGGGTCATCACCAAGGTCCTGCTCCGTCTGGTCCCCAAACCGGCCGCCCGCCAGACCCTGCTGGCCACGTACGCGTCCATGGATGCCGCCGCCGAAACCGTCTCGGCGATCATCGCGGAAAGGATCATTCCCTGCACCCTCGAATTCCTCGATCAGCGCACCCTGCGTTGCGTCGAGGCGTTCGCCAAGGTCGGCCTGCCCACGGAAGCGGAGGCGTTGCTCCTGATTGAAACCGACGGCCATCCCGCCGCCGTCGCCGACGAGGCGGATCGGATTGAACGCATCTGCGCCCAGCATCAGGCGATCGCGGTCCGGCGCGCCGCTTCCGCAGAAGAAGCGGTCCGTCTGGCCACCGCCCGCCGGAGCGCCTTCTCCGCCCTCGCCCGGCTTCGCCCCACCACGATTCTCGAGGACGCCACCGTACCGCGCAGTGAGCTCGCAAAAATGATCCGGTTCATCAACGAGACCGCCCGAAAGCATCAGGTCGAGGTCGCCACCTTCGGCCATTTCGGCGACGGCAACCTCCACCCGACGTTCCTCACCGACGAGCGCAATCCCGAGGAAATGCACCGCGTCGAGGCAGCCATGAAGGAGATTTTCGACTACGCCCTCTCCCTCGGCGGCACGCTCACCGGGGAACATGGGGTCGGTCTGGCGAAAAAGGCCTACCTTCCGCAGCAACTCGGCGACGCCACGTTCACCTTGCTCAAGGCGATCAAACACACGCTCGATCCGGAAGGTCTGCTCAATCCGGGGAAAATCCTCGACGTTCCAAAGCATGCCCACCTTTGAACAGGCCAATCATCCGAACCGCTTTCCGTTTGATCGAGCCCTGATCACGCCCCTCCCGTGAGTTCCCACCTCCCTTCTCCTCAGTCGCCCACCAACGTTCCGCCGTCCGCCCTTCCGCCGTCGGCCAACCTGCTGCAGTCGCTCGACTACTCGGTCCTGCAGCAGTGCATGCACTGCGGCATGTGCCTGCCCACGTGCCCCACGTACGTCGAGACCGGCCGCGAGCGCCACTCACCACGGGGGCGCATTTCGCTGATGCGCGCGATCGCCGATGGCGAGCTCGATGTCACCCGTGACTTCGGTGAGGAAATGTACTACTGCCTGGGATGTCTGGCCTGCACGACCGCGTGCCCTGCCGGAGTGGATTACGCGAACCTCTTCGAGACCGCTCGCGCGGAAGTTGAACGGCGCGGGGTCCTCGATTCCACCCGGCGCAAGGGTATCCGCTGGTTCGCTCTCCGGCTGGTCTTCACCCGCCCTCGCCTGCTTCGCCTGATCGGTCGACTGATCTGGCTGTGGCAGGAAAGCGGCCTTCAGCGCTTCGCCCGCTGGACCCGACTGACCCGTCTCCTGCCCGGACGTTTGGCTGATCTCGAGCCCCAGACACCGAGAATCCAACGCCATTTCTCCGATGCGCTGATCGCACCCGTCGAACGTCCCGCGGACCTTCCGGTCCGCGCTCGCGTCGCAGTGCTGACCGGCTGCGTGCAGGACCTGGCGTTTTCCGACATCAACCGGGCGACCGTCGATGTGCTGCTGGCCAATGGGTGCGAGGTGATCACACCGCGGGCACAGCCTTGTTGCGGATCACTGCACGCGCACAATGGCGACACAGAGGCGGCGCGCGCGCTGGCACGGCGGCAGATCGACCTGATCGATCCGTCCACGGTGGACGCCATTCTCAGCAACGCCGGCGGCTGCGGGTCACACCTGCGCCACTACGACCATCTCCTGCGGGACGATCCGCACTACGCAGCCAGAGCGGCGGAATGGTCGCGGAAACTTCGCGACATCCACGAATACCTCGTGGAGATCCGCTTCCGGCATCCCGCGGCCCCGCGAGGTGCCGCCGGCGCACCCGTGCCGCTGACCTACCATGAGTCGTGCCATCTTTGTCACGGACAGAAGGTCAGCCGTCAGCCTCGCGAGATTCTCCGGGCCCTTCCCGGGATGGAGTTTCGGGAATGCGGCGAAGCCACCTGGTGCTGCGGGAGCGCGGGCATCTACAACATCACCCAGCCGGAAACGGCGGGCTGGCTGCAGGAGCGCAAGGCCGGACAGGTGCGCGCCACCGGAGCCAAGGTCGTGGCCACCGCGAATCCCGGGTGTCACCTGCAACTGGAGAACGGTCTCAAAGCAGCGGCCGCTGATGGTGAAACGCCGGCGGTGGTCGTGCACCCCATCGTGCTGCTCGCGCGGGCTTACCGGGCGGAGCGGGAGGAGTAGGACCGCGCTCCGTTCGATCCGTCACATCCGGCCGCGCTTCGAAACCTGCTTCTTCAACGCCTTGACTTCCGGACTCACCGCCGGGCAGGCACCACCACCGCAACCCGAGGACTTCTTCGAACCCAAGCTGCGCCAAAGGAGCCACGTCACCGCCGCCGCCACCACCAGCAGTGCGGCCAGCGCCTGCCAATCGAAGGCATCCGAAACTGCCAGGAACGGGAAGAGCAGGAACGACATCGGACGACTCAATAACCGAGCAAGGTCCCCACCTGGTAAAGCAGGAGACTGCAGATCCACGCCGTCCCAGTCATGTAGCCGATCTGAAAGAGCGGCCAGCGCCACGAGTTCGTCTCCCGTCGCACAATTGCGATCGTACTGATGCACTGCATGGCAAAAACATAGAAAACCATCAGCGAAAGACAAACCAGCGGCGTGAAAAGCACCGACCCATCGGGCCAACGGGCGCCGGCGAGCGCCTCGCGCAGGGGAGCCGTGTCCTCATCGTCCTCCGCCTGCGCGTTGAACACGACCCCCATGGTCGCAACGAACACTTCGCGCGCCGCAAACGAAGCGATCAACCCGATGCCGATCTGCCAGTCGAATCCGAGCGGTTTGATCACCGGCTCCAGCAGGTGCCCTGCCCGGCCCGCAAAGCTGCCCGCCATCTGCTCCTGCGCCGTCGCCCCTTCCGGAGCCTTGGGATAAGTCGAAAGAAACCACAGCACGATCGAGATCCCCAAGATGATCGTCCCGGCCCGGCGGAGAAAAAGGCCCCCGCGCTCGATCATCTGCAAAAAGACATCCCGCACCTTCGGCAATCGGTAGGGCGGCAGCTCCATGATCATCAACGGCGGCTCGCCTTTCAGCAGCGTGCGTTTGAACAGCCAGGCAAATCCAAAGGCTCCACCCGTGCCCAACGCATACATCAGCAGCATCAATCCGACCTTGGTCGTCACCGGCACCTGCTCCCCGGGCACCAGGGCCGCGATCATCAACAGGTAGACCGGCAGCCGCGCCGAACAACTCATCAGCGGCGCCACCAGAATCGTCACCAACCGGTCCTTCGAATCTTCGATCGTCCGCGTGGCCATGATCCCAGGAATCGCGCAGGCGTAGGAACTGAGCAACGGGATGAAGCTTTTCCCGTTCAAACCCACCCGGCTCATCAGCCGGTCCATGATGAAGGCCGCCCTCGCCATGTATCCAGTGCTTTCCAACATTCCGATGAAGAAGAAGAGAATCATGATCTGCGGCAGGAAGATCACCACGCCCCCCACGCCCGCAATCGCTCCGTCGGTGATCAGGTCGCGCAGATCACCCGCGGGCATGGATCCCTTGACGAAGTCGGAAAGGGACGCGATATGGTCGTCGATCCAGTTCATCGGGTACTCCGCCAGCGTGAAGATGCTGAGAAAGAGCAGCGCCATGATCCCGCCCAGGACCAACCAGCCCCAGACGGGATGGGTCACCACGCCGTCAATCCGGTCACTTTGGCTGATCCCATCCCGCATCCCGCTGTCACGCTCCACCAGTTCCGCGCATAAACGGGAAATCGCGTCATATCGCGAGGCAACGAGGGTCGCCGCCCAATCCATGCCCTGTTCCTGCCAGCGCTTCTGCCATCCCCGCAAAATCTCGGTGGTCCGCTCGCTCAGGGGCGTGGACCCGGCCACCCGGACGGAATCCTGGTCCGTCAGGAGCAAGAGCGCCTCCGCGCGGGCGCTGAGCGGCGCCTTGCGATCACTCTCCACCAAGGAAGCCTGAAGTTCCGAAACCGCCGGCGCGATCGGTCCGGGGATGTCCCACCGGTGACGCGGCAGCGGCAGATCCGTCCGGCTCATCGCCAGCTTGAGTTCAATCAACCCCTTGCCATGCGCCGCCTCACAGGGAATCACCGGAATCCCGAGCTCTTTCTCGAGCCGCGCCACCCGGATCCGCAGGCCGACCGAGGTCGCCAGATCCATCATGTTCAACACGAGGATGACCGGCCGGCCGAGATCGAGGATCTGGTGAACCAGATAGAGGTTCCGCTCCAGATTTGTGGAATCGACAATGCAAAGGATCCGATCCGGTTGTGCGGTATCCATCCGACGGCCGAGAAGCACGTCCCGGGTGACCGCCTCATCCGGCGAACGCGCAGCCAGCGAATAGGCTCCCGGCAAATCGATCACCTGCATCGCGTGGCCATGCTGGGAATAGGCCGTGCCGACCTTCTTCTCGACCGTCACTCCCGGGTAATTGCCCACCTTCTGCTTCAAGCCCGTGAGCGCGTTGAAGAGCGTCGATTTTCCGCAATTGGGATTGCCGACGAGCGCGTAAACCGGAGCGCGCGCGGCGGTCGGAAGCGAAGGCGGAGTCGGTGAGGAGAAAGAGGAAGGCTGCGGGGAACTCATGACAAAACACCCATTCAATCGGGTTCAGACCGTCGCCAGGACCCCGGGGCTCGAATCCACGAGGGCTGCACGATCAACGCCGGACGCGCTCATTGCGGACTCGGTTCAACCGCGATGGCCTCAGCCTCGGACCGACGGAGCGTCAAGCGGTATCCCCGCACCTCGATCTCCAGCGGATCGCCCATCGGAGCGGTCCGGACCAGCGTGAGCAGGGTGCCCGGGATCATGCCCATTTCCCGCAATCGAAGAAAAGCGGCTCCGGCTGCCGGATACGAATGCAACCGGGCCTTGCAGCCGACGCCCAAGGTCGAGAGCGGAATCGTCTGCGCCATTCGACGGCCGCTCAAACCGTCGCGCCGAAGCGTTCGACGAGGATTTGACTCGCAGCCCCATGGCTGAGCGCGATGCGGGTCCCATTGATCCGACAAATCACCGGTGAATGCCCGGAAACCTTGGTCACCACGGCCGACTCACCAAAACCCATCTCCCGAATCCGCTCCTTGAATTCACCTTGACCCGCCAACTCATACACCCGCCCGCTGGCCCCCGCCGGCAATTGACACAAAGGGAGCCTCTCTGACTGCCAAGGGTGAGTGGGTTTCGATGACATGGGGAGTGGTGCTGCCACGAAGAGTGCTGAGACTGAGTATCAGTGTCAACCCTCAGTGCGGTGAATTCCGACGGTCGATCGCTCTCCGATCAGGCGACGCAAACCGCCCGTCCGGGACTCAAGCGAGGCGGTTGTCTTCGACCCCGTGATCGCTCAACGACTGACGCAACTGACTACCCACCCGCATGATCACCGAACACACATTGTTCACCACGACCGGATCGCTGCCCAGAACCGAACAGCCCCGTCGCTCGCCTTCCAGCCACGTTTCGTCGGCAATGATCTTTTTGATGACGGGAAGCTCCCGAGTGACAACTGGATCGTAGGTGCGCACGGCTGGGTGAATGGAGGGGGCGGCTTTGGCGACTGCGCTCTTTCCATAACGTCACTGGCCGCGTTTCGCTTGAATACGAGGAAGTCGGGCCTTTCCCCTATCTCCACGCCGCTCCGCGGGGCCACCGTCCCGCGCCCATCTGGCCCGGGCTGATCCTGCTTTCACACCACAAAAAAGCCGCGGGGCCCAAGGCACCGCGGCTGGAAGAGAGGAGAACCGAAAAGCGGAGCGCTTAGCTCTTCTTCTCGTTGGTGCCGCCGCACTTTTCGCAATTCTTGCCGGCCTTCGTGGCTTCGACGCAGCAACCATGGGTGCAGGCCGCGCCGTCCTTTTCAGCCTTCACGCAGCAGCCGCCTTTTTTGCCGGCAGGGGCGGGGGATTTGGCGGGTTCAGCGAAGGAGAAGCTAACCGCGAGAACGAGGGTGGAGAAAAGAGCGACGAGCAGTTTGAAGTTTTTCATATTGGGAAACTGCTGACAGATTAGCCGGCCCCCAAACCCCATTCAAGTCGGCAAACACAACTATCAGACACCATTAGGTCGACTAATACCTCGCGACCCTCCCCCGGGCGACCACCCAACCGAGAGTACCGATTACCGACGACGCGTCTTCACGGCGAGCTGAGCGATTGCAAACCGAACAACACCTTCCAGCCGCTCCACTTCACCCGGATCGAGATTGAAATTCTCCTTCAGAGCTACTTCTGCCCGTTTCCGAGCCTCCTCGACCGCATTGAGATCAATCTTCTCTTCCGTGATCGCGCTTTCCGCGAGCACGGAAACCTTGTCGCCTTGGACCTCGGCGAAACCAGCTCCAACGGCCAAGTGCTCAATCTGACCATTCTTGGTCACCCGCAATTCCCCTGCCGCCATCTGCGTGAGCAAGGGAATGTGTCCGGGAAGAATGCCGATCTCCCCGTCAATCGTGGGAATGACCACGGTTTCAATCGTATCCGAATAGACACGTGCTTCGGGAGTGACGATTTCGAGGGTTAGAGCCATGGGAGGACGAGTTGAGAATGACGGCCGCGGCTTGGCGGCGGTGAGAAAGCGATTACTTCTTTGCCGCCGCGATCACCTCGTCGATTCCACCCTTCATGTAGAAATCGCCTTCAGGAACGTCATCGAGTTGACCATCGAGGATCATCTTGAACCCGCGCACGGTCTCCTTGACCGGCACGTACTTTCCAGGAGCTCCCGTGAAGACCTCAGCAACCGAGAACGGCTGGGAAAGGAAACGCTGCAGTTTGCGGGCGCGGTAAACGGTCAACTTATCCTCGGGGGACAATTCGTCAAGGCCGAGAATCGCGATGATATCCTGCAAATCCTTGTACCTCTGGAGGATGCGCTGCACCTCACGGGCGACCCGATAATGCTCTTCGCCGACCACGGAAGGCTCAAGCGCCTTGGAAACGGATGCGAGTGGATCGACCGCAGGGTAAATGCCCAGCTCGGCGATCGAGCGTTCGAGCACGATCGTCGAATCCAAATGCGCAAACGTGTTGGCCGGTGCCGGATCGGTCAAATCGTCTGCCGGCACGTAAACCGCCTGCACCGAGGTGATCGAGCCCTTCTTGGTCGAGGTGATGCGCTCCTGGAGCAGACCCATCTCATTCGCCAGCGTCGGTTGATAACCGACCGCCGAAGGCGAACGACCAAGCAACGCAGAGACCTCGGAACCGGCCTGCGAGAAACGGAAAATGTTGTCGATGAAGAGAAGCACGTCCTGATTCTTCTCGTCGCGGAAATACTCCGTCATCGCCAACGCCGAAAGGGCGACGCGCATACGGGCACCCGGGGGTTCATTCATTTGCCCGTAAACCAAGGCCACCTTGGACTTGCCGAGGTCCTTTTGGTCAATGACGCCCGCGTCGGACATCTCGTGATAGAGATCATTGCCCTCACGGGAACGCTCGCCGACTCCGGCGAACACCGAATAGCCGCCGTGAGCCTTGGCGATGTTGTTGATCAGTTCGAGGATGACGACGGTCTTGCCGACGCCGGCGCCGCCGAAGGCACCGGCCTTGCCGCCCTTGATGAACGGACAAATCAAATCGATGACCTTGATGCCGGTCTCGAGGATCTCGGACTTGGTGTCCTGATCGACGAGAGCCGGGGCCGGACGATGGATCGGATAACGCTTCTCGTGCGCAACCGGACCGCGGCCGTCAACGGGGTTGCCGGTGACGTCGAAGATGCGTCCAAGAACGCCATCACCCACCGGGACGGTGATCGGCGAGCCGGTATCCATCACGGTCATGCCGCGCTTGAGACCCTCGGATGACGACATCGCGATCGAACGCGCCAGGCCGCCGCCGAGATGCTGCTGCACCTCGAGCGTGAGCAATTCCTTCCTGCCGGAGACGACAAATTCAATGGTCAGCGCCTGGAAAATGGGTGGGATGCAATTCTCCTCGAACTGCACGTCGACAACGGGGCCGATGACTTGGACGATCTTACCGGAGTTCATAAAGGCGATGGGAGGATGGAGCAAGGTGGAGGCGGGATCGCAGGCTAGGCCGCAAAGGAGGCCGCCGCGATTTCAAGAATTTCCTGGGTGATCGCGGCCTGACGGGCCTTGTTGTATTCAAGCGTCAGATCGCCGAGCAGCTTGGTGGCGTTGTCCTTGGCCGTCTTCATCGCGACCATCCGGGCGCTGTGCTCCGACGCTTTCGCCGAGAGGGCGAGCTGGTAGACATGCCGGTTGACGTAGAAGGGCAGCAGGGCCTCGAGGACCGACTGGGCGTCAGGCTCGAAAAGCATGTCGCGGGTATCCTTGAACTCCGACGAGCCGTCACCCTCGTGGGAGTGGAGCGAATCAATGAAGTGCCGAAGACTCCCCAGAGGCATGACTGGACGGAGCATGGACTCCTGAACCAGCGTGTTCTTGAACCGCGAATAGATCACCTCGAACGTGTCGATGGTGCCTTCGAGGTAGAGCTTGACCATGAATTCGACCGCGGTGCGCACCTCGTTGAAGGGGACGCGGTCGTTCAAGGGAAAGTCGGCCACCAGATCGCGCTTGGTGCGGGCGAGGAACTGAGCGCCCTTGCGGCCGATGACGACGAACTTGGCCGGACTCTTGACCTCGGTGACCAGCTTGAAAAGGTTGCTGTTGAGCGGACCGCACAGGCCCTTGTCCGTCGAGATCAGCAGGATGCCGCGGCACTTGATCTCACGTTTGACCAGGAACGGATGCTGCGACTCGTCCACCCTCGATTCCAAGGCCGCAAGCATGCTCGCCATCAGCTGCGCGTACGGGCGGCCGGCCAGAGCCGACTGCTGCGCCTTCTTCATCTTCGACGCCGCCACCAGCTCCATCGCCTTGGTGATCTGGCGCGTATTTTTGACGGACTTGATTCTGCGCCGTATGTCTCTGGTGGATGCCATGGATTAGGTCCTCTCGCTGATGGAAACGAATCGGATCAGGAACGGGCACTCAGGCGACAAACGTCGCCTTCCACTCATCCATCGCGGCCTTGATCTTCTCCTCGATATCCTTGTCGAGCGCGGCCTTGTTGCGAATTTCCGTCAGAAGGGCGTCCTTGCGCGTCGCGAAGAATTCGCGGAGCGAAACACTGGCGGGGGTCACCTTCTTGATCTCGAGACTGTCATAGTATCCCTTCTGCATCGCCCAGAGCGTCACGACCTGCTGCTCGATCGGAATCGGATTGAAGGCCGGCTGCTTGAAGAGCTCAACGATGCGGCCGCCGCGGTCGAGCTGGGCCTTGGTCTTGGCATCGAGGTCCGAGCCGAACTGGGCAAAGGCCGCCAGTTCGCGGAACTGGGCCAGTTCGCCCTTCAGTTTGCCTCCGACCTGCTTCGTGGCCTTGATCTGCGCGGCCGAACCCACGCGGGACACCGAAAGACCAACCGACACGGCGGGACGGATACCCTGGTTGAACAAATCGGTCTCGAGGAAGATCTGGCCATCCGTGATCGAAATCACATTCGTCGGAATGTAGGCCGAGACGTCGCCCGCGAGGGTCTCAATGATGGGCAGCGCGGTCAGCGAACCCTTGCCGTCGAGGCGCGCAGCGCGCTCAAGGAGGCGGCTGTGCAGGTAGAAAACATCGCCGGGGTAGGCTTCGCGGCCGGACGGGCGCTTCAGGATCAATGAAATCTGGCGGTACGCGACCGCGTGCTTGGAAAGATCGTCATAAACGATCAGGGCATCCATGCCGTTTTCCATGAACCACTCGCCGATCGCCGCACCCGAATAAGGGGCGAGGTATTGATTGGCCGGATTGTCCGCCGCCGGGGCGGCCACGATCACCGTGAACTCAAGCGCACCCGCCACCTCGAGCGCGCCGAGCGTGCGCACGATGTTCGAGTTCTTCTGCCCGACCGCGACGTAAATGGAATAAACCGGGCGGAACTTCGGGTCACCGCTGGCCAGGCCGACCTTGTTGATCTTCGCCTGATTGATGATCGTATCGATCGCGATCGTGGTCTTGCCCGTGCCGCGGTCACCGATGATCAACTCGCGCTGACCGCGGCCGATCGGGATCATGGAGTCGATCGCCATGATGCCGGTGAACAGGGGCTGGGAAACCGATTTGCGGACGATGATGCCAGGGGCGATCTTCTCGACCGGATAGAACTCCGTCGACGCGATCGGGCCTCTGCCATCAACCGCATTGCCAAGGGCGTCCACCACCCGGTCGAGCAGACCCTTGCCGACCGGTACCGACAGCAGCTTGCCGGTGGTCTGGACCTCGTCGCCTTCCTTGAGTTGCGCAATGTCACCGAGGATGACGCAGCCGACCTCGTCCTGCTCCAGATTCAGCGCGATCCCGATCGCGCCGCCCGGGAACTGGACCATCTCGTTGTACATCACGTCGGAAAGGCCGTCGATCTTGGCGACGCCATCGGCGACGGTGCGGATGACACCCGTGTTTTTGCGGACCGCCTTGCTGGAAAGCTTCGCGATCTGCTGTTCGATTTGTTCGAGGACCGTGCTCATTCGACGAGAGGAATTGGACTGCTGCTTGAAAGGGAAAAAGAGGGGCTCAGACGGAAAGACCGGCGAGTTGGTTCGACACCGAGGATTCGTAAACATCATCACCGACCCGGATGCGCAAACCGGCCAGCAGGGCCGGTGAGGGTTTGGCCAAGGCGGAAACCGTGCGTCGATAACGCCGGGTCATGTCGTCTTCAATCAGCTTCAAGAGCTCGTCGGTGATCGGGCCGGCATGCTCCACCACGGCCTGACCCTTGGCGTATTCCGCTTTGACCAGTCGCTGGTAGGCCCGGAGCACGGGCAACGGATGCGCCGGCGGATGCTTTTCGAGATACGCCAGCACGCCAGCGACCTTCTCAACGGAGAGAACACCGCCTTCGACGCTGATCGCAAAGAGCTGTCGCGCGAGTTGCTGGTCTTGCTTCTGCATGGAAAGTGCCACGGTCAGACCCCGCTGAGTTCACGAGCAGCGGCCTCGTTGTAACGGGCGCGATCCGCATCGGACAATTCCTTGGCGAGGACCCGCTGCGTCGTGATGATCACCAAGCGGGCAATCTCGGTGCGGGCCTGCTCGAGCATCTTCTTGTGTTCGAGATCAATCGACTGCTGGGCCTTGGTCATGATGCCGTTGGCTCGTTCCGTCGCAGCCGCGGTCTCGCGCTCCGTAAATTCCTTCGCGGTCTTCCGGGCCTCCTCGATCAGTTTGGTGGCGTCGACCTGCGCGGTCTTGATCACCGCGGCGAACTCCTGCTGGGCGGAGGCCAGCTGGGCTTTGGTCTCCTCGGCATACTTCAGCCCCGCAGCGATTTTCTGCTGCCGGTCCTCGAGCGTGACCATCACCGGCTTGAAGGCGAACTTCCAGAGCAGGAACGCGACGATCGCGAAATTGACCACCTGCGCCACGATGTACGGCACGCTGATGCCAAAATCACTGGTGATCTTGGTGATGCCACTGGCTGCTTCGCCGTTGGCCGCGACTTCAACGCCACTGGAGACTGCGAGGAGGAGCAAGGAGGAGAGCATGGCGGGACAGGAAAAGGGGCCACGCGGGGTTCAAGACCCCGCGTGGCGGTGGGAAACGTGGAACTACTTGCCGAGGAACAGCGCGTAAAACGCAACCGCTTCCGCCAGCGCCATGCCGATGATGGACTGAACGAGGATCTTGCCGGAAGCACCGGGGTTGCGGCCAACGGCCTCAACGGCCTTGGTGCCAACCATGCCGACGGCAATGGCGGCCGCGACGCAGCCGAGCGCGCCTTGGATGTTACCCGTAATTTCAGCGAGGATGAGGATCATGATGGTCTGGATTTTCTAATTTTGGTTGGATTGCCGCCGTGCGCACAACAATGGCACGCTCCCGGTGGGAAAGGGAAAAATCGGTGGCCGGATCAGTGGGCCGCGTCGGTCTTCTTTTCACCGTGCCCATGGCCTTCCTCGTGATCATCGCCGTGGTTGCAGATCAACCCGATGTAAACGCTGACCAGAAGCGTAAAGACCAGCGCTTGGACAAAGCCGATGAGGAGTTCGAGGAAATAGAACGGAATCGGCAGGCCGAACTTCTGCAGGCCCGACATCGCATGCAGGAGATTCTCGCCACCGAAGACGTTGCCGAACAAACGGAAGGACAACGAGACCGGTCGGAACGCGATCGAGATCAGTTCAATGATGCCAACGGCGAAAAAGACCACAAAGAGGAAATAGTAGATGACCGTGGGGATCTCTTTCTTATCCGCCTTATTGCCAAAGATATCATAAAGCACAGCCCCAGGACCGGCGTACCGCATGATGAAGTAAAACCACGCCACGAACGAGACCAGAGCCAAGGCGATCGTGCCGTTCATGTCGGCATTTCCCGGACGAATCACGTCCATCCAATGGCCGGTGTCGTGATCCAAATACTTGACCGTACCCACCCCAGGCATGAGTCCACTCCAGTTCTGGATCAGAATGTAGATAAACAGACCCATCAACAGGGGAAAGGTATGACGAGCCACTTTGCTGCCGACGATCGGCCCCGTCAGATCCAAAACGCCTTGAACCAGACTTTCCACCACCGCCTGCCCGCCAGAAGGCACCAGTTTTGGACGACCGATCGCCCAACGAATCACAACAATCAACGCCAGCGCCACCACCCAACTGGTCACCATGCTGTTGGTGACGGGCAAAGGTCCGATCTGAAAGAGCTTCTCTGCCGCCGTCGCCACGCCTTGAGCCCCCCCGGCAGCGAACGCCGGCATGCAAATGGCCGGCAAAGTAAGCAGAAGCGCGAGTTTATGGACCCTGGACATGGAAATGTGATCGATCCTGAAAGGTTTTGAAAGGGTCAGACGTAGGCAAACGCGCCAAACGCCGTCAACTCCCGAAATAAATGGGTTCATGGGCGGCGGTGCAGAAGTAGTTGCGCGCGCCGGGTACTACGTCGGTCTTATTTCGGTCGGAGAGGTCAGACGTGCAGCTCGCAGGCCCCGCCGGCACAGGCGGCCGTGGCCTTCAGTTCGGTGATGTCCTCGTCCTCGATCAACGTCGTGTAATCGACCTCATCGTGGGTCAGGCTGTTCCATCGGGCCACGTCCTCGGTGGTCACCACCGCCTCGCGCGGTGCCTGCTGGTAGGCCTTGTCACCATGATCCTGCAACAGGGCGATGCCCGTGAACGTATCGCGACGCTCCCAAATCGTCCGCGCCACCTCCTCCCATTCATCGGGGCGGACCGTCACGGTGCACGAGACATTGTGATGCAGGCCGGGCGAAAAGTGCTCGTGGCGGCGTCCTGCCTGCACCCAGTGGAGCTGCACGCGATGGATGTACTCCAGATGCTGCACGGCCGAAAGCTCCTCCCGGTAAATTCCAAACGCCGGTCCTTCCACGGGAAAGGTAATGACCTCAGTCCGTCCATGCGGGTCGTAAACGCTGGATTCGACGCGGTGCGGATTCACCTGCTTGAAATGGCGGAACACGGGGTCGAGGGTGTTCGCCTGCACGCGGCGAAAATAACGGATCGCATGATGCGGATGCAGGCCGCTGCTCGTGCCCAGCAGCAGGCTCGCGGTGCCCTCGGGCTTGACGCACGTCGTCCGCGCCGCCGGCCGGATTCCGAGCGCGGCGGCAACAATCGCATTCATCGCCTTGACCACCTCCGCACCCGTCCTCAGCACCGCGGGGTCAAGCAGGAGTTCCGGCCGGTCAAGGATGCCGCAGATGGACACGCCCAGCAGCGCCTCGCGCTCCGTGATCAGGCGCGAAACGGCACCGAGGTAACCGAACCGGGTGTATCCAGCCTGCAACGTCCCAATCAACGCCGCGCGGGCGCACAGGCTCCAAAAGCGTTCGGCCGTGCCGGCCGCCGCGGAGGAGATCGTCGTCAGGTTGCAGAACTGCACGCCCGAAAGGACCTCGCCTTCCCGCAGGTCCCCCGTGTGGCCGAGCTCACGCAGCCGGGCAATGACCTCCGGGGTGGCCGTCAGTCGCGGGTTGAGGCCGATCTCGACGCACGGATTGGCACCATACTCCTCGTCCTCGACAAAATAAAACCCCGGCTCGCCAAACTGCTTCTGCGCCTCGAACAGCGTGTCGAACTGCGCCCGCGTGGCCTGACGCCGGACGATCACCGCCGAATTGTTGCTCGCCGCCCGCTGCGGATGCATCAGGAACCAGTCGCCCGTCTTGGCCGAGGCCATCTCCGCATCATCGACCGAAAACAAACAAATCGTGGCCGAGCGCCGGATGCCACCCGACAGCACCGCTTTCGCCGCCCACATGATGCAGTCATAGGCCTCGATCGGACGCAGCTCCCGACCCGCCGCCCCCACCAGGATGGCCCGCACATGCTCCAACGCGTGCATCAGGGGTTGCGGGCCGGGCGCCTTGCCCCCCGAGGTACGCAGCGGCGCTCCCACCGGCCGGATCAACGAGTAGTCGAAGGTCACCCGGCGTCCTTCCACCGCGGCCCGCAGCAGGGCGTCCAAGGCGTCCCCCCAGCCCTCCACGGTATCCGCCACACAATACACCTCCCGGGCCCCCGGCGCCGGCAACGGGGCCAGCCTCGGCAGGCGGGCCACATGGTGGCGCTGCACCGAGAATCCCACCCCGCAGCCACACAGCAGCAGGTAAAAGGTTTCCCGAAACGCCTCGAGGCGGTCGATGTGCGTGAACGCACAGTTATAAATCCGGGTGTGCTTGCTCAGGATCGCCTCACCGCCAAACTGCAGGCTGCGCATCGACGGCAGCACTTCCTTCGCCTCGACCGAGGCAAACGCTTCGCGAATTCCTTCATGCAGCGATCCGACCGCCACCTCGCCCAACAACGCGAGGATCTCCGGCGAGACTTCTCCGGCCGCGACCCGCGCCCGCGCCACCTCCGCCAGAGGCCGATTCGCATAATGCGTCAGGTGCATCTCACGCACCCGCGAAACCGCCTCCGCCCAAGTCTCCCGGCGCCTCAACACCGGATCATATCGCGCATAACGCGAGGTCGCGATATAATCCTGCAAGCCATTGTCAGCATGAACCATCGGGCGGAGAGAAAGTGGCATGGAGGAAGAGCTCATAACGAATCGTACACTAAATTCCAAAACCTGGGGCGCGCCACTAGGGGTTGTGATGCAGTGCCTGTCAAATCACAATCTGTAGGGGTCGGGAGACTATTACCTTCGCTCATCATCCCGGTTAGGAAAGGTCGTCGATCCTCCCGGCAACAGGGTTCGCTCACCCCCTTTTGCAACGAGGCCGCCTACAAAGGAAAATGCATCTTTCCCACAAATAACCGGGAGCTTTGCCTCCAAATGGCGTACCATGCGTCGGGTCCCTTTCCAGCCATGTTCTTTACGCGTCGGCCGATCCGCTTTTTTATCACCCGCTTGGCTCGCGCCTACGGGTTCTTCGATCCGATCCATCTGCTGGGTCGGTTGCGTGGCTTCTCGGAGGCCTCCGAGGTCGCCGAACCCATCGAATTGCTCCGCGCTGGCATGCTCTTCCACGCCCGCGGTCTGGTGAACACCAAGGCGATCCAGAACAATCTCGACTGGGTCTGGCCCTACTGGGTCGAGCGTCAATTCAGCCCCGATGACGTTTCCTTCATCCCCCGCGCCTTCTCGTTCAGTCACATCAATCTGACCCACCGCAACTGGACCGCGGTCGGTTTGCCGGATGTGGCGTTCTACCCGATCGTCGATCCCAGGGGTCTGGTGACTCCCCTTTACGATGGCTGGTCACTCGACTTCTGGTTGATCCCCGACGCGGGTTCCCCGCAGGAACCGCTTTTCCCGTCCAAGGCCGGCGTGACCTTCACCCAAGCCCTCGATCTCGATCCCACCTTGCGCGTGCGCTCGCTCGCCGAACGCGCGGGAAGCTCCCTCGCCAGCGAGGTGGCGCTGGTTCTTGAGGGCGAACATCCGGCCTGCCGGATCCGTCTCGCCCCCGGCGGAACCGCCACGGGCCACGTCGCCGTCGCCCTTCGACCCTACAATCCCGAGGGTATCAGCTTCGTCGAGACCATCGCGTCCGACCCCGATGGCCGCGGGTGGCTCGTCAATGGACGCCACGCCGTCACGTTCGACCGCAAGCCCGCCCGCACGGTGCTCTCGGTCTACCGGGAAGGCGATGCCGTGCACCGGTTCGATCCGGGCGACACCGGACACGTTCATCAATCCGTGCGCTGCCCGGTGGGTCTGTCGACCGCCGTGGCGCTCTTTCCGGTCGAGGACCTGCGCCGGGATCCGTTGATCATCACCTCCCTCCTCGTCGACGAGCTCGCTCCACGCCGTGAGCTGAGCGTGCGGGCGCGCCCTTCCTCCTGGGCGGACACCCTCGCCCCGCTCGCGCGCCTGCGGCATCCGGACGCCCAGGTCCAGATGCTCTACGACCGGGCGGTCGCCAACCTGGTGCTGCATTGCCCGGGCGACATCTATCCCGGTCCCTACACCTACAAGCGCTTCTGGTTTCGCGACGCCGCCTTCATGCTCCACGCGCTGCTCGCCGTCGGCGACATCGATCGCGCGCGGCGCGCCCTCCATGCCTTTGCCCCGCGGCAACGACGGGACGGCTACTTCCTTTCCCAGCAGGGCGAATGGGACTCCAACGGCGAGGCGATCTGGATCTACGAACGATTCGCCGAGCTGGCCGGTGAACCGCTGCCCGAAGCCTGGCTGCGAGCGGTCGCGAAGGGCGCGCGCTGGATCTCGCGCAAGCGGCTGCCCGCCATACCCGCCCGTCCGGAGACGGGTCTGCTGCCCGCCGGATTCAGCGCCGAGCACCTCGGACCCAACGATTTCTACTACTGGGACGACTTCTGGGGAGTCGCGGGCCTGCAGGCTGCCGCTCGCCTGCTGCGGACGCGGGATCCAGGACTCTCCGCTGCCTGCGAACGCGAGGCGGCCGAATTCCTGGCAACGATCGAGCGTTCGTTCCCTGCTGGGCCGGCCCGGCGTTTCCCGGGGGCAATTCCCGCCGCGCCAAAACGCCGCATGGACTCCGGCGCGGTCGGATCCCTCGTGGCCGACTATCCCCTGCAGCTGTTCCCACCAGGCGATCGCCGGATTCTGCTGACCGCCGACTACCTGCGCGATCACAGCTCCCACGGCGGGGGATTCTTCCAGAACATGATCCACTCCGGGATCAATCCCTACCTGACGCTTCACCTCGCCCAAGTGCGGCTGCGCGCGGGTGACGCCGCCGAGGCGTGGAGATTGATGGATACGGTGGCGATGCTCGCCTCCTCCACCGGCCAGTGGCCCGAGGCGATTCATCCCAACACCGGCGGCGGCTGCATGGGCGACGGGCAGCACATCTGGGCCGCCTCGGAATGGGTGCTGCTCGTCCGCGCCTGCTTCGTGCGCGAAGAACCGGACGCACTCGTGCTGGGCTCGGGCCTCCGCCCGGAATGGCTCGACGCCCCCGGCGGCGTCTCCTTTGGCCCGACGCTGACCCGTTACGGCCCCCTCACGATCCACGCCACCCGCTCCGAGGGCCGCGCCTGTCTCCAGCTCGACGCCCGCTGGCGGGGCGCGCCGCCCCTGATCCACCTCGCACCACCTGGTTTCGCTCCAAGCCGGATCGAAAACGCGGCACCCAACGCTCTCCTTTCCGTTCCTCCAGCGCCATGAAGATCTGCATGATGACCAATACCTACCTCCCCCATGTGGGGGGCGTGGCCCGCTCCGTCAGCACCTTCGCCGAAGAGTATCGGCGACGCAAACACCAGCTGCTCGTCGTCGCCCCCGATTTCGAGGGGAAGCCACTGTCCCTCAAGGCCGCCTCCTTTGTCGTCCGCGTACCCGCGTTTCAGCACTTCAATGGCAGCGACTTCTCCGTCCGCCTGCCTCTCGCCACGGTCCTCTTGGAGCGCCTCGACACCTTCAAAGCCGACATCATCCACACCCACCACCCGTTTCTCCTCGGCGACACCGCCCTGCGGATCGCCGCGGAAAAAAATGTCCCGGTGGTCTTCACCCACCACACGCGTTACGAGGACTACACGCACTACGTGCCGTTCGATTCACCGACCCTGAAGGAGGCGGCGATCAGTCTCTCGACCCTTTTCGCCAATCTCTGCGACGGGGTCATCGCCCCGAGCGAGAGCCTCGCGGAGCTGATCAAGCAGCGGGGTGTTACGGTCCCGGTCCGAGTCGTGCCCACCGGCATCGACGTCGAGGCATTCGCCGCTGGCGATGGTGCGAAGTTCCGCCGGAAAGTGAAACTTCCGCCCAAGGCTTTCGTCGTCGGGCACGTCGGCCGGCTGGCGCCTGAAAAAAACCTCGGTTATCTCGCGAAAGCCGTCGTTCAGTTTCTCAAACGCACTCCCGCCGCCTGGTTCCTCGTCGTCGGTGGCGGCCCCTCGGAACAGGCCTTGCGCGAGACCTTCGTCAACGCGGGCGTCGGGGACCGGTTGATTCTTGCCGGAAAACAAACGGGCCGCGCCCTCGCGGATGCCTATCAGGCAATGGATGCGTTTGCCTTCGCGTCGCTGAGCGAGACCCAGGGCCTCGTCGTCACCGAGGCGATGGCCGCAAGCGTGCCTGTCGTCGCCCTCGACGCGCCCGGCGTGCGCGAAGTGGTGCGAAACCGAAAAAACGGTTTCCTCCTGCCGGAGAAGGCGACGGAGAAGCGGTTTGCCGACCAGCTCGTCCGGCTCCACGCGGACCAACCCGCCCGTCTCGCCATGGCCAAGGCTGCCCGCCAGACCGCCGACCTCTTCTCGCGCGAGCACTGCGCCGACCTCGCACTCGCGTTTTACGATGAAATCCGGCGCGCGACGCGCCGCGAGCGCCTGCTCACCGAGCGCAGCCCTTGGGCGCATCTGCTCGAGCGGGTCAGCGTCGAGTGGAATCTGCTGGCCCAAAAGGCGCAGGTACTCGTGCAGGCCGTCATCTCCTGATCGCCGCACCACCCACCGACTGATGTTCGCCCACATCGAAGCCTTCACCCATCGCGCCCGGAGACGTTTCAGCCGCAGTGAATGGGCCATCCGCCACCTCGGACTGACCCCATCCGAGGGCACCAGCGAGGCACCCGGTCTTCTCCTGATCCAAATCGATGGGCTGCCGCGCAAACAATTGGAGGCCGCGATCGCCGCAGGAAAAATGCCGTTTCTCGGTCGTCTGATCAAACGAGGCCGGCATCCGCTGCACACGTTTTATCCCGGCCTCCCCACCACCACGCCCGCCGTGCAGGCGGAGCTGTACTATGGCGTGCGCGCAGGGGTGCCGGCCTTCAGCTTTCTCGACCGCGATCGGGGCGAAATTGGAGTGATGTACAGCCCCGAATGGGCCAAGTCACTCGAGCAACAGTTCCAGCTCCAGGCCGAGGGCCTGCTCAAGGGCGGAAGCTCCTGGTCGAACATCTACACAGGCGGGGCCTCTCTGGAAGAAAGCCACTTCTGCGCCGCCAGCAGCGGCCTCGGGGACATGTGGCGGACGGGCAAACTCCGCCACATCCTGCTCTTCTTCCTCCTGCAATTGCCGTCGGCGCTGCGCATCATCGGACTGCTGCTCCTCGAGACGGTGATCTCGATCCCGCAGGCGATCCGGGGTGTTTTTCACGGCGAAGGCTTCAAGCAGGAATTGATCATGGTGATCTCGCGCATCTTCTGCGGCATCGCACTTCGCGAGGTGGTGACCATCGGAGGCAAGGTCGATGTCACCCGCGGGCTCCCGATCGTCCACCTCAACTTTCTCGGCTACGACGAGCTGTCCCATCGTCGGGGACCCGGCTCAACGTTTGCTCACTGGTCCCTGCGCGGGATCGATCGGGCGATCAAAAATCTCGCCCACGCCGCCCACCGATCCACGCGGCGCGACTATCAGGTTTGGATTTTTTCCGATCATGGTCAGGAGCGCACGCGGTCGTTCGCCACCGAATTCCCGGGAGGGGTTGAGCCCATCGTCGCCGATTGCCTCGAGCTTGCTCGCGCCCGGGACCCGGCCTGGCGCGTCCGTTCCCAGCGTCCACCGCTGGCGCCCGGATTTTCCCGAGGCCCGCGCGCCGAGGCCCGCCGTCTGCAGGCCGAGCTCGCCAGCCGGTTGACCGAGGAGGAACGTCGGACATTTTCCATCGCCGCGATGGGCCCGGTTGGGCATGTCTACTTTGGCCTGCCGCTGGACGCCGCGCGAAAGCATTCCGTCGCCAGACGGCTTGTCACGGAGGGAAAGATACCGGGCGTCCTGCTCAAGGACGAGTCAGGCGCGTTCATCTGGGTGCATGCGGACGGCGAAACCGCGGTCCCGGGAGGCGTCGCAGCCCGGCTGACGACCCATCCGGAGGCGATGCGCGAGGAAATCGCGCGCGATCTGGCGACGTTCTGCGCCAGCCGGCATGCCGGCGACCTCATCCTCCTCGGCTGGTGTCCCAAGGAGCGGCCGTGGAGTTTCGCCCCGGAGCGTGGCGCCCACGCCGGTCCGGGGCCGGACGAAACGCAGGGGTTTCTCCTCGTCCCTCCCGCCACCCGCCTGCCGCCGGGCGCGGCTTCCTTTGTCCGTCCGTCCGGACTGCGCGCCGCCGCGCTCCACCTGCTGGGGCGAGATCCACTCGGTGACGAACCCGCGCTCGAGCCGGACCCGACGGCGATCTCCCTGCGGGTCATGACGTACAACACCCATCGGTGCTCCGGTATGGACGGCCGGGTCTCACCCCGACGCGTCGCCCGGGTGATCGCCCAGGAATCTCCCGAGATCATCGCCCTCCAGGAACTTGACCACGGCCATGCCCGCTCGCGCGGCGAAGATCAGGCTTCGCTGATCGCGGCCCAGCTGGGTTACCATGTGGTCTTTTGTCCAACGGTGGTCGAGGGCGAGGTCCGTTACGGTCACGCCGTGCTCAGTCGCAGTCCGATCGAGGTCATCAAGGTCGGCCCGCTGCCGCACGACCCGCGCAGTTGGTGGCCGGAAACCCGCAGCGCGCTGTGGACGCGAATACGGATTGCCGAGACCGATGTCCATGTCGTCACGACCCATCTCGGGCTGAGTCCGAAGGAACGCCTCGCCCAGATGCACGCGTTGCTCGGACCCGACTGGCTCGGGCCGGTTTATCAACGGGAACCGGTGATTCTCTGCGGCGACTTCAACCTCGTGCCAGGAAGCGCGCCCTACGGGGTCGCCGCCTCCCACTTGCTCGACGTGCAGGCAGCCCAGCGCGGCCACCGTCCGCTCGGAACCTTCAGCTCAGGACACCCGTTGGTCAGGCTCGATCACATCTTCGTCTCCCGACATTTCCAGACCCTGAAGGTCCACGTCCCAAGGACCGAACTCACCCGGGTGGCCTCCGACCACCTGCCCTTGGTGGCCGACATCTCCCTCCATCCCCCAGCACCCCAAACCGCCGAGTGACGCTCCGGGAGGTTCCGGCGCATCCCGTGGCCGTCAGCGCAGCAGGCTCGGAGCGGTCTCGATCGCCGCCATGTGGGCGGCGGTGACGGCCTTCAACTGGGCGACGACCTCCGGGTTCTCCGCGGCCACGTCAAAACGCTCGCCCGGATCCCGGCCGAGTTGAAACAGGATCGGCGGCTCGTGGGTCACCTGCGGCGGTCCGCCATATCCCGCCTGCGTTCGGTAGTGAAGTTTCCACTTTCGCAGACGCACCGCCATGAGCGTTTCTCCCCGATAGAAAAAGAAGGGCTGGGGTGGAAGTGCCTCCTGCTGGAAAAGAACCGGGCCCAAATCCCGTCCATCCAGCACGCGCCCTTCAGGCATGGGAGCACCCGCCAGTTTCAAAACCGTCGGCAGCAGATCGAGGGTGCTGGCCGGCTGCGCCGTCACGGAAGGACCGATACGCCTCGGCCACCAGGCGGGGTCCTTCATGGCTGGAGGCCTCGGGGCCAAAGGCGCCGGAGAGCCAGGATAGCCCGCCAACGCCCACGGCACCGTCTCCCTTTCCCGACCAGTCCAGGAAGTGGGTCGGCGGGTAATGAGACGCCACTGCCTGCACCGCGCTGCTCTCACGATCCACCGGGGCCGCGGCCAACGGATCGCCCGGGCCTCCCTGGGTCGCCACCATCAAACTGAGGTGCCCACCCGCACTGCCCCCGGAAATGCCCAGTTTCGCCGGATCCACCCCGTAGTCCACGGCCTGCGCGCGGATAAAACGCACGGCGCGCAGCATATCCTTTGCGATCTCATCGATTTGAAAACGCGGTTGCGATCCGTGGGTGACCACAAATGTGGTGTGGGCACCGGGCGCACCCGCCGAACCGCCCGGCAGGTTCATCGGACAACCCTTGGTACCCGGAACCGGATTCGAACCGGCACTTCCTTCCGGAAATTCGATTTTAAGTCGAAAGCGTCTACCATTCCGCCATCCGGGCAACCACGACCTTCAATAGCAGAGCCCCGCAACCAAATGCCAGCCGGAATCTCCGCCAACGGGTTTGCGCGGCACCGTCCTTTCTTCAGGGGGTCAAGATCACCTTCATGAACTTCCCGCCGCCCTTGGCGCTGAGTTTCTCAAACCAGTCCCGTCCCTCCTCCAGAGGGGCCACGGCGCTCATCATCGGTTCAACCCGGATCACGCCACCCGCGATCAGATCAAGACAGAGTGGATACTCACCTGCCGAACCGCAGGTCCCGTAAAGAGTCAGTTCGCGGGTCACCACCGCCTGCATGGGGAAATCCGTCCGGGGCGAGAGATTGCCCACCAGCACGGCCGATCCACCGCGACGCAGGCAGGCCAGCGCGAGGCTGAGGGTCGGTGAAATGCCCACCACTTCGAAGGCGTAGTCGGCACCCCTTCCCCCGGTGAGTTTGCCCACTTCCGCGACCACGTCCGTCGTCGCCGAATTGAAGGTCGAGGTCGCTCCGAGGACCCGCGCCGTTTCCAGTCGTTTGTCCTCCAGGTCCACCGCGATCACCCGATCAATCCCCGCCCAGCGCAACGCCTGCACCACCAGCAGCCCGATCATCCCGCTGCCCACGACCACCGCCGTCGCCGGTCCACCAAGTTCGGATTCGCGCACCCCGGGCTGACCCGCGCCCGGCAAGACCCGCCGCACGGCGTGAACCGCGATCGAAACCGGTTCAATCATCGCCGCCTGCTCGTAGGTCAGCGCGTCCGGCAGCCGATAAAGAATGCGCTCCGGAAGCGCCACGTATTCGGCGAACGCCCCGTGCTGTTTGTACTCCACCGGGGACACGCCCACCACCCTCCGGTTGTCACAGAGATTGACCTGCCCCACCCGGCAGAACGCACACTCCCCGCAATAGATCGTCGAGTCAAAGGTCACCCGGTCGCCCACCTTCCAGCGGGTGACCCTCGGCCCCACCCGCGCAATCGAGCCGGAAGCCTCATGCCCCATGATCAGCGGGGGATGTCTCCGTCCGCTCGAACCGTCCCAGCCATGGATGTCACTCCCGCAGATGCCACAGGCACGCACCCGCACGAGCACATCCTCGTCGCCAAGCGAAGGCTCCGGAAAGTCCGTCAGTTCGAGACAGGAGGGCGCGGTCAAAAGGAGGGCTTTCATCAGGGATGGGAAGTCACCTTGGCCACGCGGACGGCGTTTGGCAATCCGGACTCGGCCCGTTCCTGCCGCGGCTTCCTTGCATTTCCATGACTGCCGTCGTTAAGGTCTCCGCGATGAAAAAAGCACTGCTCGTAGGAGGTGGCTGGGAGGGTCATCACCCGGAAAAAATTGTCGCTCTGTTTGCCGAGGCCTTGCGCGCGCACGGCTTCGAAACCGAGATCGAATCGTCGCTCGAGGTCTATGCGAACGTCGAACGACTGAAACAGTTCGCCCTGATCTTCCCATGCTGGACGATGGGACAACTGACCAAGGAGCAGTCCGCCGGGCTGCAGGACGCGGTCAAATCGGGCGTCGGCCTGGGTGGAATCCACGGCGGCATGGGGGACGCCTTTCGCGGAAACACCACCTTCGAGTGGATGGTCGGCGGCCACTTTGTCGGCCACCCCCAGGTGGGCGACTACACCGTCGCCGTAAAAGACCTGGCCACTCCCATCACCCAGGGCCTTCCCGCGGAATTCGCCTTCCGTTCCGAGCAGTACTACCTGCTGGTCGACCCCGGCGTGCAGGTCCTCGCAGATACCCAGTACATTTACGAGGGCCGGCGGGTCACCATGCCCGTGGCGTGGATCAAGACGTGGGGCAAGGGCCGGGTTTTCTACTGCTCCCTCGGCCATCAGCCCGAGGAGTTCACCGCCTTCCCCGAGGCGATGACGCTGTCCGTGCAGGGCCTGCTTTGGGCCGGGCGCGCACTCTGACACCGGCGGTGCGGAGCCGCGGCCGGGTCCGCCCCCGTCCGATCACTTCAGCGCTTCCAATTCCTCCCAGCGGGAGAATGCGGTCGCGTGTTCAAGATCGAGCTCCATCACGCGGGCCTTGGCTGCGGCCACCTTCGCCGGTGACTCCTTCTGATAGAAGGCGGGGTCACCCAAACGGAGCGTCAGCGCCTGCTGTTCCGACTCGATCGCTTCGATCCTGGCCGGGAGCTCGGCGAGTTCACGCTGCTCCTTGGAGGAGAGCTTTCTGGGTTTCGAGGAATTGCTTTCCACGGGCTTCGTCACCCCCGCGCTCAGCCGGGATGCCGCCAGCGCCTTCGCCGCCAGCTTTTCCTTCTCCTTCAGCCAGTCGCTGTACCCGCCGACGTATTCACCAATCAGGCCATCGCCTTCGAAGACGAACGAGCTCGCCACCACGTTGTCGAGGAAGTCGCGGTCATGGCTGACCACCAGCAGCGTGCCCTGGTATTCGACGAGCAGATCCTCCAGCAGATCGAGGGTCTCGGCGTCAAGATCGTTCGTCGGTTCGTCCATCACCAGCACGTTCGCGGGTTTGGTGAAGAGCCGCGCGAGGAGCAGGCGGTTGCGTTCGCCGCCGGAAAGCACGCGCGCGGGGGTGCGCGCCCGGTCCGGGGTGAAGAGAAAGTCCTGCAGGTAACTGATCACGTGACGCGACCGGCCGTCGACCGTGACCGTGGTGTTCCCGTCGGCGACGTTGTCGGCGACCGTCTTGTTGTCGTCGATCTGGTCACGAAACTGATCGAAGTACACCACCTCAAGATTGGTGCCATGCTTGATCTCTCCCTGAGTCGGCGCGAGTTGGCCGAGGAGGAGTTTGACCAGCGTGGTTTTTCCGGCGCCATTGGGCCCGATCAGGCCGATCTTGTCTCCGCGGGTGATCACCGTGGTAAAATCGCGCACGAGCATCCGCCCGTCGGGAAATGCAAAGGACATGGCCTCCGCTTCCACCACCTTGACGCCGGACTTCTCCGCCTCGGCGAGCCGCAGGGTGGCGTTGCCAACGCGGTCGCGCCGCGCTGCCCGCTCCGCCCGCATCTGCATGAGGGCGTGGACCCGGCCCTGGGCCCGCGAGCGTTGCGCTCTCACGCCCTTGCGAATCCAGACCTCTTCCTGGGCCAGTTTCTTGTCAAAGAGCGCCTGCTGACGCTCCTCCGCCTCCATCACCTCCTGCTTGCGCACCAGGTAGGTGTCATAGTCGCACGCCCAGCTCGCGAGCCGCCCACGATCAAGATCCACGATCCGCGTGGCCAGGCGGCGGAGAAATGCCCGGTCGTGGGTGACGAAGAACAAACAAAGCTTTTCCGTCAGCAGGAACTCCTCGAGCCAGAGGATGGAGTCAATGTCGAGGTGGTTGGTGGGCTCATCGAGCAGGAGTAGGTCAGGCTGACCGGCCAGCGCCCGTGCGAGCAACGCCCGCCGTTTCAAACCTCCTGAAAGCGATGAAAAATCTCCATCGTGCGGGAGCTGCAGCCGCTCCAGCAAAGAGTCGACCCGGACATCACGCTCCCACTCCTCCTCATGGTCATGCGGTGGCCGCAGACCGGACGCCACGAGCGTGCGGACATCCCCACCCACATCCGACGGAATCTCCTGCGTCAGACGGGTAAACACCGCCCCGGGCTCGCGGAAAACCTGACCGACATCCGGTTTCATCTCGCCGGCAATGACCTTCATCAGGGTGGACTTCCCTGCGCCATTGCGACCGAGCAGACACACCCGTTCACCCGGATCGACCTGGAAATTGGCCTTTTCCAGGATAAATGGGCCACCAAAGCTGAGGGAAACGTCGAGCAGGCTGAAAAGAGACATGAGCGGACCCACGGAACCGCACTCACGAGGCCGCGGCGAGGGATTTCTTGCCCCAATCCCGGCGGGCCGATTACGCCGGGAAGTTGCATCACAACCCGCCTTGCACCGAACCCTCTTTTCCTCAAGGAGCTTGGAGGAGTTCAAATCATCGCGCCCCTCACTTCCCTCCGTCGTCCCCGCCCGCCGCATGGCCAAGACTTACTTCTACTACTCCGCGATGAACGCGGGCAAATCCACGATCCTGCTCCAATCGAGCTACAACTACCGGGAACGGGGAATGCACACCGTGCTTTTTACCCCCGACATCGATACCCGCGGGGGGCCCGGCCGGATCAGTTCGCGGATCGGCTTGAGCGCCGAAGCCATCGCGTTCACCAAGAGCGATGACTTGAGCGCGCGGGTCCGGGCCGAGATCGACCGTCAACCGATCGCCTGCGTCCTCGTGGACGAGGCCCAATTCCTCACCCGGCTCCAGGTCCAGCAGCTCACCGATATCGCCGACCTGCTCGACATCCCCGTGCTCTGCTACGGGCTGCGGACCGACTTCCAGGGAAATCTCTTCGAGGGCAGCGCCGCCCTGCTCGCCTGGGCCGACGACTTGAACGAGATCAAGACCATCTGCCACTGCGGCCGCAAGGCCACGATGGTCCTCCGCACCGACGCCCACGGCCACGCCCTGCGTGAGGGAGCCCAGATTGAGATCGGAGGAAACGAGCGCTACGTGTCCGTCTGCCGGCTGCACTTCAAGGAAGGAGTGGGCGGAAAGGTCTGAGTGTCGGCCGCCGCGTGGGCGGGTCACTCCGCCAGAGCGACTTGCAGCCCACATAGTATCTAATTAATAGATATACAGTTCCGGATCCGGATGATTCGCGGTTTTTTTCGAAATTCCGGCATCGAACCTTGCGCTCGATGGATTCCCGCCGAAAAATGGGCCCATGCCCGCACTTCCTGCCACTCCCTCACGCCCGCGCATCGCGATGGTCTCAACCCACGGTTATGTTGCGGCCACCCCTCCGCTCGGAGCAGCGGATACAGGCGGCCAGGTCGTTTACGTGCTCGAGCTCGCGAAGAAGCTGGCCCAACTCGGCTTCGAGGTCGACATCTGGACACGGCGCTTCGAAAAACAGCCGGAGATCGACATCGTCAACGCGCACGTGCGTGTCATCCGGGCCCCCTGCGGCGGGGACGACTTCATCGAGAAGGAGTACCTCCATGCACACCTGCTGGAGTGGTGCGAGCACGCACTGCGGATGATCAAGCGGCGCCGCCTGAACTATCAGTTCATCAACAGTCATTATTGGGACGGAGGCATCGCCGGCCAGCGGCTCGCCGATGTCCTCCAGGTGCCCCATGTGCATACCCCGCACTCGCTCGGGCTCTGGAAGAAGCGCCAGATGGAGGCCGATTATCCGCAAAAGGCGGACACCTTCGAAAAGGAGTTCAATTTCTCCGAGCGCATCCACCACGAGCGCATCCTCTACGACAGCGCCTCGCTGGTGATCGCGACGACCCCCCCCCAGTTCGACATGCTCGTGAAGGACTATCAGCAGGCCCCGGAAAAGGTGCCGATGATCCCGCCCGGATACGACGACAACCGGTTCTTCCCGGTAAGCGAGGCGAGCCGCCAGATGCTGCGCCGGCGACTCGGCTACGAGGGCAGGGTCATCCTCGCGATCGGCCGGCTGGCCACGAACAAGGGCTATGATCTGCTGATCCGCGCCTTCGCGGTGGTGGCCAAGCGGATTCCCGACGCGGTCCTCCACCTTGCGGTCGGCGGGGACAAGATGGGCACCGGCGAACGGAAGATCCTCGCCGACCTCAAACGACTCGTCCGCAAGCTGGGACTGCAGCGCCGGGTCAAATTCTCCGGCTTCGTGCCCGACGAGAAGCTCGCCAATCACTACCGGGCCGCGGACATCTTCGTGCTCAGCAGCCGCTACGAACCCTTCGGCATGACCGCGATCGAGGCCATGGCCTGCGGCACGCCGACCGTCATCACGATCCATGGCGGCCTCTTCCGCGCCGTCTCCTTTGGACGCCACGCGCTCTACGGGGACCCCTTCGATCCCGAGGACCTGGGCATCATGATCGTGAAACCGCTCCGCCACCCGCGCCTGTGGAACCGGCTTTCGCGCATGGGCGCGCACAAGGCCCGCAGCCTCTTCACCTGGACCGGCATCGCCCAGCAGCTGACCAGCCTCGTGGAACACCGCGCCGCACCCGCCATCCTGACCGACACCGAATGGGACGAACCATGGAACGACGGCGACTGACCCCCCCCCACCCCCCCCCCCCCCCCCCGCCGAGGGCCACCCATACGGGGCACCACCGCCCAGGCGCTCTAGCCGCCCCAACCCCGGCGGCGC
>Ga0163144_10000164_pt1 | contig 153635 bp, 156 predicted proteins | sample OliLak19BULKMAT1_FD_123175 | JGI IMG/M metagenome (GOLD analysis project Ga0163144, IMG submission 123175) | Freshwater microbial mat bacterial communities from Lake Vanda, McMurdo Dry Valleys, Antarctica - Oligotrophic Lake LV.19.BULKMAT1 | ecosystem: Environmental > Aquatic > Freshwater >...
CAACTATATCTTGCCGATGGTTATATTTCAGCTCTTTAAGTTGCCTGATTAAATTTTGTTCTATCTGGTTTTCGTTACTCATTTAGTTTTTTTATTTTAGGTCAATTGGCTTAACTCGAAGTTTTTTTGCAATTTCATTAATTAGTTAAAGACTTGGTTGCAATTCTACAAGTTTTTACTATGGTTTGGAGTTTGTAGTAGTTAAACTTAATTTAGATATTGAACTTACAATACTAGTTGAAGAATCATAAATAATAAACTTAGCGTTTCACATCTGGCCATAAAACATTTATAACTAAGAAATAAAGTCAGTTTACGGTATTAATACAAGTTTCACAATACTTTAAACTTACTATCCTGCAGCCCCACCAAAAATTGTGACCCCATCGGGATTCGAACCCAAATCATCAGAACCGGAATCTGACATTCTATCCATTGAACTATGGGGCCAATTTATTGTTATGTATTGGGTAAAAATCTATGCTGGGCAGTGAGATTTAAACAACTAATTTATATCAATCTACAAAGGTATTAATACTCGTTTCTGTTTTGCCTGTTTTTGGCTAGTATTTATTCAATTATACTATGTGTGTGGGGGGGGTATTAAAACCTAACAGCTGCACATTTCATATTGTCATATAAATAATGGAATTTTGCCCAGCCAATTTATAACAACTGTATTAAAACTGATTTATGGAAATTAAACGCCCTAGTGACTCGCTAACCATTATGAATGAGCTGGTATTGCCTAATGATACCAATATGCTGAACAACCTGATGGGGGGCAGGCTACTACACTGGATGGATATATGCAGCGCAATGTCGGCATTTAAACACAGCAAACACATTTGTGTAACGGCCAGTGTGGACGATGTTTCGTTTAATCACCCCATTAAGTTAGGCAACGTTGTAACGTTGCAGGCTAAGGTAGTCCGTGCATTCAACACCAGTATGGAGGTATATATAGAGGTATATAGCCAAGACCTAAGAAACGATATCAAATTGAAGTCTAATGAAGCCTTCTACACGTTTGTAGCACTAGACGATGCTGGTGTACGTATAAAGGTGCCGACTGTACAACCACTAACTGATGATGAGCAGAAGTTATATGACTATGCCCTGATCAGAAAACAACAGAAGCTATTAACCAGCGGTAAAATAAGCATTAATGAGGCACCAGAGTTAAAGGCAACATTTGAGCGATTGATAAAAGGAGAAGCCTACAGTACTGGTTTGAATAGGTTTTAGATTAAATCTATTACCAGCCTGCCTAGGGTTTTGGCTTGAACTTCCTCTATCGTTACTCCTGGGGCTAATTCCCTTAATATGAAGCCCCTGTCGCCAATGTCTAACACAGCTAGGTCTGTTACTACTTTTTTTACGCAACGCACACCGGTTAGGGGTAGGTCGCATTCTGCCATCAGCTTGCTTTCTCCCTTAGGGTTGGTATGCATCATTGCCACTATTATGTTGTCTGCACTGGCAACTAAATCCATAGCACCGCCCATTCCTTTTACTAATTTATTTGGGATTTTCCAATTGGCTATATCGCCTTTGTCACTTACCTCCATTGCGCCTAGTACGGTAAGGTGTACGTGTCCACCACGTATCATAGCAAAACTATCTGCCGAGCTAAATATGGCACTTCCGGGCATATAGCTTATGGTTTCCTTACTGGCATTGATTAGGTCTGCATCTACATCAGCTAGCAGTGGATAAGGACCCATACCTAATAATCCATTTTCACTTTGCAATACCACGTTTATGTCATCAGCTATGTAATTGCTAACTAGGGTTGGTATGCCAATTCCTAAATTTACGTACCAGCCATCTTTCAATTCTTGGGCTATTCTTTTGGCTATACCGTGTTTATCAAATGCCATTATAGATTTATTGTAGCTGGGTGGTTATTTTTTCTATTCTTTTTTGGTAATCTTTCCCTTGAAATATGCGCTGCACATATATGCCTGGAGTGTGTATTTGCTCTGGGTGAAGTTCACCAGCTGGCACCAAATGTTCAACCTCGGCTATGGTTATTTTACCAGCCGTTGCCATCATTGGGTTAAAGTTTCTGGCTGTGCCTTTGTATATTAAATTACCTGCAGTGTCTCCCATCCAGGCCTTAACTATGGCATAGTCTGCCTGTAGCCATTTCTCCATCAGGTACATTTTACCGTAAAACTCTCTTACTTCTTTGCCTTCAGCTACTTCTGTACCATAACCCGCTGGGGTAAAGAATGCTGGAATACCTGCCCCACCTGCCCTACATCGTTCAGCCAGTGTACCTTGTGGAATTAGTTCAACCTCTAGTTCACCGTGTAGCAATTGTCGCTCAAATTCAGCATTTTCACCAACATAGCTGGCTATCATTTTTTTCACTTGGCGGGTTTGCAACATCAGTCCTATGCCAAAATCATCAACCCCAGCATTGTTGCTGATGCAGGTTAGATCTCTTACATTTTTTTGAACTAGGGCAGCTATACAATTCTCTGGAATGCCACACAGACCAAACCCACCTAACATAAGGGTTGCCCCGTCTGGTATGTCGATTATGGCTTCAGCAGCATTATCATATATTTTGGGCATAACCTATTGTTGCTTTCTACGACTAGGTTTTTCCTCTACCTTAATCATTTTGTTCAACTTACCCAAGTCTTCCTCTGTATCTACATCAGTCAGTACGGGCATATTAAATACCTTCATACCCATACCCTTTATGCGCTCCATTACTTTAGCGTGGTTGGTGCTTTCACCTTGTTCATCTTCTTCAAATAGCTCTCTGTGAACCTTTTTCATACCTATCAGGTAGTATCCACCATCATTAGATGGTCCAAGCACTACATCAAATGTATCTAGCATTTTAAATGCTTTATCTAGCATACTATCTGTTAATAAGTAGCAATCTGGACTAATCAAGATTGCCTTAGAGTAAGATTCCTCTTCTATTACTTGGGTAAATGCATTTAGCATTTTATCATTTAGGTCAATACCTTTCTGTAATTCTTTTTGATAAAGACTTGGTGGCCACTCATCACGGGTTGGTATGAACTCATTATAATACAGAAACTTATCTGTAGTATCTAGTTCATAGGTTATCTCCATAGTGTGATCTAAGAGATACTGGTAAATTTTAAGTGCATTAACGTCCCCCACAGTTTTAGCTAATCTTGTTTTAACTTTACCTAACTGCGGGTTTTTAATGAATATGAGAAGTGCCTTTAACATTGTCTAAATATATAATTACCTGTATAAAGTAGTGCATAATTAAAAAATTAATATTTCTATCTATCAGGGGGTACAAATCTGCACAACAAAACTGACCGCACCAAATATTATACACTTAACTTTCGACATTTTAGTAAAAACAATTTCAAGTGGCGTATAATAGGGCGATATACAGAGACGGATGGCAGTTTTTTAAAGTGATGGATGTAACCAGAACTTGGAATGCGATTCAGATTTTCTCTAGCTATTACATCAGTCGCCTACTAAAAAAGCCGATACATTGGGGAATGCCTATTAGCATTAGCATAGAGCCAACCACCAGTTGTAACCTTCGTTGTCCAGAATGCCCAAGTGGCTTAAGATCTTTTAGCAGACCAATCGGAATGCTAACCCTTGATTTAGCAGAGAAGGTTTTAGGGCAAATAAGTAAATACACCCCCTATTTAATACTTTATTTCCAAGGAGAACCCTATTTGAATCAGAGCTTTTTACCCCTTGTTAAACTAGCCTCTGGCAAGAAAATGTACACTGCTACCAGTACCAACGCGCACTACCTAACTGATGCTAAGGCGAAGGAAACTGTAGAGAGCGGGCTTAGCAGGCTTATCATCAGCATAGACGGAACCACTCAAGAAGTATATGAACAATACAGAATTGGGGGTAAAATAGACAAAGTGATAGAGGGTACTAAAAACATAATAGCTTGGAAGAAAAAGCTAAAAAGCGCAACCCCCCACATCATATTTCAGTTTTTAGTAGTTAAACCTAATGAACACCAAATGGACGATGTTGTGAAGTTAGCTAAGGAACTGGGAGTAGACGAGGTAAAGTTTAAGAGTGCACAGGTATATGAATATGAGCACGGAAATGAACTCATACCAACCGTAGAGAAATATAGCCGCTATAAAAAACTACCTAACGGCACCTACAGACTAAAACATACCCTGCTAAACCATTGTTGGAAAATGTGGCACAGTTGCGTAGTTACTTGGGATGGTAAAATAGTACCGTGTTGTTTTGACAAAGACGCCACACACAGACTCGGCGATCTGCAAAATAACGATTCATTCAGGTCTATTTGGAAAGGTACCGCCTATCAGAAATTTAGAGGGCAACTTATCAATTCTAGGAAGGAAATAGACATTTGTACCAATTGTACAGAGGGTGCTCAGGTCTGGATTTAGTTTACTAGAAACCTCTGGCTTTGGTGCTGACTATTAGTAGTAATACTAACTATGTAGGTACCCTGATAGAATGCACTAACATCTACTTTATGCACAATCTTTCTATCTAGCATTGTTTGGTAATACGTGTACAGCAATTTGCCTTGGCTATTATGTATATTGATAGTGTACCATTGGTCACTTTCACGTAGATATCCGGTTATGTTTAGCAATGAATTTGTCGGGATTGGGAAAAGCTTTAACTGTATGTCATTAATATCGAATGGTACATTTGTCTTTAAAATATTATAGGCAATAATCATATCTGGTATGCCATATCCATATTGTTCATTTGGCGAAATGTATCTATCAGAAGACTTTATAATCGCATCTCGAATATTAGCTGCAGATTGGTTAGGGAATGCTGACCACAGGCTAGTAATTAACCCTGCCAATAATGGAGAAGAAAAACTTGTCCCACTATTATACACCACTTGGTCTGAATTTAGTGCAGGCATAGCTGTCCCAGCCCCCATACTCATAACCTCTGGCTTGACTATGCCGTTACGTACAAAGCCAAAACTACTAAAGCCCGTTCGTAACAACGTATTTAGATTTATACTACCTACGCTTAATATTCCTGTGGCATCGGCTGGTGCCCCAATATATTTGAAAGAGGAACGTCCGCTATTACCTGCACTATTTACCAGCAGCATTCCGTGATTAAGCATCATACTGGCCTGCCTAGATGATATAGATGTGTATGAGTTTAAATCTGAAAACGTATAGTTTTCAAAACTATCGTCAAATTCAGTATAACCAAGGCTAGAGTTTACTAGGTCTGCACCCATACTGTCAGCATATTCTATGGCACTTATCCAAGCGGCCTCTTCTATTTTTCGCTCAAAGTCAGTTCTTTCGCTTCTTATTATCAAATATTCTGCATCAACAGCTGAACCTAAATATTTCTTAGGTAATATGCCAGCCATTGTTCCTAATACATATGCGCCGTGATTGTTTAATTTATACAGTGTATCGCTGTTAGTACTCCAAATGTCCCTGACACCTATTAGTTTCTTGGTGAGAAATAGATGCTTTAAGGCAGGACTTTGATCCACAAACTGAAAGCCTCCATCTATTACGGCAACTAGTTTACCTTGGCCTTGAAATCCTAAACTGTGAATGTATCCGCCGTGATGAATCTGTACTTGATTATAGGCTTCACCGTAATCTGGGTAGTATCTTATTACAGGTTCTTTTTTAAATGAGTCATTTTTACCTCGCTTGTCAATTACTCTTAGTCGTAGTGTAGATTTTATGTATGTTTTAGGATTATTAACCAGCCAGTTACTGTCTGTGCTACTAATGGTTACACTGTTCTGCCACCTACTGTAAAACAACACCTTAGCATTAGAGATTCTAATATCAGCAAGGTAGTTTTCACTTACAGGCAAACTGCTGTAATCAAGGCTTACATTGTTTCTCGCCATTCTGTCAAGACAGCGTTGACTTAGAAATTCTAAGGGTCTGTCTAAGCTATAAGGTGAGCCATTTTTATCAGTTAACTCTAAGTAATAATTAGAAAGTTTCTGTGAGGATACGGGCGTATAAATAAGTAAACAAACAGCTATTAGGCTTGCGAATTGCAATGACTTAAAACTGTTATTTGCCATATTCTATAAGTGTTTTTGTTATTTTAAAACCCCTAACTAATCTATTAGTTGTATCTGCTTGATTAGGTTGTCTATCTAAACTGTCTTTCTCAAACCTAATTAACCCTACCCTATATGCATACACCTCTGCCTCGTAAATTCTATTTATAAAGTCACGATCGTTTTTTAACTCAACAGTTGTAGTGCTATCAAAGTTATATTTAGGTAACGACCAAGGCTTATGTAAGGTTGCATACTTACTGCTACCTACATTTAATGTATCTATGTTGTTAAAGTCGTTCGGATTCCAAGTCTTACCTACTTCTGGCGGTATTATTAATTTAACTAGATTAAGATTTTGATTACTTTCAACTATATATTTCTCTCTATATATTATATTAAACTCACCTATATTTTGCCATTTGTCTGTTGGGTCTGTACGTAACTGCCTATTGAATGTAGTGACTCGCATTCCATTACTATCTAGTTTGGTAGCTATACAGATTTCCTTTATGAAATAACTAACTGTATCATACACCTTATCGCTATTACCATTATACTTAAAGCTATCAACAGCATATGTTCTAAACAATCCTATTTGGCTGGGCATATAGTCTTGATAAGAAACTACCTTAGGTGAAATTACAGATATGATTTCAGTTTTTTTACAAGATGTCCCCACAATTGCAATTACAAATGATAGAATAACATTAAGATAAAGTAGTTTCGATTTTAGCATATAAGTATCCAAATTTAAGTAAAAATGCAAATAGACTGAACCTTGCCTAATACAATTTAGATTGATGCCTGCTCTAGCTTTTCTAGCTTACTGTCAAGAGCAGTAGAACTAAATATATGCCCGCCACCGATTACATCATCCCCTTCGTAGAACACGGCACTTTGACCAGGTGTTATGGCTTTAACATTATGATAGAAGTCAACCATAATTTGATCAGATTGTTGGCGAATATTAGCCATAGAGCCTTGATCTTTATACCTTATTTTAGTCAGAGAATCTATGCCTTCTGCTGGTAATTCAGAATATTTTTGCAAATTTAAATTGTTGACAACCATTTGCCTTCTATCTAATTCGTCTTCTTCACCCAATACTACTTTATTATTTTTTGCATCAATGCTTAATACAAACATTGGTTTTCCAAATGCTTTCTCTAGGCCCTTGCGTTGGCCGATAGTATAAAAAGGGTAGCCTTTATGTTTGCCAAGAAATTTGCCATCTGCAGATATAAAATCTCCACCATCTAGTAGTTCAGTTTCTTTAGGTGCGCGCCTTTTTAGAAACGATCTATAATCATTATCTGGAATAAAGCATATTTCATAGCTTTCAGGTTTATTGGCTAAATCGTGATAGCCCCATTCGTGTGCCATTTGCTTAATTTCAGTCTTACGAAATGTACCTAAAGGTAACATAGTTCTAGCCAAATTTTCTTGACTAAGTCCCCAAAGCACATAGCTTTGGTCTTTCAGAGTATCAACTCCCCTACTTATTACATATCTATCGTTTTCTAGTCTTTTGTGGGCATAGTGACCTGTTGCTATAAATTCACACTCTAGTTTATTGGCGCGCTTTAGTAGGGCAGACCATTTTATGTGCGTATTGCATAATACGCAGGGGTTTGGTGTACGACCATTTAGGTACTCTTTTACAAAGTCATCAATGACATAATCGCCAAATTCCTCTCTAATATCAAGTATGAAGTGGTGAATACCGTGTGCTACAGCCACAGCTCTAGCGTCGTTAATACTATCTAAACTGCAACAACCTGTTTCTTTTTTACTACCACCGCTGGCAGCATAGTCCCAGGTTTTCATAGTCATTCCAATAACTTCATAGCCTTGTTCCTTAAGCATTACGGCCGCTACAGTACTGTCTATACCCCCGCTCATTGCCACTAATACACGTCCAAGCTTACTCATTGTATTTATAACTGTACCTAAATATCTTAATTGGTTTAGGAAATAGAAGTGATAAACGATACCACATTGCAAATAGTTTCATACAATTTTATGAATATGCTACTTCAGTTTGGCACCTTTCAGGATAAGTTGGATATACACTAAGGGCATAAATTTTCCATTTTGCTTCTCATACTGTGCATATCGCCTTATGCTATAATTCCTTAGCAACCAACCAAGTCGTTTCCATTGGTATTCTACTGCTGTTTTGAATTCTTCTTGTGGAAAAGCATTATACTGCTCATTTAATGCTAACAATTTATCAAACCAAAGCCTAAATTTCCTAGGATGTCCAAATTTCTCTGCTTCATTACCTAGATAGAGTGAGATTTGTTTTTTTAGCTCCGCTGATGCAGGCGAATAATTAAATAATCTATTCAAGTGCTTTACATAGAAATCTGTTGCAGCATCTGCCTGTTTTTTACTACGATATCTACTTATCTCATCTTGTGATAGAAGATCAATTACCAAATCTTCAGGTAAGATATTAAATTTCCAATTCCTTTTAATACGTAACCACAAGTCGTGGTCAGCCATAAAGTTTTCAAATAAGGGTCTATAGTTGTTTGCTTGTTGGGCAAATATCTTAGACCTAGCCATAACTGAGGAATGATGAATTGGATTTCCAAAAAAAAGAACTGCCTCTATATATGATGCCGTCCAATTTCTTTTCTTAAAATTAATTAAATCATTGTTTACAAAGCTGCCAACCACACCAAAATCTGAGTTTGACTCTAAAAACTGATATTGCTTGCTGTATCTATCTTTTACTGATATAAAATCAGATTCAGCAAACGCTACATAATCTGTTTTTACTTCTATTAAACCTCTATTTAGCCCGTATACTTTACCCTGATGCTCTTGAAATCTGATTACCTTAATTTGAGGCTGGTTTAAAGAAAACGATTGAATAATGTCAAAACTGGTATCGGAACTAGCATCATCTATTATAACTATTTGATGTTCCAATGACTGAGCCAAGATAGATTCTATAGCCTTAGACAACCATTTGTCGTGGTTATAGACATATAAAAGAGTGGTAATACTTGACATTAATGATTTTAGTGCAGTAAAGTAACTGAAAGGTCAAAACAAGTACAAAGGTCATAAATTATAAACCAAAAAGCCCCATTTAAGGGGCATATTCAAATATTTAATAATTAAATAATCTTATTACTTGGTTTTAGGAGCTGCGTTGCGAATAGCTTCGCTAGCACCGTCAGAATATTTCTCAAAATTCTTTACGAAAAAGCCTGCTAATTCATAAGCTTTTTCATCGTACCCGTTTTTGTCAGACCAAGTATTTTTAGGTGTCAACATTTCCGTTGGAACTTCTGGGCAGGTTTCAGGTACTTGCAGTCCAAATATGTCATCTGTATGGTAATTTACCGTATCTAAACCTCCACCAAGTGCAGCATTAATTAGTGCACGGGTATTTTTTAGACTTATGCGCTCACCAACTCCATAAGCACCACCAGTCCAACCAGTGTTTATTAACCACACATTTACCTGACTGTTATCTAGTTTTTTACCCAATAGTTCTGCGTATTTAGTTGGGTGTAGTGGCAAAAATGCAGCACCAAAACAAGCAGAGAATGTAGGTTGAGGCTCTTTCACACCAGCTTCAGTTCCAGCGACTTTAGCTGTATATCCGCTTATGAACCAATACATAGCTTGTTCAATAGTTAACTTACTGATAGGAGGTAATACTCCGAATGCGTCTGCAGTTAAAAAGAATATATTTTTAGGTGCTTTACCTACACTTGGCTCCATAATGTTGTCAATAAAGTTAATTGGGTAGGCAGCTCTTGTATTTTCAGTTTTGCTTCCGTCTTTATAGTCTGGAGTATTAGTACCCTCCACAAAGTTTATGTTCTCTAACAATGAACCAAATTTAATGGCATTGAATATTTGAGGTTCTTTAGCTGGGTCTAGATCAATAACTTTTGCGTAACAACCACCTTCAAAATTGAAGACACTGTTTTCCGTCCAACCGTGCTCATCGTCACCTATTAATCTTCTATTCGGGTCACTGCTCAAGGTAGTTTTACCCGTACCACTTAATCCAAAAAATATTGCCGTGTCACCATCTGATCCAACGTTTGCGCTACAGTGCATACTTAGTACTTGACGCTCTTGTGGCAATACATAGTTTAGTACTGTAAATATTCCTTTTTTAATCTCACCTGTGTAGGCGCTCCCACCTATTAGGATAATTTTCTTAGTGAAATTGATAATAGAAAAATTCGCTTGACGTGTACCGTCTATAAGGGGGTCAGCCTCAAAGCTCGGCGCAGCTATTACGTGCCATTCTGGAGTGAAGTGTAGTAATTCCTCAGGAGTAGGTCTTAGGAATAAATTGTTTGCAAATAAATTTTGAAATGCTGACTCTGTTACTACTCTTATATTCAGTCGGTAGTCTTGATCTGCGCAAGCAAAACTGTCACGAACAAATAATTCTTCTTTGTTAGCTAAATGATTAGAAACTTTTTCGTATAGAGAATCAAAGTGTTCAGTACTGATAGGTTGATTCACATCGCCCCACCATACTGTATCTTTTGTAGTAGCATCTTCTACAGAAAATTTATCTTTTGGAGATCTTCCTGTAAATGTTCCCGTATCAGCGGCAAATGCACCAGTTTCTGTTATGTGACCTTCGCCTCTACGTAAAGCGTGCTCTACTAATTGGGCTGGTGACAAATTATAATGAAATCTTTCTACATCGTTAGATGCAGCAACCTGCTCTATAATGCTTTCTTTAAGTGTTTCTTCTACTACGTTCATTTAGCAAAAATTAATGAAGGCGAAAATAAGAAATTACCCACTTATACAGTCAGTATCTTTTTATAAATTCTTATGAAGTTTATCAAAAAGATTGCATAAAAAAAGGGAAGTGACAAACTCACTCCCCTTTCATTTTGAAATAATACTAAATGTATCTAAAATTACATTTTTTCTGCGCCTTTAGCCGCATCTTTAGCATTTTCTTCCATTTTGTCATTTGCTTTATCACCGACGTTAGCAGCAGAATCTGCAGCATTTTTAGCTTTTTCTGCAACACTGTCATTTTGCATCTTCATTTGATCAGCAGAGCTATCAACAACATCGTTAGCTGAATCTTTTGTGTTTTCAATAGCTTCAGTACCTTCAGTTTTCTTTTCGTTGCAAGAAATAAGAGCAACAGAAGCAGCGATTGCTACAAGAGCGAATACTTTTTTCATTTTGTGTGTGTGTGAAATATTAAGTTTAAAAGTTAAATTAAATTTATAGTTGTCAAAGATATAAATAATTATCTTACGTCAACACTGTCTTTATTTGGCGTTGGGTTAGTATCATTTAGGAACCCGTCAGAATCATTTGCTTGGTCTAATACGTTATTCCTTAGACTATCTGTTTGTTCTAAGTTCTGAGTTTCAGTCCTATCTTCTGCATTCTTACACGCAGTTACACTTAGCGTAGCTATTGCTAATATGTAGGCAATACATAACTTCTTTATTATCATAGTAAAGATTACTCTATTTCGGCACAAAATTAATAATATTTATATAACAAATACTATTTTTTTCTAAAAAACAATTTCAGTGGTACACCGCTAAAGTTAAAATGCTCACGCAGTTTGTTCTCAATATAACGTTTATAGTCCTCTCTGATGTACTGTGGGTGGTTAGCAAAGAATGCAAAAGTTGGTGCTTCTATATGAACTTGTGTAGCATACTTTATCTTGATAAATTTACCCTTTATACTAGGTGGATGCATAGTTAATACAGCCGTTTGTAACATTTCGTTTAATTCGCTGGTACTTATGCGTTTTTTACGATTTTCATATACCTCCATTGCAATATCTACAGCTTTGTATATTCTAGTTTTCTCAATTGCTGAAATAAACATAATAGGTACATCAGTAAACGGCGCTATTTTCTCTTTAATTTCTTTGGTATAGGCATCTAATGTTTTATTGTCTTTCTCAACTAAGTCCCACTTATTTACCAATATCACAATACCCTTGCCTCTCTTATCAGCTAATTGAAATATGTTTTGGTCTTGACTTTCAAATCCTTCCACAGCGTCTATTACCAAAAATATTAGGTCAGCAGCTTCTAGTGCCTTAATGGCACGCATCACACTGTAAAACTCTATGTCTTCTGTTACTTTACCCTTCTTTCTAATTCCAGCTGTGTCTATAAGTATAAATTCTTTACCAAACTTATTATAGTGGGTATTAATACTGTCTCTGGTGGTACCTGGTATGTTGCTTACTATATTTCTATCTTCACCTATTAAAGTATTTATCAAAGTAGATTTACCCACATTAGGTCTTCCCAATATGGCGAATTTTGGCAAATCGTCTTGAGACTTATCTCGCTCTTCAACTGGCAATAATTCTACTACTCTATCTAAAAGTTCACCTGTACCACTTCCATTTATGCTACTTAGACTAAAAAGTTCTTCGAATCCAAATTTATAAAACTCGTGGGTATCGGCTAATCTTTCATAGTTATCTACTTTATTGGTGACAACTAATATTGGCTTATTAGATTTTCTTAATACTTGGGCAAATGTGAAGTCTTGATCTGTAATTCCCGTTACAACATCAACCATAAACAGCAAGATGTCAGCCTCGGCAATGGCGATTTCTACTTGCGCCCTAATAGCCTTTTCAAACACGTCGTCGCTGTTAGATACATATCCACCGGTATCAACTACTACAAACTCACGCCCATTCCACTCACTCACTCCATAGTGACGATCACGAGTTACACCACTCACGTCATCTACAATAGCCTGACGCTCTCCAATTAATCTGTTAAACAATGTAGATTTTCCTACATTTGGCCTGCCTACTATGGCCACTATATTGCTCATTATATTTACTAGTTAATGCCTAAGCATTTTTGAACCTGCAAAGGTACTGATAATAAAACTACTAAATTAATTAAAGTAATATAATTTGAAATTAGAAATGCGCCTATATTATTAAACTAATTTAATGAAAATATTAAAATCTTTATTCATCGCTTATGCTTGTATTAATCTTGCATCTTGCCAAAATGATAAACTAAATGTGAATCAGTTTAAATGGATGGAGGGCAGATGGTTCTCTAAAAATGAAACTCAAATGAACGACCTAATGGAATGGACAATCGAAAAAGATACTATGCGTGGGAAAATAAGTCTATTTGCTAGAGGTGAAATTAACGAAATAGGTTGCATAGTGATCTACATAGCCAAAGATACCCCTTATTTAAAACTGACCCTAAAAGAATTAAAAAAAGAATACAGCATCACCTACAAATCAATAAATTACACTAAAGACTTGGCAAAATTTACCCCAATGGTTGCTAAGGAGGAAAATTTCAATGATTTAAAATTTGAAAAAAAAGGTAGAGACTCTTTGTATATGAGCCAAATGGATAATAATAAAACAGTAAATGTTATAAAGTTTGGACTATTAGTTCAATAGAAAAGCGGGGGGAGAAATACTTATGCTCCAACCCATCAGTGTAAGTCCTAAGAACTCATAACCCCCAACCAATCTTCAAGAACTAATTACGAAGCTTAATTAAATTAAGATTTACTTAGGTTAAAATATTTTAATAAATATTTAACTTATTGTTATCTTGATGTATAAGATCTTCAAAGTGTCAAGTGAGCCGACGCGATGAAAGATTTTTTTCAAAACTATATCTAGTTACAGTCTTTTTATTTTGAATGTCTTGTTTAGACATTTAAAACCAAAAAATCGAACTTAAAAAGAAACTTTTATATCTAATGCAAATTAATAGTAAACTAAAGCGAGGCTTGCATAACAATAGGCATAGTTGGTGACTCACTGCCACCATCTGGCTCTATAGTTACGGCAAAGGCCTTAGCGTCAGCTACTAATTTCATTTGTTGCATAGTTCCTATGTCATCTTTCATATCCAGCACTCCAGCATCTACTGGCTTACCTTCATTATTTATTGCCCAAAGTTGATAAACTTTTCCTGTTGGCAATTTTGCAATGCTTTGAGGCATAATTCTAACATCTTGAGTTTTCCTATTCCAATAAACGGTTGCTAACATTTCAGAATTCATAGTATCATTACCTGATATTTGCAACTGTTTAAACTCTTTATTAGTAAATATATCCATAACACCCTGCGTGTTACTATACTTAGTATTTAAGGCTTGGTACTCTAATCCTTTTTTCTCAATACTTTGCTCTAGGCTAACTATGGTAGCCTTTTGTTTGTCCCATTCTATATATAAAAATCCATTTAAACCAAGACTCAACAAAAGGAATATTATGCTAGCTGCTAACCAACCATAGCTTTTAGTTTGGCTTATAGCAATTGGTCTACCTGGTTGTGCATCAGTCAAAACCCTATTGATTGGGGTATTTTGTGGTCTTCCATCATTTGGCAATTTCTTAACCTCAGCATTTTTCCCTTCCTTATTTGTAAACAAATTATCTTCTTTGACAGCATTATTATTTTTAGAGAACATTCCATTTTTTATTTTTGGGTTGTTTTCTTCAGGTGCGGGTAAATTCTGAATGGCGTTTTTAATGTTTTCAAGAGTTTTATCCTTATTTATTGCGACAGTATGCAGTTCTGTATAGAGGATGGTCGCATCAATAATTGCCTGAATTTCAACTTGCAATTCTGGATGTTTCTGTATCATATCATCTACTTGAGCTAACTCAGCATCTGTTAAAACTCCGGCAACATATAGTTCCAAAATTCCGCTATTTATAAAAGTGTGAATGCTCATTTCTATTTTGGATTGACTACTTTAAAATACTTTCTTAATTCTACTATAGCCGCTCTGACTCTAGTTTTTACTGTTCCCAATGGTATCTTAAGTTTATCAGCCACTTCTGCTTGAGTATATCCTTTAAAATATATCAAGTCAATTAAGTTTTTCTGTTCTGGTCTTAATCTCTGGACTATCTCAGCCATATCTATGTGGTCAATTCTTAACTGCTCACTATGATTAAGATTGTTGTTATGTACGGAATTATCTAGTACTTCGGTTTTCTGACTGGTCTTATAGTCAGCGCTGCGTAACTTATCAATAGACAAATTTCTAGCAATATTCACCATCCAAGTAAATAGTCGCCCCTTACTATGGTCGTAACTGTCTATATGTAGCCAAATTTTTACAAATGTCTCCTGTATAAGTTCTTCTGTGAGTTCTACATCATTTACGTACTTGAAAATGATGCCACTAAGAGAGGCATAGTACCTGTCATAGACTTGAACCAGAGCAGTTTCATTTTTTGCCTTTAGTCCAGCAATCAATTCCGTCTCAGTTTGATATTGAGTGAGTTCCAAACAGTTTTAATGCTAAGTTTTCTTAGTATAACCAAATACTAATACCAACAAAAATAAATAGTACTACCTGAATTCAATCAATACTTATAAAATAAATATAATTCATTAAAATGATTAATGTTGACAATTAATTTTAGAAACTTTAAAATGATTTGGGTACTTTTGCCCCCTAATTAATATTACTATAACTCAATTAATATGAACAACATTACATTTACAATGGTGAAACCAGATGCATTTGCAGAGGGTCACGGTGCAGCAATACTAGCAAATATTGAAGATGCTGGCTATAAAATCATTGCAATGAAAATGAAGAAATTAAGTTTAGAGGAAGCTGAAAAATTCTACGCAGTACACTCTGAGCGACCATTTTATGGCGAATTAACCCAATATATGAGTGGAGGTCCAATCATTGCTGCAGTATTACAAAAAGAAAATGCTGTAAGCGAATATAGAAACCTAATCGGTGCAACAAACCCAGCAGAGGCAGCTGAAGGTACCATTAGAAAGAAGTTTGGTAAAAATATTGGTTCTAACGCAGTTCACGGTTCAGATAGTGATGAAAATGCTCAAATAGAAGCGTCATTCTTTTTCCCTAGCTGTGATATTTACGCAAGTATTTAAACTTGAGTTGTTTATTTTTGTATAATTGAGACAACAATCGTTCAATACTATGACTACTGATTCAAATTATCAACAAGACGAAATACAAGAAGAGAATAAAAATCGTCGTAACAATGTCTTGCTAATCAGCATCGCACTTTTGCTACTTGGTTCAATTGCTTTTAACATTTTTCAATACTATGATAAAGATAAAAAAGTAGATCAACTAAATCAAAATATACTAAACAGTGATGCCCTAAAAGAAGATCTTAGGGTACAATTAGATAGCATCAGGTCAGAGTTAGGCAGCTATAAGGGCAGGAATTCTCAATTAGATTCATTAGTTGCTTCTAAAGAAGCAGAGCTAATAGAACAGGCAAGCAAAATAGAAGGCTTACTAAAAGACAATAAAATCAGTTACAATAAGTATTTAAGTGTAAAATCAGACTTAGAAAAATTTAAGTTTTACTCTGATAAATACTTAGAAGATGTAAAAAGGCTTGACGGTGAAAATAAAAAACTAGTAAAAGAAAACTCAGGTCTAAAAGAAGAGGTAAAGGGTAAGGAAAAAGAGATAGATAAATTAACTGATGAAGTAGTTTTAAAAGGGAATAAGCTAGAACTTGCCAGCAGATTAGTTATTGACCCTAAAGATATAAATGCACAAGGAGTTAAGTTTAGAAAGGGCGGTTCTAAAGAATCTGAAACCGATAGAGCTAAATACATAGAGAAAGTTAAAGTTTGCTTTGTAATTCCTAAAAATCTAGCAGCTAGCAATGGCAAAAAGAAAGTTTATATACAGATAGTTGATCCTAGAGGGCAATCTGTAACTATGAATCAACTAGGCTCTGGGATTATAAATATAGATGGAGAAGATGCTAAATACTCTACATCTACAGAAATAGATTATGACAATGAGGCAGCTGCAAATCAATGTATCTATTGGGGTGGTCCAGACATTAAGTACGAGCCTGGCAGATATAATGTTGTCCTATTCACTGACGGATATAAAATGGGCGAAAAAAGCTTCATTATAAAATAGTTAAATAATAAAAAATAAAGGGGGCTATGGCTAGACCATAGAGACTGAATAATAGTAAAACGAGAAAATGGCAATAATTAGTAAAATCAGAGAAAAATCTAGCCTAGTGCTAATTCTGATTGGGGTAGCAATGGTCGCATTCATTGCAACAGATTTATTTACAAAAAATAGTTTTTTAGGTGGTGACAATGGTCCACAAGGTGTCGCTACTATAAATGGTAGAAACATACAAGAGAACGAGTATAATGCTGTTAAAGACAAAGTAGAACAGCAAGAGCGACAACAAATGCAACCTGATGAAGAAATGACTCCTGAAAAGGAAATTTCCATTAATGATAGGGCTTGGCAGCTGCTAACACTTAACCAAATATTGAGTAACGAAAGTGAAAAACTTGGTTTAAATGTAACTGACCAAGAGATAATGGAACTTTGTTTTGGGCAAATAACTCACCCTGCAGCAGGACAAATGCTTGGTGGTCAAGATCAACAACTAGACCTAGATGAAAGAAAACAAATATTCAATGCCATTAAAAACATTGAAAAACTTCCAGTTGAACAACAACAAGCTTGGGCTAGTTTCGAAGAAGATTTTTCTACAAGACGTCTATATGAAAAATATAATGCGATGGCATCTAAATCTTATTTTGTAACTGACTTAGAAGCTGCTGCTGATTTTTCTGATAAAAATAATATAGCAAATATTGAGTTTGTACCACTACTACTTACTAGCATTAGCGACAGTAGTGTGACTGTAACTGATGCAGATATAAAACGCTATTATGACGACCATAAAGAGCAATTTAGAAGGGATAACGACGGTAGATCATTTGACTACGTTATATTCCCAGTTACGATAGGGAGTGCAGATACTCTATTTGCTTATAATGAAATGTTGAAGAAAGCTGAAAACTGGAAAACTACTAAAAACGATAGCAATTATGCATACAGTTTAGGTGGAAAATACACAAAAGGAATTATAAATAAAGGCCAGTTGCCTAAGGAAATAGATAGCTTACTTTTCACTCTAGATAGTGGCCAAGTATCTGACCCAGTTCTAATTGGCAATAAATTAGTAATAGCTAAGGCCAGTAAAACTAGCTACGCAGATAGTTTATTTGGCAGAAAGGTTAGTCACATTGTCATTAGACCTGTAGGTGTAACAATGCAAGACAGTGCAAAGGCTAAATTTACCATAGACAGTATAGCTAGTGCTGTAAAAAAAGGTGCAGACTTCGCTGCTATAGCCAAGGTTAAGGGTCAAGATGGATCTGCTCAACAAGGTGGTGACCTAGGTTGGGTAAACAAACAAAGCCCAATGGATAAGGACTTTATGAATGCAGTATATGGTTTGAACAATAAAGGAGATGTAGTTACTGTAAAATCGCAATTTGGTTACCACGTAATTACAATGACGCAACCAGTTTCTAAAAAGGCCGTAATGGGTGGATTTATAGAAAAAGAAATAAGACCAACGGCAGACAACATACAGGCCGTAAGTAATAGAGCTCAAGAATTTCAAAAAATTGGCGGTACTGCCGAAGAGTTCGAAAACTCAATCAAAAAACAATCACTTCAACCACGTATAGCAGATAATGTACAACCAGGTAACTACACTATTCCGGGTTTAACCATAGCAAGAGAGGTAGTGAAATGGGCATACAATACAGACACTAAAGTAGGCGATGTAAGTAACGTAATTAAGGCTGGCGACAACTATGTGGTTGCTCGTTTGAAACTGAAATACGATGCTGGCATAACACCACTAGAAGATATAAAACAAGATGTAAAAGCATTTGCAATTCAAGAGAAGAAAAAAGAAATGCTAGTTGAAAAAATGAAAAATGCTATGCCTGCAGCCGCTAACGATTTTAACAAACTGGCTAATACACTTAACTCTAGTGTAGGTACTGGCAGCAACATCACATTTGAACAAGGAGTTATACCTAACATTCCTACAGAACCTTATTTAGTTGGTTTTACAATGGGGATGAAAGAGAAAAAAGTATATGGCCCTATTGCAGGTGCTAATGGTGTATATGTAGTTAGATTAACAAGTCTAAACAAAACACCAATACCTAAAGATTTTTCTAATGATAGAAAAATGTTAATAATGCAAAATGCTAACAATGCAGGAAACGAAGCTATTGAAGCATTAAAGCGTAAAGCTGATATTAAAGACTACAGGTATATATATAACTAAGACCTTTAGTAATATAAATATTGGGGGTTAGCAAATTTTGTTAATCCCCTTTTTTTTGAAAAAAAAAAGAAATTCTCAAAAACAAAAACGGTCATAAATGAGATTGTTTCAGCCAAGATGTTAAATTTCTATAGTTATAATTACTCTACCTGACTAACCTTGAGACAATCAATGAACAATTGAGATAACGACATCAATAGTGCATTGAAAGATAGATAATGACATTTCGTTTTAAAATACGAAGTAGATATAAAATTCATATTGAATAAATTAAACAACGTATTAGCGAAAATTGCAACCTCTATTTATCCCCCATTTGTTTTACTCTATAAAAATACTCACTAAATTATAATATTTTCACACTTTTATGACCCAATTTACTTAAGCTATTGTTATACCCAATATGGAAGAAACTATCATAAATAGAGTTGCCAACAGCAACTTGATTACCATAGATTTATCTGAATGGATAAGTGAATACAGAATATTAAGTTTGGACATTCAGCCACATTTGTTTCACGGTTTAATATTAAAAGAGGCGGACTTTAGAGATTGGATAAAGTCCTATGATTGGTCACAGTACCAAGCTAGTTTAGTTAAGGTGTTTTGTAGTAACAATGCAGTTATTCCACTTTGGGCTTGGATGTTACTAAGTGCCAAATTAACTGGTAATTGCTTGGCTTCATTTTATGGGGCAGACGAAATTACCCATACGGCAATTGGAAGATGGGTAATTGATAAAAAACTAAATGATGAAGATTATACTGACAAAAGATTGGTGCTAAAGGGTTGCAGCTCTATGTTAATAACTCCAGATACCTATGCATACTTTACTGAAAAGCTATTGCCTATAACTAAAAGTATTATGTTTGGCGAGGCTTGTAGTACGGTGCCTGTTTACAAGAAGGCATTAAAGTAACTAATTATAGTAATTTGTCTAGCTAAATCTAATGTTTGAATCAAGTTACTTAATATCTGACTTTATATACCCAACTGTATTTACTTCAATCATTTTCATATTTATTTTAATCGCAATTTATGGTACGAATAAGTATTACAATAGAAGTTCATTACAGTCATATCTAGTAATATTAATAAGTGTCTTGGCTTTAATTCTTTTATTCGGAGCAGTTAATAATGTAACTTTTAAAGAAATATTATTACATAAAATTGAAAAGAAATCGATTTCAATAATTAGAATTTCTGAGATAGTAGATAGTTTAACTCAATACAGTACAATTTGTGCGTCGGGTATTGTCATTTTTTGGTCCTTCATTATGTTAAGAGGACTACGATTATCAAAAAAACTATTAAGCCAAATTAGCTTTAGCTTTTTAGGTACATTTATACTTTCAATTGTTTACTTACTGATTTTTTACGAGGTAAATATTAAATTCCAATTCTCAGGCGCTCGTTTAACTTTTGATCAAGAATTTGCTATAACCCATTTCTTTACTGTATGCAGTGAGGAATTACTAAAAGTAATCGGTGCAATTGTAGTAATCAGTTTTATACAAGAAAAAAATCGGCTAAATATTGGGATTATAGCTGGATTTAGCGCATTAGGTTTTTCTTTTTTAGAAAATATCCTTTATTTCAATTATAACTATTTTAATGATATTGTATTACTTAGATGCTATCAAAGTACAATGCTCCATTTGTTTTGCACTTCTTTGATAGTTCTTAACATTTATAGTAGGAGTAATTTAGGATTAAAAGTACTATTTATCATTGTTGCAATATCATTTCACTATGTTAACAATTTATTTTTTCTAGGAATTATTACTTCCAATTTTACCTTTCCTATTATGATTTTTTTGTATCTGTTTTCTTTATCATCATTTAGTAATTTTTTTAAAAGAAGACGGAATGTTTACAAATCTGGTTACTACTTAGCAATAATTTTTTCTATGACAATGTTGATGTATGGACTTAACTTAATTTCTACACTAAAACATAGTGCAAGTACAAGCTATATAGTAACTACATATGTAATAGATTCTTACAACTACTTTTTAGCAGCTGCAGTTATAAGTATGGTACTGATTTTGCCGGGTAGGAAAAATAGATTAAAAATAACTTAATTGTAATCGCATTTATTGATGTTGCAACATTAATCTTACTAATTTTGTAAAGCTATTGTATACTCACGTGTGAATAGTTATAATACCACTGACTGCGAATAATGAAAATTAAATCTTATTGGTACCTACTCATCGTTTTTGTTATCATTATTGGTGGCATTATTTACACCTTAAGAAAAAACGAAGCCAAGAAAACCAAAAGCGAAACAATGCAGAAAAAAATGGGACAATCTGCTATGGATGTAGAAGTTATGGTGATTAAGACTGTGCAAAGTGTAAATACTATTTCTACAACTGGTACCCTATTGGCCAATAATGAATCTGAATTACACGCAGAAATTTCTGGTCGAATTACTGGAATTTATTTTAAAGAAGGTACTCAAGTAATTAAAGGCCAACTGCTGATTAAAATAAATGATGCAGATGTTAAAGCCCAATATAGTAAAGCCGTTCAAGTATTAAAATTAGCTAAAATAAAACTAAGTAGAATTAAGAATCTTTTAGAAAAAGAAGGTGTCAGTCAGCAAGAATATGATATAGCTGCAAATGAAGTAGCCACTGCGGAAAGTGAAATAGAGCTTATAAAAAGCCAACTAATGAAGACTGAAATCAGAGCTCCATTTACAGGCCAAATTGGCTTGAAATACATAAGTGAAGGTTCATATATAACCCCTGCTACTAAAATAGCCTCTGTACAAGAATTAAATCCTATAAAAATAGAGTTTGCTGTTTCAGAACAATATGCCAATATAATAAAAACAGGGTTACCTATTCAGTTTAAGTATGGAAATGAATATAGTCTGCATTCAGCCAAAATATTAGCTATAGAACCTAAAATAGATGTGATATCTAGAAGCATAGTCATTAGAGCAAGTACAGCTAATCCGAAATCTATTTTTTTGCCAGGTTCATTAGTTACAGTTAGTTTAAAACTAGATGCAAAAAATGCCACAGTACAAGTACCTACCGAATCTGTAATACCAGACTTGAAAAGTCAAAAAGTCTATTTGTATAAAGCAGGAGTTGCAACGCCTATCAAAATAGAAACAGGTTACAGATCTGACTCAAGTGTATTGGTTACCAAAGGTCTAACTGCTGGCGATACCATAATTACTACGGGTATGATGTATTTAAAGCCTACTGCTAAAGTCAAAATTAAAAAAATTAGGAATTAACCAAATGGCTAGCTTATCAGACATTAGCATTAAGCGCCCAGTACTAGCCACAGTTATGAGTGTAATTATCGTACTGTTTGGCGTATTAGGCTTCACACGATTGGGCGTTAGAGAATTCCCTAGCATAGAACCACCTATTATTACTGTAAAAACAACTTATACCGGTGCAAATGCAGAAGTAATACAAACTCAAATAACCGAACCTATAGAAAAAGCTGTAAACGGAATAGAAAACGTAAGAAGCATAACCAGTCAAAATAGTCAAGGCAGTAGCACAGTTACAGTAGAATTCAACTTAAATGCTGATCTCAATATCGCTTTTGAAGACGTATCAGCTAAAGTTCAACAAGCACAAAGGCAATTACCTGCTGACCTAGATGCACCACCAGTAGTAACTAAGGCAGACGCTAATAGCGATGCTATAATCGCTTTAACTCTACAAAGTGACACAAAGAACCAGCTACAGGTAAATGAGTTTGCAGAAACATTTGTACAAGAACGGCTACAAACCATTCCGGGTGTAAGTAGTGTACAAATATGGGGACAGAAAAAATATGCAATGCGTATTTGGATCTATCCTGAAAAACTAGCAGGATATGGGTTAACTAGTCAAGACATTCAGACAGCATTAGCAAAAAATAATGTAGAATTACCAACTGGTAAAATTCAAGGTAATAAAACTGAGTTGACCATAAGAGCTTTGGGTAGATTTAGTCAAAAGTCAGAGTTTGAAAATCTAATACTTTATAGTAAAGACAATAAAGTTGTTAAATTATCAGATGTAGCCAGAGTTGACTTAGGTGCTGAAAATGAAGAAACGGTATTGAAAAAGAATGCTGTACCAATGGTAGCCACAGCGATAGTACCTCAACCAGGGGCGAATTATCTGGAAATAGCTGATGAGTTCTATAAACGACTAGAAGATATAAAACGAGATTTACCCAGCGATTATAAAGTTGGTATAGCACTAGATAACACCCGATTTGTAAAGAAATCTGTAGAGGAAGTAGGTGAAACTTTACTTATAGCATTAATTTTAGTGGTACTTATCATATTTCTATTTTTTAGAGATTGGTTAATAGCACTTAGACCATTAATAGATATTCCCGTATCACTAATAGGTGCATTTTTCATAATGTACATTTTTGGGTTTAGTATCAATGTATTGACCCTATTGGCTATAGTCCTAGCCACAGGATTGGTAGTTGATGATGGTATAGTAGTAACAGAAAATATATTCAAGAAAATAGAGGAAGGGTTATCTATACGGCAGGCAGCTATTGCAGGCAGCAATGAAATCATATTTGCTGTAGTCAGTACATCTGTAACACTAGCTGCTGTGTTTCTTCCCATCATATTTTTAGAAGGCTTCACAGGTAGATTATTTAGAGAGTTCGGCATTGTAGTCGCATCATCGGTACTTATTTCAGCATTTGTCAGCTTGACTTTGACACCAATGTTGAATGTTGTATTAACCAAGAAAGGAAACAAACGCTCAAACTTTTATAATTCTACAGAGAAATATTTTGTTCGTCTTAATTCTGCTTACGAATCTGGCTTAGGTGCTTTCATTAAGAAAAAATGGTTGGCAATACCCATTATTTTAGTTACCGTAGGCATCATATTCCTAATAGGGAAAAACATTCAAAGTGAGTTAGCTCCACTTGATGATAGAAGCTCCCTAAGAATACTAAGTACTGCCCAAGAGGGAAGCAGTTATGAATATATGGCAGAATATACTGATAGGCTGACACAATTCCTATTAGATAGCGTACCAGAGGCCAGCACAGTGCTAAGTGTAACTGCTCCAGGCTTTGCAGGGACAGGTTCTGTCAATACCTCATTTAATAGGATAGTATTGGTAGAGCCAAAAGATAGAAACAGAAGCCAACAAAATATATATGACTATATAAATAGGAAACTTAGAGGATTTAATGAGGCCAGATCATTTGTCATTCAAGAGCAAACCCTAAGTGGTGGTGGCGCGGCTAAGTCATCGTTGCCAGTTCAATATGTAATTCAAAATCAATCTTTTGATAAGCTAAAGGAGTTTATTCCAAAATTTCTAGATGCCGCTGGTAAAGACCCTACCTTTAACCGTACGGACGTAAACCTTAAGTTTAGTAAACCAGAAGTAGTAATAGAAGTAGATAGACCTAAAATAAGAGAAATGGGCCTAAATATGGGTGATGTGGCTCAAAGCATTCAAATGGCGCTAAGTGGACAACGTTATGGTTATTTTACTATTGGCGATAAACAATACCAAGTAATTGGTCAAGTAGATAGGGCAGATAGAGACGATCCAGCAGACTTGAGTAAACTATATGTGCGTAATAATGTTGGAACGCTGATAAAACTAGACAACGTAATAAAAATAAGCGAACGTGCCAGCCCTCCACAATTATATAAATACAATAGAGCGAACGCAGCTACAGTTTCAGCAGATTTAGCCCCCGGAAAAACACTAGGCGATGGTATAGCTGCAATGGATAGGATTAAAGATCAGGTACTTGATGAAACTTTTACAACAACATTAACTGGATCTTCGAGAGATTATGCAGAGTCTAGTAACAATATATTATTTGCATTCCTATTAGCACTTGCACTCATTTACTTGGTGCTAGCAGCACAGTTTGAAAGCTTCGTTGATCCATTCATCATAATGTTGACAGTACCACTGGCCATAGGTGGAGCATTAATTAGCCTGTATTTAACAGGCAATACTTTAAACATATTCTCTCAAATTGGAATAATAGTCCTAATAGGTCTTGTAACCAAAAACGGAATCTTAATAGTTGAATTTTCTAACCAAATGCGCGAAAAAGGAATGGCAAAATTACCAGCAGTAATTCACGCATCTGTAGGTAGATTGCGACCAATTTTGATGACTAGTTTGGCTACTGTATTTGGAGCTGTTCCTATTGCGTTTGCATTAGGTTCTGGTGCTACTAGTCGTATTCCTTTAGGTGTAGTCATTATTGGGGGTATGATGTTTTCACTTATTTTAACACTATTCGTCATTCCAGCTATGTATATATTTCTTAGTTCTAATAAGAAATATAAGCTAGAAACAGAACATAAAATAGATACTAATGCTGCATAAAATAATTCTGATATTCACAGCTTTGGTTGCTAGTACTTCAATATCATTCTCACAGACAAATACCCTTAGTCTGCAAGATGCTATAGTGGTCACACTGTCTAATAACTATGATGTAATAATTAGCCAACAAACGTATGGATTAGCTCAAACCAGTGTGAATAAAGGAAGTGCTGGTTACTACCCTACCTTAAGCATTGACGGAAGTTTCAGCGGTTCTATTTCTAATACTCATTTAGAGTTTGCAACAGGGGGAGAAATTGATAGAAAAGGAGCCTTGGCTAGGTCAGCTAATGCTGGACTGCAAATGGATTGGACTGTATTTAACGGTTTTGCTATGTATATGAAATACAAAGAGTTTAATTTACTATCTGAAGCAGCTAAATGGCAATTTAGAAACACAATAGAACATACAGTAAGTAACTTAATGTCTGCCTACTATAACTTAGCCCGAATAGACCAGCAAATTAATGTCTCACTAGAAAGTATTGCCCTAAGTAATGAAAAACTACAGCTAGCCAAACTAAAGGAAGAAACAGGTACAGCTAGCAAGGTTGAGTATTATCAATCCTTGGCAGACTTAAACACTGATAGCATTACTTATATCAATTTGAAAAGAGATGCTAATAAAGCGAAATGGATAATTTGGCAATATAGTGGTAGTAAAAATCAAAATATAAATTTCAATATTCAAGATTCGATTGAACTGCTAGATTCAAAAATGATAGATGTTGCTACAGACAGTGCACTGACCAACAACTACTTGATAAAGTTCTCTGAATCTAACTTAGCTATATCTAGTCTAAAAGTGAAACAAGCTGAAACTTATAAATATCCAAGTATTTCTATTAACAGTAGGTACAACTTTACCAATCAATTCAGTCAGGCTAGTCAGGCTAGGTTACTTAATCAAACTGGACTTAACTATGGAATATCAACCCAATACAATATATTTCAAGGGGGCATAAACAACCTAAATGAGAAACTAGCAAATGCTAACCTGCAACTTTCGAAAACAAATGTGGATTTGCAGAAAAATTTAATTTCATCATTAATATTTCAAAGCAAAGAAGATTATACTACGGCTACCATAAAGCTAAAAATGACGACCAACAATGTATTAACCGTGTCGAAAAATTTAAATATAGCTGAGGATAGATATAGGGCTGGTTTGGGTACGATGATAGAATATAGACAAGCACAACTAAGCTATATACTAGCTAAGCAAGAAGTTTTTAATGCCCAGTTTGATGTAAAGCAGGCAGAAATTAACTTATTATTTCTTAGTGGTAAGCTGTCAACTGCACTAGTACCATAATAATTAATTACATAATATCTCTAATTTTCTAAAACTTTTATCGTATTTAATCCGTACTTAATATTAAAGGATTATAAATGAGTACTACCAAGAGAAATATAATTTGGATGTTCGGAACATTGGTATTGATTATAGTATCAATAGTGTATTCAAACAAACTATCCAGGGCTGATAGTGGTTTACAAAATAATCAACAAGTAAAACAGCAAAAGAAAAAGATGAGCATATCTAAAGTAACTAAAACTGATGCTGAATGGAAAGCACAGTTAACTGACGAACAATATCAAGTAGCTAGAAAAGATGGTACAGAGCGAGCTTTCCAAAATGAATATTGGGATAATCATACATCCGGGACCTATAAATGTGTATGTTGTGATTCAGAATTATTCACAAGCGATACAAAGTTTGAAAGTGGAACGGGATGGCCAAGCTTTTACCAACCAATAAACAAGTCTGCTGTTGAAGAAAAAACAGACAACGCCTACGATATGAAACGTACTGAGGTAGAATGCGCCAGATGTGATGCCCACCTAGGTCACGTGTTTGATGATGGTCCGAAACCTACAGGTTTACGATACTGTATGAATTCTGCCTCACTTAAGTTTATCGCAATGGCAAAATAATTAAATCTCAATAGTTTTACATAAGTTTAAAAGTTTCTGCTAACCTCACTTACAGTACTGTAGGTGAGGTTTTTTATATTCATTAATATTATTCTTTACTATTGCAGAAAATTTAATTAATTGTACGTTACTCTTTCTATACTTAAAAACAAACAAATAGAAACAGAATTATCTACACTGTTCTACTCATATTAAGTATAGCTCTAGCATTCAGCAAACGCTATTTTGGCAAAAAAATGCCCACTATAATTGCCATTTATAGTGGTGATGTATTTGCAGGCGCTATGTCATTTTGATTTATAGCCCTCATATTTAACAGGTTTAGTATTATCAAGGTTTGGGATTGTCGCTCATTCTGGCAATACTTATTGAACTTTCTCAGTTAAATCACGCCCATTGTATTTCCTCATTTAGGCAAACTTTCATAGGCCACGTTACTTTTGGTCAAGGATTTCAATTTAGCGACATAGTTTGCTATGCAATTGGCATCAGTATCTCTACTTTTACGTGGCTTATTTATTATAATAAAAATTATCAATCAAGAAAGATGAAGTACTATCTAGAATATTCCATTTTAGCATTTATATACACTTTTGTAAGACTATAATGCTATTATATTATACCGAATAGTATGTGTCTTATTACTTTTGCCACTATATATTTTATCCTTCATTATGAATTACAGAATAGAAAAAGATAGTATGGGCGAGGTGCAAGTACCAGCTGATAAATATTGGGCTGCTCAGACACAACGCAGTAAAGATAATTTTAAAATCGGCGGGCAACAAATGCCATTAGAAGTGATAGTAGGTATGGCAATTTTAAAAAAAGCTGCCGCTATTACTAATCATCATTTAGGTGTATTGGCCCAAGATAAAAAAGATTTAATAGCACAAGTAGCTGATGAAATAATTGCTGGCAAGCTAAATGACCAATTTCCATTAGTTGTGTGGCAAACTGGTAGTGGTACTCAGACCAATATGAATGTAAATGAAGTAATTGCCAATAGAGCACACGTACTACAAGGTGGACTATTAACTGATGCTAAAAAAGTGCTTCACCCTAACGATGATGTAAACAAAAGTCAAAGCAGTAATGACACTTTTCCTACTGCTATGCATATAGCTGCTTATGCTAAAATATTGAACCATACCCTACCCAACATTAAGAAACTAAGAGATACACTAGATGCAAAATCTAAAGAATATATAGATGTGGTGAAAATAGGTAGAACCCACTTTATGGATGCAACCCCACTTACATTAGGTCAAGAGTTTTCTGGCTATGTCAGTCAATTAGACCACAGTATGGCAGCCATACAGATGAGTTTGGTGCACGTTAGCGAATTAGGTCTAGGTGGTACTGCCGTAGGAACAGGTTTAAACACGCCTAAAGGTTATGATGTGCACGTAGTGCAAACTATTGCAGACCTAACTGGTAATCCATTTATACCTGCACACAATAAGTTTGAAAGTCTTGCTGCACACGATGCTTTGGTTGACTTAAGTGGTGCATTGAAAAGGACAGCTGTCAGCCTAATGAAGATAGCAAATGATATAAGAATGCTAAGCAGTGGTCCAAGAAGTGGAATAGGTGAAATCATCATTCCTAGTAATGAACCTGGTAGCAGCATTATGCCAGGTAAGGTAAACCCTACCCAATGTGAGGCTATGACAATGGTATGTTGCCAAGTAATAGGCAATGATGTTGCAGTAACCTGCGGGGGTATGAATGGACACTTTGAGTTAAACGTCTTTAAACCAGTCATCATTTACAACGTTCTAAATTCAGCGCAATTAATTGGTGATGCCTGCGACAGTTTTGATGAACACTGCGCCAGTGGCATAGTACCTAATCTTGATAGAATTAAAGAAATGTTAAATAATAGTTTAATGTTGGTAACTGCCCTAAATACTCATATAGGCTATGATAATGCAGCTAAAATTGCAAAAACTGCTTACGAGAAAAACACTACCCTGAAACAGTCAGCTTTAGATTTAGAATTATTAACAGCTGAACAATTTGATGAATGGGTAAAACCTGAAACAATGGTCTCGGGACTAAATTAAATTTCAACAACCGCTGTTATATTTAAAGTTCAAATAATATATTTGAAACTTAATCTTAACTTTATCTTAGACTAAAATGAAATCAATCAAAATAATAATAGCGGTATTAAGTGCTGCATTTATGATTAGTTCTTGCAGTACTTCACACCAAACTGCTATTTTAAATCATCAACCTACAAGCACTCACTTGATTGCTAGTGTTGAAAAACAAGAAGTTGATCAAGATGTAGCTGCAACTACTGCTACTACAATTATGCCCGTTGCTAATGATGAAGTTACGCCACAAGTAAGAAATGTAACTGAAACTGCAGTAGCTAAAGCTGATACTAAAGCTGAAACCAAAAAAACTACTAAAGCTGGTTCTTTTTTAAGAAAAGCACCTGTCACCAGTTTTGCTATCTCTACTATCAACAAATTGAAACCAAATTCTGCATCTGCTGGAGGTGAGAAAAGTTGGATTGTTGCCTTATTATTGGTAATTTTCTTAGGTGGTCTTGGTATTCATAGATTCTACCTTGGTTACATTTGGCAGGGCGTTGTTCAATTACTTACAGCTGGTGGTTGTGGTATTTGGGCATTAATTGACTTAATTAGAATTGCAATGAGAGACTTACAGCCTCTTGATGGTGAATATATTGACTAGTACTTAAACAGCAATTAGAATATAAATATCCCGGCTGCTAACACCAGTCGGGATTTTTTTTTTGACCTAAGCTTATTACTACAAATCAATTAAAAATAAAATACTTAGGGTTAAATTGCAAACGATATAAATATAAGATGAGACATTACACACTGCCTTTATCTCTATTCATTAAAAATAGAGATAAACTAATCAGCCATCTATTGCCAAATAGTATGGCAATAGTAAAAAGTAATGATACTATGCCCCTTAGTGCTGATGCGTATTATACTTTTAGGCAAAACCCAGACATTTATTATCTTACGGGTATAGAGCAAGAACATACAAGCTTATTACTTTATCCTAATTCTCCAGTAAAAGAGTGGCGAGAAGTGCTTTTCATAATTGAACCCAAAGAACTTCAAGAAAAATGGGAAGGTAAAAAGCTAACTAAATCTAGAGCAACAGAATTAAGCGGTATTACTAATGTGCAGTATATTGATCAATTAGACAATATGATCTATGTAATGAGCAATCAAGCTGTCAATATGTACCTGCACATAAATGAACATAGCAGATATAATAACGAAGTACCCGACGCTGATAAGAGGCAGGCAAATATCTTAACCCAACAGTATCCTTTGCATAAGTTTGAAAGACTAGCCCCAATACTTCACCACATTAGGTCAATAAAAGAGCCAGAAGAAATTGCTGCTATGCAAATGGCCTGCAACATAACGGCTAAAGCTTTTGACAGAGTATTAGAATTTACCAAACCAGGTGTTAAGGAATTTGAGATAGAGGCTGAGATAATACACGAATTCATTAGAAATGGCAGTGAGGGTCACGCATATAATCCAATAATAGCAGGTGGTGCACACGCAACCATACTTCACTATAATGAAAACGAAGATGTTTGCAAAGATGGTGACCTAATATTGCTTGACTTTGGCTGCAGGTACGCTGGTTATAGTAGTGATTTAAGTAGGACCATTCCAATAAATGGGAAATTTACTGAAAGGCAAAAAGAAGTATATAATGCTGTATTAGAAGTACACCAGTTTGCTAAAAGCATTTTAAAAGTAGGTGTAATAATTGGTGAATATCAGAAGCAAGTCATTAGGAAAATGGAGGAAGTTTTGATTCGCCTTAATCTAATCACAGTAGATGAAGTAAATGACCTAAGCGCGTTAGACCCGGCGTATAGAAGATATTTTTATCACGGTACTTCTCATTTTATTGGGTTAGACGTGCACGATGTAGGTAATTTTTACAAACCAGTTCAAGCTGGAATGGTATTTACCATAGAACCTGGTATATACATCGCTGAGGAAAAATTAGGAATAAGAATAGAAAATAACTATTTAATTACCAATGATGGCAGTATAGACCTAATGGAAAATATTCCCATTACTGTAGAAGCGATAGAGGCTAAAATGAATGGAATCTGATATAGGAATTGAAAGAGTTTTAAAGCCTAGATATTTTCTAGAAATTTCATACGAAGGCACTAATTATTGTGGTTGGCAGGTGCAGCCTAATGGAATATCAATTCAGCTAATATTAAATGAAGCCATTAGTAAATTAGGTAGAGAGACCGTCTATTGCATAGGCTGTGGTAGAACAGATTCTGGTGTACACGCCAAGTCTTTTTACGTTCACTTTGATTTTTCAGGTTTGGTAGATGAGGTGTTTTTTTATAGGCTAAATAAAATACTGCCTAAAGACATTTCCATTAATAGCATTTATGTTGCTAATGATCATTTAGCTCACGCACGATTTTCTGCATACCAGCGAACTTACCGTTATTTTTATGTTTCAGCTAAAATTCCATTTGCCAAGCTTTATGCTACTTGGAACGATCAAATGTTAGACGTACATATAATGAACCAATGTGCTACAATGATGTTAGGCATTCACGATTTCACGGGACTGTGCAAGATAAATAAAGACGTATCTAGCCATTTATGTGAGGTTACTGCTGCGCACTGGGTGCAACGGGGAAATTGGCTAATATTTGAAATATCAGCAAACAGATTTTTACGTGGTATGGTTCGCATAGTAGTTGGTACATTGATAAAAATAGGCGGAGGTAAAATGACAATCGAGGCGTGGGAAGAGGTACTCTATGGAGGAAATAAAACATTGGCTGCTGGTGCTGTCCCTGCACAAGGTTTATATTTGTGGCAGGTTAAATACCCAGATAACCTTATGACCAAAATAATATGAGTTTTGAATATAAAGCCAGCGGAAATGCCTTAGACGTCAAAAGTTTAAGAAGGGTTTTTAGCTTAGTTGCAAATTATAGAGGAACGGTATTCATTTCGGTACTACTTACCATAGCTATGTCAATTTTGGGACCATCTATACCATATTTCCTACAGCAAAGCATAGACGGGCCCATTAAGGCTAGAAATATTAATGGTCTGTATCAATCAATCGGGCTTATTTTATTTATGCTATTTAGTCAGGGTATGGTTAGCTATGCCCAGTCTTATTATACTGAGTGGCTAGGGCAACAAGCCATATATAAGTTGAGAATTAAGACTTTTAATCACATTTTGAAAATGAGATTAAGCATTTTTGATAGAACCCCTATTGGTACTATGATAACAAGAGTGGTAAGTGATGTAGAAACAGTAGCAGATATATTTAGCGAGGGTTTAATTGCAATTGCAGGCGATATGTTGCAAATAATTGTGATATTAACCTATATGTTTATTATAGATTGGAAACTCACCCTTATTTGCCTATCGGTATTTCCAATATTATTGCTATCAGCCTGGATATTTAAAGAAACTGTTAAAAAGAGTTTTCAAGAAGTGCGTACTCAAGTATCTAAACTAAATGCATTTCTACAAGAACACATAACGGGTATGTACATAGTGCAAACATTTAACCGTCAAAACATTGAATTTGAGCGATTTACAGTAATAAATAAAAAATATAGAGACGCAAACATAAAAAGCATTTTAGCTTACAGCATATTTTTCCCAGTTATAGAGGTTTTATCCGCAATCAGCATTGCATTAATAGTTTGGGGTGGAATAGGTGGTGTATTACAAGGAAGAGTAACTATAGGTATTCTAATAGCATTCATTAGTTATATTAACTTATTATTTAGACCCATTCGCCAAGTTGCAGATAAGTTTAATACCCTGCAAATGGGTATGGTAGCCAGTGAACGTATATTTCAAGTATTAGATATGGAGGCTAGCCTACCAAATACCGGAACTATTGCAGATGATATAAAAGGTAAAATAGAGTTTAGAAATGTATGGTTTGCTTATGCAGACGATAAGTGGATCCTTAAGGACATTAGTTTCACCATATTACCTGGGCAAACTATTGCTATAGTGGGTCACACAGGTGCAGGCAAGACCAGCATAACAGGATTAGTAAACAGACTATATACACATCAAAAGGGTGACATTCTGATAGATGATCAACCTATAGAAAATTACGATATTGATGCTTTACGGAAGCAAATAGCCGTTGTGTTGCAAGATGTATTCTTATTTAGCGATACCATTAATAACAACCTAAAACTATACAGCAATAAGATAACTCAAAACCAAATAGTTGAAGCAGTAAAACTAGTAGGGGCAGATTCTTTTATAAATAACTTACCAGGCAAATATGACTATCAAGTACAAGAACGTGGCGCTAGCTTAAGTACAGGTCAAAGACAATTAATCAGTTTTATTAGGGCAATTATTCAGCAACCTGCCATTCTTATATTAGACGAAGCAACCAGTAGTATAGACCAAGAAACTGAAAATATGATTCAAAAAGCTACTGAAATTCTGCTAAGAGGTAGAACCAGTATTGCAATTGCCCACAGACTAAGCACTATTAGAGAGGCAGATAACATATTAGTACTAGATAAAGGGGAACTGGTAGAGATGGGTAGCCACGATACATTAATTAGCCAAAAAGGACTATACCACCAGCTATATCAATTACAGTTTACGGAATTGGTACTTTAAAAAACTCGGTAGCTTAACATTAAGCAGGGTGATACCTTTAAAAAAAAAGCTAACTTGCGCCTCAAATAGCAGTCTATTTCATAACCTATATATGAGTGTTTTAGTTAATAACGATTCTCGAATCATCGTACAAGGATTTACTGGTAAAGAAGGAAGTTTTCACGCTGAGCAAATGATTGCTTATGGTACCACTGTAGTTGGTGGCATAACTCCAGGCAAAGGCGGTCAATTGCACTTAGAGAGACCCATTTTTAACACAGTACTTGAGTCTGTACATCAAGAGGGGGCTAATGTGTCCATCATATTTGTTCCACCTGCTTTCGCTGCTGATGCCATTATGGAATCAGCTGATGCTGGCATTGAATTAATCATATGTATTACAGAGGGTATTCCTACTGCTGATATGGTGAAAGTAAAACAATATTTATCTACCAGATCTTCTAGACTAATAGGACCAAACTGCCCAGGGGTGATTACTCCAGGTCAATGTAAAGTAGGTATAATGCCAGGCTTTATACATAATCCAGGAACTATTGGTATAGTCAGTCGCTCTGGTACATTAACTTATGAGGCTGTTGACCAAGTAACTAAAGCTGGCCTAGGTCAGAGTACTTGTATCGGAATTGGTGGTGACCCCATCATAGGTACAGTAACTAAAGAAGCTGTAGAACTTTTGGCAAACGATCCTGATACAGAAGCCATTATTATGATTGGTGAAATAGGTGGTGGTATGGAGGCTGAGGCTGCATACTGGATTAGAGACAACTGTAACAAGCCTGTAATTGGGTTTATAGCTGGACAAACTGCTCCAGTAGGTCGTAGAATGGGCCACGCTGGTGCCATAATAGGTGGCGCTGATGATACTGCTGCTGCAAAAATGAAAATAATGAGAGAGTGTGGCATACACGTAGTTGAGTCACCTGCTAACATTGGAATTACAGTAGTAGAAGCGCTAAAAGGCGTAACTGTTTAAATATCAGTAGTTTAATATATTTACAATCCGTTACTTACCAAGTGTAGGTAGCGGATTTTTTATTTATTCGAAATATCCAATTATTTTTACTCACTTTATTATCCAACTCATAGCAATATAATATGAATCTACTACAAGGAAAAACAGCGCTAATAACTGGAGGAACCAGGGGAATAGGACAGGGAATTGCAAAAATGTTTGCGAAAAACGGTGCTAACATTGCCTTTACATACATAAGTAGTGAAGAGAAAGCCAAAATAGTTGAAGACGAATTAAATGCAATTGGAATAAAAGCTAAAGGCTGGAAAAGTAATGCAGCTGATTATTCACAGGCTGAGGCTTTAATAGATGGCGTAATTACAGAGTTTGGACAATTAGATATACTTGTAAATAATGCAGGAATAACCAGAGACAACTTGATTTTAAGAATGACGGAAGAGCAATGGGACGAAGTGTTGGCGACTAATCTAAAGTCAGCATTTGCTTTATCTAAATTTGCATTAAAACCTATGATGAAGGCTAGACAGGGTACCATCATCAATTTGAGCTCTGTTGTAGGCAGACAAGGCAACGCTGGTCAAACTAACTATGCAGCTAGCAAGGCTGGGATAATTGGCTTCTCACAATCACTCGCTAAAGAAGTTGGCTCAAGAAACATTAGGGTAAATGTGGTTGCTCCTGGATTTATAGCCACAGAAATGACAAGTGAATTAGACCCTAAAGTAAGAGAAGAGTGGTTGAAAATGATACCCCTTCGCAGAATGGGGGAGGTAGAAGATGTTGCTAAACTTTGTACTTTTCTAGCCAGTGATATGTCAACATACATATCTGGACAAACCATAAGCGTAGATGGTGGGTTATATATGTAAAGCTTAAATAAGCTTATTTCACTCTTTTCAAATAGCCTGAGCCTCCGTTGTGCTCAACTACAGAAATATTGTCGTAGAAATCACCAACACTTTTAAATAATGGTGGTATAATTTCTATGCCTGACTTATTCATTATCCCAGATTTATCTCCATCTCTCTTTTTAAACCCGATTGCATCGCTAGAATTAAAATTACCTAAATTATAGTAATTAGGTTTTATAATGTCTTTGCCAGTTTTATCCATATATCCGTGTAAACTAATAGAATTGTTTGTCCCTGCTACAGGAAAATAATTAAAGAAGTGACCCATATCTCCACTCCAATCCATTGTCCCATTAAATTCCCTATTGGCTAAGATATTTCCCTTAACATCTATAAAGCAAGAGAAATAATCATCATTGTCGTTTTTCTTACTAACACAGGCATAGGGCCCATAAAAATCACTTGCTGATAGATATAAAATTGGTATAACTAATTCTCCTTTTTTATCTATATATCCAAACTTGTACTCCCTATTCTTACCCCTTTTTTGTACTGCACATAGCCCATTCTTAAACTGTGTGAAAATACCTCCGTTTTGTATATCAGCAATCACAACTTTTCCTTTTGTATTTATAAATCCATCTAATTTGTCGTTAAATCTTACGTAAGCTAATCCTTCACTAAATAGTTCAGCAGAGGCATAGACTTGGTCAGATAATTTCTTAAAATTCTTATCCACATAAAACTTTCCTTTCTCAGTTGAAACGATGGCAAATCCCTCGCTATAATTAGATATTTTGTAATCATTAGGAATTGGCGTCTTCACAAAATTTTTGTTTAAGATGTATTTATAATTATGCCCAACCTCAATAAGTGCAATACCATCATAAAAACCCTCAGAAGTTTCCCCACCTTCTAATGTATAAACTTTTTTACCATTCACATCATAAAAAGACATTCTTTCATTCTTGAATGATGCCGTTCCGTAACCTTCTCTATATTGATTAACTCCATCGCTAATAGTTGGCTCTACTACCCATTTAAAGCCTTTAGGTAGATTTAGTGGCTTATTGTCTTGGGTAAATGAAAAACCAATTAATAATGAAAATAATACAAAAATTTTTAACATAAATATTTAATGTGAAACAACAATTTTGATTGTTTTATTATTTCTAGTTCCAGATATTCTCATTTGGTAAATACCAGAACTGAAATCTGCGGTAGAAATATTAAAACTTGAAGTACCTACCGGCAATAAAGTATTAGGCATTGTATATACAAGCTTGCCGTTTAAGTTAAATATTTGGATAATCAAATTTTCAGCAACTTTTAGGTTTACACCTACATTCAGTATATCATTTGCAGGTTGAGGAAAACACATCAATGTAAAATTATCTATCAATTCATTTTTTACACCCACTGAACCAGTCAATACAACGTCATCTACATATAAATGTGTGTTCGGTTCAGCTGGTTCTCTTTTATAGCTTGAGCTAAAAATAAATCCAAATGAATCTACTCGTGCAGTAAAGTTATCATCACTTAAAATTGAAATGAAAAAGGGTCGCCAAGTTGATGAAGTCCCAAAAAATTGAAATGCAGCATAGGTAACCTCATATTTTTCTAGGCCGCTAGGTGTTGCCGTATAATATGCCATATATAACCCAGCACTATCATCAAACATTTGATTTAACATATACCAGCCTGTTATCTTTGTGTAAGTAACTGCCTTAATCTTAGTACCGTACAAAAGAAAGCCTTTAAGTTCCTGACTATCTAAACTATAGCTATTCTTTACATCTGCACAAAAATTACCTGATTTTGCTTGTGTTGATTTTAATACACTAGCTCCAAAAAAAGGGTACAATTGGGCTAAAGTAATCCAATTTTTAGGCACCTCATACCCATTTACCTGCTCCCACTCTTCAAAGCCTCCATTTGAAATAACTTGACCATTTACAAAAGGAGAACAAAAAAGTAAGGCTGTAATTATTGAAAGAATATTCCTCATCATTCTATTAATTTAGTACTAAAATATTTGATTCCAAGCAAACTTAAAGTAGATATTGCTGTACAATAAACCATAATAAATACAAAAGGCAAACCAAATCTATTGGCACCTATGGGTCCCGTAATTGAAACCATATAAAGTATGTAGCCTAATATCCCCAATTTTACTTGTCTTGGCACTTTTCTATTATACATATAAAGTAATGTACCAATTAAAATCACAACCTTGCCTAAACCACTCAACAACAGATAAGTTAAATTAATTTGACTAAAGTTTTTTACGGCAGCCAGTCCCTTATCTAAATAGCCAGCCCTATATACATTTCCATACATCAATATCTTATATTCAAAATTACCTGGGTCAATTAACATTAGCAAGGCACCCTTTAAATGAAAAATTGAATATTGCAATGGAAACTGCATTAATATATCAATAGCAGATTTGCCTCTGAACTTAACGTAGTCAGGGTAATTTAATTTATTATTTTCCAAGATTACGTTGTCAAGCCATTTTTCTGAATTTGCAGGTAAAGTATCATTCTGTACTCTATTTAACAATTGATAGGCATTATAATGTGCTAAATTATAGCCAGATATACTGCTAAACGTGTAAACACCAGATAATGAATGTATAAATATGATATAAGCTAATACAGTAGTACAGGGCAACAATTTTAGTATAATACTACCTTTAGGATATAGATAAAATAGAAATATAGGCGATATAAACACAAGGGGAAACATAACTGGTTTGATAAAGGCAGTTATTGTAACCAGACAAATGATAAGTAGCCTTCTATGCTTGTATTCACCTGACATTAATAGGTAAAACAAAGTAAAAACTGTAGCAGTCAATAGACATTCACTCATTACCATATTCGCATATATAATTGGTGAAGGAATCAGCAAAATTAGAGCTAACAGTATGATTGTAAATAGTAAGTTAGGGTTAGACACCCACCTTTGAATAAGATTAAAAAGTAGAAAATAAGTAAAAATACTAATCAGATTTTGCAAAAGAAGTATCAACCAAACGCCCCCAATAGGCACATAAGTAAGTATCAAAAAAACAGGATATGCTATTGGTCGCTTGCTAATTAAGTCTGAATCTTTGTCTTCTACATTAGATAAATCTCCACAATAAAGTTTCCCATAAACTGCTAAGTTTTCAGCAGCATTTTTATACTCAATACTGTCTGCAGTATCATAATGCATAGTTTGCATTTGGGTAAAGTAAAGCCCCAAATGAAGTACTGTAACAACCAGCATTAGTAGTTTAAACTTAGGTCCTAATTGTAGCGTAATCATTTATTTAATGATAGCTTCTGTCTCTATTTCCAATATTTCCTTTAGCATAACAACTGCATCGTGTGCAGAGTGAATATTTGAAATACTGAAACTCATTTCGTTATTCTCTTGATGTAATTTTAACATTTGAGGATGCGATTGTAAATAGTTTAGAATTTTCCCAAATTCATCTTTCTGAAAGAATTCTGGTCGGGTAAGTTTATTGAATGAAGCTTTCATTTTACCTCGTTTCAATACTGCCTTGTCTATATGTATTGATTGGAGAATCCACTTTAATCTAACTATGTCAAGCAATTCTCTGGTAGGTTTCGGAATTTTACCAAATCTATCTCTTAGTTCTTTTCTAAATTTCTGAAGTGCTACTTCATCTTTCAGTGCATTCAACTTATTATATAGGGTTAGCCTTTCGTGAATGTTGGTGATGTAATAGTCTGGTATATGAAGTTCGAAGTCAGTTTCTACTTGAGCATCAATTTTAAATATCGGTTTCTTATCCTTGAATAGGTCTTTAAACTCTTCCTCTTTCAGCTCGTGCATTGCCTCGTTTATAATTTTCTGGTACATTTCCAGACCAATCTCAGCTATAAATCCGCTTTGCTCACCACCTAACAGGTTCCCAGCCCCCCTAATGTCTAAGTCCTTCATAGCAATATGAAATCCGCTGCCCAACTCAGTATGTTCCTCTAAGGCCGATAATCGCTTTCTAGCCTCTGGGGTTAATACGCTTTTAGGGGGTGTTAATAAGTAACAATAGGCCTTCTTATTGCTTCGCCCTACCCTACCACGTAGTTGGTATAAATCACTCAATCCGTGATTTTGCGCCATATTTATTATAATGGTATTTACATTAGGAATGTCTAAACCCGCCTCTATAATGTTAGTACATACTAAAATATCATAGTACCCCTCTATGAAATTCAGCATAATCTCTTCTAGTTTTTCAGGTTCCATTTGTGCGTGACCTACTGAAACCCTTGCTCCAGGCACCATAGCACGAATGCTGTCTGCCATTTCGTGAATGTCTTTTACCCTATTGTGTACAAAAAACACTTGACCCTCTCTGCCCAGTTCATTTTCAATAGCCTCTGTAATTAATTCCTTGTCGAAAGTATGAATCTGAGTCCTGACAGGTTGCCTGTTTGGTGGAGGTGTCTGGATTATGCTCATATCTCTTGCCCCCATTAGGCTAAAACTAAGTGTTCTAGGTATTGGAGTAGCTGTTAATGTTAGGGTGTCAATATTTGACTTTAACATTCTTAATTTTTCTTTAGCTGCTACACCAAACTTTTGCTCTTCATCAATTATCAACAGACCAATATTTTTCCACTTAATATCTTTACTCAATATTCTATGGGTGCCTATCAAGATATCTACTTTACCGTCTTCTACCCTTTTTAGGGTTTCTTTTTGCTGGGCTGCATTTTTAAAACGGCTTATAAAGTCTACCGTTACAGGAAACTCTGCCAATCTACTTTTAAAGGTCTTGTTATGTTGACTAGCTAACACAGTAGTTGGCACCAACACCGCAACCTGCTTACTATCGCTAACAGCCTTAAATGCTGCCCTGATGGCCACCTCTGTTTTACCAAAGCCTACATCGCCACATATCAATCTATCCATTGGGTGTGGTGCCTCCATATCTCGCTTCAGGTCTTCAGTGCTTTTGGCTTGGTCTGGGGTATCTTCATACATAAAACTAGCCTCTAGTTCAGTTTGCATATAGCTGTCTTTACTAAATGCAAAACCAGGGGTTGATTTTCGTTTAGCATAGAGCATTATTAGGTCTCTAGCCATTTCTTTAACCTTAGTTTTGGTCTTACTTTTCAGATTTTCCCAAGTATTCGTTCCTAGCTTATTAATCTTGGGAGCCTTTCCATCCTGCCCAGAAAATCTACTTATTTTATGCAAAGAGTGAATATTCACATAGAGTAAGTCTCCACCAGCATATTTTAAACGCACTGCCTCTTGCACCTTACCACTGAACTCTAACTTTTGTAAACCGCTAAATATTCCAATACCGTGATCTAAGTGAGTCACGTAATCGCCAGGCTTCAAATCATACAGTTCTTTAAGTGTAATGGCTTCACTCTTGGTATATTTTCGCTTACCCTTATACCGTTGGTACCTTCCAAATATTTGATGTTCCGTGTAGCAGGCTATATCTTTCTCTACATCAGCAAAGCCTGAATGCAGAATTTTATATACTGGTATAAATAAGTCGCTATGCCCCATATCTTCTAGTATGGCATATAGTCGTTCTATTTGTCTAGACTGGTCACTAAATATTAAATTTTCAAAGCCCTTATCTTTATTCTTTTGTAAGTCTTCAGCTAATAGCTTAAAGTTCTTATTAAATTCAGGTTGGGGTCGAATGTCAAACACTAGCTCTAGATTAGGCTTGAAGAATGATTTATTTCCAAATTCAATAGTAGTTCGCTTGCTTATTTGTCGTTGTATATCGCTGCTGCTTTGCTGGTGATGTACATATTGGTATTCATTCTCGTGTCGATGTTTATATTTTTCCAACTTTTCATTTAGAAACTTTATTTTGTCAAAAAGTAAAAATAAGTTTGGGCTAAATATTATGGTTTTTTTAGCCAAGCAATCAAAAAATGATATTCGTTTTATACTTTCTTCTTCTTGAGTTTCGACGTTAGGTATTATGGTTACCTTACTTAGTTTTTTTACACTCAGCTGAGAATCTGGGTCAAACATTCTAATTGACTCAATCTTATCTTCTAATAGTTCTATACGAATGGGTAGGTCAGATGCATAACTAAATACGTCAATAATCCCCCCTCTAATTGAAAACGTACCAGCCTCATACACAAAATCAGTTCTTTCAAACTGATAACTCATCAGAAACTCTATGATAAAGTCAATGTCCAAATTGGAATTCACCTCAATTTCAAAAGTATTGTCCTGAATAGACTTAGCATCTGCCACCAATTCCAGAACAGCCTCTGGGTATGTGACCACTATTTGCCTGTTATTTGGGTTTTTCAGGGCATTTAGTACCTCTGTTCTGTCTAATATACTTTGATTATCAGGCTCATATAGTTCACTATCATTTTTATACGGCGATGGGTATAACCATATTTTTTTAGCGTCTAAGAAACTTTGCAGGTCGTTTTGGAAATACTCGGCGCTTTCTCTATCTGGCAATATGTAACACTGAGGGTAGTTTAATGCTGTATATACCGATGCACCAATTATAGATTCTAAAGAACCTCTAAGGCCCTGAATCAAAGCGTGAAAAGTTTCTTGGGCATCAGATTTAAGGTATTGAATTAAATTTTGAAGCCGTTTATCGTCTAAATAAACTTGTAATAATTCCAAATGAGTCACAATTGCGAATTTACAATGCTTGAAGCTGTGATTAAGTTTAAATAAAAAAACTGAAAATAGAACTTTTTTTTATGATTTGTATTTATGGTAAAAAACTATATTCGCGCAACTTAACGTACAAGATAACAGAAAATGTATTGGACACTGGAACTAGCTAATTATTTGGAAGATGCCCCTTGGCCTGCTACCAAAGATGAACTAATAGACTTCGCTATTAGATCAGGTGCACCCCTAGAAGTAATTGAAAACTTACAAGAGTTAGAGGATGACGGGGAGCCTTATGAAGCCATTGAGGAGATTTGGAATGATTATCCAACCCACGATGAATACTTCTTTAATGAAGATGAACTTTAATTAAACACTGATTTTATTCACCAATCAAAAATGTGTCAACCTCCTAATTAAATTTAGGGGGTTTACTTATTTTAATCTGGTCAGGCCTGCCTTTGCCTTCAGCTCAAAGCTGTTGAAATAGGGATAATTTTTATACTCTTTTAGGGTTCTATTGAAGTACTTTTTTGCTTCAGCTTTATTACCATTCCCTTCATATATACTGCCTATAAAATAAGTAGAGGCCGGTGCGTAGTACGAATTCTTTAAAGATATCTTTATAGCTTTATTGTAATTTTCTATAGCTTGGGTATTTTGCTTTAAGGCTTGGTAGCTTCTGCCGTATCTATAGTACAACTGTGCAGCATCTTCTTGATTATCACTTAGCTTAGTTTGATTCAACTCTAAGACAGATAGATTATATAATCCACCGTCAAAATATAACCTACCTTGAAGTAGGTGCAGATTGTCCAATGGAAATGAAGCTTCTACTGCGGCACTTTTGTCTTCTTCTATAAATTCTGTCCCCTCAGTTTTTACAAGTCTTCTAGCATTTAAAGCACTTCTTGTTTCTCCGCCCACCTGAAATGCCCACGATAGTTTTAGCCAAGCATCTTTTATGTAATTATCACCTTGAAAGCTCTTAATAAACCTAGCTATATAGAACTTGCTCTTAGGGTTGCATTCATATAGAAGACTTTGCCCATAATAATAATCTAAAATAGGATATACAGGCTTATTGGTAGGCGTACATATTTTTTTCAAAATTTTAGCTACCTTATCTGACTGATGTAGTTTCAAATAGATAGTTGTTCTAAGTACTTCATAGCACTCGCCAGTAGTATATTTAGGCAAATGATCTAATGCATATCTAACTTGTTCAAAGTCCTCGGTAATAAACAAATTAACGAGTGCATATATAAACCCAGTTTCTGCTGCCATAAAGTTGTACTCGTGCTTTGGGTCTGATAGGGTTTGATAATAGGCCTTTATATTTTTAACAGACTCTTTTAGATTTCCTTTAATACCGAAAAACGAAGCGAGGCCTTTATATTGATTTGGTAATACGCCACCCACCAGTGTTAATCCATATTGATACTTCTTGCCTGGTACAAAGTCTGGGAATTTCTCATTCATCGTGTTAATTAACAGCAAAGCCTCTCGAATGGCTAGTAATCCTTTAGCATTATTACCCTTTTGCACTCTGGCTATAGCTAAACGCGTATAAACTTCTGATCGACAATAGTAATACCAAGGCGAGTTTCTGGGCATACTACTCAGATTCTCCAAGCACTCATTAGCAGACTTTACGTAAGCGTGATAGCTAGCATCACTATTAGTACCTAAATAGTCTATAAAGTTCCTTAGGTCGCCAATCCAGTAACTTAGACCGTTTATATAGGTATCTGAATTTTCAGCATATGGATTGACTGGTTCACCTTGCCATATTAATAAATAAGCCCGCTTAATGTGCGGGCTTAAATCAAAACTTTTGTTTGCCTTCTCATTATTAGTCTGAATGCTATCAGAATAAATTTGATTTATTGGCAGTATGAGGGCTAAGAAAATAAAAACAATTGACAAATAATTCTTATACCTCAACTTTGTTTTTATCATTTTAAAGTGTTATGCTTTTGCAGCTATCAACGTTTCTTCTAATGTAATGTTTGAGTTTTCTGCTAAATCATTATCGACTAAAACCCTACCACAGTTTTCGCAAACTATGATTTTCTTCCTTTGACGTAGGTCTAATTGTCTTTGTGGTGGAATTTTAGAGAAACAACCTGCGCAGGCATTTCTGTCTATTGTTACCACTGCAAGACCATTTTTCACGTTGTCACGTAGTCTTTTATAGGCTTGCATCAACCTATTGTCATTTATTTGAGTTGCAGCATTATCTCTAAGATTTCTCAACTCATTTTCCTCTTTTATAGTCTCACCTGTAATGGTATCTAATTCCCCTTTCTTATGGCCTAGTTCTGTCTTTCTATCTTCAAGTAGTGCCTTGGTAGTTTCCATCCCAGATTTTCTCTCATCAATTTGGGCATTCAAATCTTTGATTTTCTTTTCTGCGGCCATTATTTCAAGCTTCTGCATTTCTAATTCCTTGCTTAGCGCAAGAAACTCTCTATTATTTTTCACATTAGTTTGCTGATCATCATATTTGGTAATTAGCCCTTGTGAAGTTTTAATTTGCTGTTTAGCCTCTTCTATCCCTTTTTTAAACTCATCTATTTCAGATTTTAGCTTTTCTTGTCTGGTTTGCAAACCAGCAATTTCGTCTTCTAAATCGCTTACCTCAATTGGCAATTCACCCCTTATGTTCTGAATTTTATCAATCTTGGTATCAATTATTTGCAGATTATATAAATTCTCTAGTTTTTGTTCAACTGTTGCTTCCATCAATAGTACTTTACTGGGTTGGTATTTAGCCGTGAAATTAAGATGGCAAAGGTACTGAATTTTTGCATTAAATAGTCACAAATTAATTCCGTTGTGTATTGCTCAGATTCGTAATGACCAATGTCTAAAAGCATCAATTTTTGTTCTGGTTCAAAGAATTGATGGTATTTAATATCAGCAGTTATATATGCATCAGCTTTAGATTTCAATGCATCATTCAGTAAAAAGTAACCTGACCCGCCACAAATGGCAACTTTACTTATTGGATTATTATATTCTGTATATTTTATTACTCCACACTTAAACTTTTCTTTCACCATCTGTAAAAATTCAAGTGGCTCCATTGCTAGAGTTAATTCACCGATCATTCCAGACCCTAGTATTGGGTTGTCATTTATTAATTGAATCACGTTGTAGGCCACTTCTTCATAATATCCTACAGACTTTACAGCATCTATTAGTTTATGATGAGTTCCAGATTCGTGTATTACCTCTATTTTATATTCTTCTACCATTTCAAATTGCCCACGAATTCCGACTCTCTGTTTTGAATTTTCTAAGCCTCTAAATGTTCCAATCCCTGACTTGCTAAAACTAGCCATATCATATTCACCTATATGCCCTGCCCCAGCATTGAATAAAGCTTGACGGGTTTGGTCTAAATATTTAGTTGGGCAATAAGTGGTAAAAGTGGCTAGTGTACCAGCCATTGGCTTCAGTACTTTGGTATTACTTAGTCCTATAACTTGGGCAATCTTAGCATTTACCCCTTGATTTAAATTGTCTAGGTTAGTATGAAGCGCATATATGCAAACATTATTTTTAATAGCAGCAATTAAAATTTGACCAATTTCACTATTGGGAGTAATGGTAGAAATTCCACCAAATATGATGGGATGATGCACTATAATTAGATTACAATTTGCAGCTACAGCCTCTAACAATACAGGAAGTGTTAGGTCTAAATTTACCAATACACCCATTAGCTCATCATTTACATCTCCAACTTGTATTCCAGAATTATCATATTTTTCTTGCCATTTTGGCTTCGCCCAATTTTCGAGCGCTAAAATGATTTCCTTAATCTTTGTCATAATTTTTTTATACTATAAACTTTTGTAGAAATAGGCTTGTTTATTTTTATAGACTTTATTTCGTGACAAATTAACAAGTAGAAAACCAAATAATATGCTTCACCCAGACACTTACGTAAAAGAAACCGAAAAAGGCAACAGTGTTTTTGCAAAACGTGAATTTAAAAAAGGTGAAATACTTTGGATTGCCGATGACTTTGATGGTAATATCTCAATTGAACACTACAAATCTCTCGACGCCTTTAGTAAATTAAAAGTAAACCGATATTGTTACTTAGACAGCAAACATAGAGTGATAATACCTTGGGATGAAGGCAAATATGTAAACCACAGTTGCAACCCAAACTCAGCTGGAATTAACAATTACGACAGTGTTTCCATTGCTGTCAGAGACATTTACAAAGACGAAGAAATACAAGAGGACTACTATGCCTACTATGGTCACTTCGAATCATTTGATTGTAAATGTGGTGCAAAAAATTGCAGAAAGTTTATATACGATCGCGAAGATGGTGAAGAGGAAAATAGGCTTGTAGAATCAGAAATTATGCCCTTAATAGTTACTCAAAATCATATTTTACTACAAGTAGTTAGCACTCATAATGAAGAGTTTAAGAAAAAACTTCAAGAATATATTTGATAAAGAACAGACATATAAATTAGAGTTTAGCATTTTAATTTACTGTTTCATCATTGTAAGCATTCAGTATGACACATTTAATATTAGGTAATAAATAGTATTGCTAAGTTTGCTTTAACCAATGCAATCAAATAGAATGTTAATCCCTCTTTGGCGATATTTATTGTGGCCAATTTCTCTAATGTATGGAGGAGTTATGTTCATCAGAAATTTACTATTTGACAAAGAATTTCTAAAACAGCAAAAGTTTCAAGTACCCACCATTGTTATTGGCAACCTAAATACAGGTGGTACAGGCAAAACTCCATTTACCATATATTTAGCACAAGCTTTATTACAGCATAATGTTAAAAATATAGCAATATTAAGTAGAGGATACAAACGTAAAAGCAAGGGATTTTTTGAGGTATTGGTACCGGACCCTTTGCTTTATGGTGACGAACCCAGCGAAATAATGTTAAATAGCCCAAATGCTAAGACTTTTGTGTGCGAGTCTAGACCTTACGGCATTTCGCAAATATTAAAATATTATCCAGAAACAGAAGTTGTTATATTAGATGATGCTTTTCAGCACAGATCATTAGTAGGTGGTGTAAACATATTGCTCACAGCTTTTAACGATCCATTTTACAACGACTTTATGTTACCTATGGGAAGGCTTCGTGAGTCGATGAAAAATAAAAATAGAGCTGATTTCATTATTTGTACCAAGGCAAACGAAGAAACAATAATGAATGAAGGGATAGCTAGAAACAAGGTATATAGGGGAATTCAACCGCTACCTGGGCAACAACTTTATTTCACTGGCATAGAGTACTCTAAACTAAGAGATATTGATATGCACATAGGACCAGACCTTAGCAGATTAGGCACTAAAAAAATACTTTTGGTTACTTCTATTGCCAATCCAGAATATTTGTATAATTACATTAAAGAATTTGTCCCAGATATTGACCATCTTAGATTCCCTGATCATCATAGTTTTAGAGAAAAAGATATGTTGAAAATAGTGGCACATTATGGCAATAACAATGATGTAGTTATAATAACTACTGGTAAAGACCTGGTAAAACTAAGACAACCTGAAAATTGGATACATTTAGAAGACAAAGCTTTGTATTTTATTCCTATAAATGTAATGTGGCAGCAGGAAGAAAAACTTAGATTTGAACAGGAAATTATTACTTATGTTACGTCAAATTAAAGAGGCTACAGAATTCATTTTTAATATAATTGGTAATCAAAAACCTGAGGTAGGGATTATTTTAGGAACAGGATTGGGGCAATTAGCTTCTGAAATTGAAATACAACATAGCATTAGCTATCAAGATATTCCAAATTTCCCGATTAGTACAGTAGAAAGCCACGCAGGCAGATTACTTTTTGGTACCCTTTCTGGTAAACAGGTAGTAGCTATGCAGGGTAGATTCCATTTCTATGAGGGTTATACTATGCAGCAAGTTGTATTTCCAGTTAGGGTTATGAAGTATCTTGGTATAACTAATTTAATGGTCAGTAATGCTTGCGGTAGTTTGATACCTGAAATTAAAGCTGGCGATTTGATGGTTATAAATGATCATATTAACCTGTTACCTGGCAACCCATTAATTGGTAAAAACGACGATGATTTAGGTCCTCGATTTCCAGATATGAGTAATGCTTATACCAAAGCTTTAGTTAAAAAAGGTGTTGCATTAGCTGAAACTCTAAATATTCCAATTCATACTGGAGTATATGTAGCAGTATGTGGTCCTAATTTAGAAACAGCTGCTGAATATAAATATCTAAAAATAATTGGTGGTAGCGTGGTTGGTATGAGTACTGTGCCAGAAGTAATTGCTGCTGCCCAAATGGGGCTTCCTGTGTTCGCTATCAGCGTAATAACAGATGAAGGGTGGCACGAACACCTGCAACCTATCACTTTATCAGATGTAATTAGGATAGCCAGTGCAACTGAACCAAAAATGACCCAATTGTTAAAAGAATTAATTGCTCTCCTATAAGTCTAAACTTTATATTTCATTTATTTAAAATTTTTCCTTATTTTTATTGAAAATATGGGAAAATCTAGGCTTGTAATTTTAGCTGTCTTTATAATTAAGTACCTAGCTTACAATGGCTTATTAAATGCCCAAAGTTATAAGCTGGTACCTGTCGCAAATTGGGATAAATATGATGAAGGCAGCGTAAATAAAACTCGTTATAATAGTTGTTGGGGCTATACTGACATAGACAGTTCTGAATATGCAATTGTAGGGGGGCAAGATTCCATTATAATATTAAATATAAGCCAACCAAGTAACATAAAGCGCGTCAGCTCAATCTACTCAGGTACTAAAGGTTGCAACAATAGAGAATTTAAAACCTATGCACAATTTGCATTCTTTAGTGAAGACAAATGTTCAAATTCAGCAAAATTTGTAATTGCAGACCTTCGTGATATTTCTAAAAATATTGTTAGCTATACAGTATTACCAGATTCTATAGTAGCAAGAGTACATACTATTCATATTTATAAAAACTATATGTATCTGATAGGGGCAGGTAGATACATAAAAGACAAAAACTCTGGAATCAATGTATTTGAGCAGTTACCATTGGTTATAATAGACATAGCTAACCCCCTTAAATATAAAGTAGTACAGGTATATACTCAGGCTAATTTTGCAAACATTGAGGAAGCCCACGACATATTTATGTATAAATCCTTTGCCTTCATTAGCTGTGGTCCAGACGGATTATATATTTATGACCTTAAATTAACTAGTTCACCCAAACTAATTCAACATATTGATATATATCCAGATTTGGGTTATAATCATAGTTCATTTGTTGATACTATTGGTGGGTACCTATATTTTACAGAAGAAACTGAGGGTAAAAGAATAAAATGCTACGACATTAACAACATATTAAAGGGAATAAATACGGACTATAGTTTGGTATCACTTTTCGGATTTAGACCTGAAAATGCTGGACTAACCCACAATATGTTTCCCATAACCGATTCACTTTTATATACGTCTAATTATTTAGACGGAGTTGTATTGTGGAACATTAAGAATCCTGAACAACCTAAATTGTTCGCGAATTATGACACTTACCCTGAAAATGATCAATTTCCTAATGACGACAGGTATAAAAATTTTAATGGGGTTTGGAATATGTATCCTTACTTTAACAGTAATAATGTATTAGCAGTAGATATGACTCACGGAGTATTTTTATTTCAACTACAAAAAACCAATAGTATACCTATTTCAACTAAAAAGTTGAATTTTACCTATACCCAAACTGAAGCTGAACTACTGCTAAACTTTGATCAAAAAATAACATTGCAGGTTAAAAACATTAGTATATATACTGCTGATGGCAAGCTAGTTATACAAACTATCTGCAATGAAAATCAGGCTAAAGTACCACTCATTAATTTAAAATCAGGAGTTTTTATTGTAATTATTCAATCTGGGACTAAATCAAGTCATCTAAAAATAATTAGATAACACTATTTAAACCTTATACATTATTCACTATCTATAACTCAAACTAGAATAATAATATTGAAATGAAAAAGTTACTTATGTATTTGTTAGTTGCCGCAGTAGCCTCAACTACTATTTTAACAACATCTTGTGAAAAAGATGATGATGATCCTAATGCGGCTGATGCACAAACAAAAGCAAGTATGGATTATTCAACAGCAGAAAATTCTTGGAAAGACATTGTTGCTGTAAATGACGAATCGGCTAACGAAAACCCAGGATTGGGAAAAAATACAATTGCTGATGGCATATTAGGCACTTGTGCAGAGGTAAGTGTTGATTCTAGCAGAAATCCAAAAACTATGACTATTACTTTTACGGGCAATTGTACTGGTAACGACGGCAGAATTAGATTTGGAAAACTGAACGTACAACTATATGGTAAATACCATACTAAAGGTTCTTATGCTGTAATTACTTTAGATGGATATGGTGTCATAGTAAATGGAGACTCTGTAAAACAAGAGGGCAAATTAACTGTCAAAAATATGGGTACTAATACTGCTGGTAAACAAGTATTTGACTTAGTAGTAGAAAATCACAAAGTTACATTCAACACGCATAGCTGGACTTGGAACAGCACCAGATCTTATGAGTGGACAGATGGATATAATACACCTTTGATTGCTATAGACAATGTATGGGATATAACTGGTAGTGCAGTAGGCGTAAAAAGTGACAACACTACATATTCATTAACCATAGTAAAACCATTAAACGTTGCTATCTTATGTAAATGGATACGTGCAGGCTCTATTAACATTCAGTATAACGCTGGTACAACACAGACATTGGATTTTGGCTCTGGCAATTGCGATAATAACGCTACCTGTAGTGTAGGTGGCAAAACCTATGATTTTAAAATGAACTAAACTTTAGTCTATCCAATCATAGTCCAGCCACTTATAGCTTTGCTTTAAGTGGCTTTTTTATTAGAACAATTCCAGCTACAAATAATTTTTAGCATTTGGTGTAAAGATTAATATTATTAGGAAATGTAAAATTAGATTAGAAATATTAAACCATATTGATTTTTATTTTTCATAAACATAGTTTTAAGAAAAATAAACCAATACTTATCAAGGTAGTTACAGAAAGTAATACTTCAGGAATAAATCAAAAAGAAAATAGCGACCTAAAAATATCAACATTATAGAGAATTTTTTTAGAGGGCAACAGCAAATACATATCTAAGGGTTTGATGCATTTAATTTAAAAAAGTGATGTTAAACAGAAAATGGATTTTAAAAACGGTGATTGTGATAATAAGGCGAAAATGATAATAGGTTCTAATAATTTCAATCTTAGATTAAGCTAGGTTGATAAGTGCCAATACTTACATTTTTGATTGCATCTAGTTAAATATAACAGACATTTATTAAATGACTGTTATCATTTAATTAATATTGAAAATAGTCATTTATATTAAAATAATTCGCTAAACTTGTAACAGTCAAGGTTTATTTTATTCTATTAATATGTTACAAAAACTTAATTTTAACCCTAGAAATCCCAAATTCCTATTTGGTGTATTGTTATTATGCTTAGCTGTAGGCGTATTTTTTCTTAACAGCTGTAAGAAAATTTCCAGTGATCTAGCTAATACAGAAAAGAATTTAAAATTCTCTAAAAGTTCTTCTGAGAACAACAAAGTTGCTCTTGAAATATCAGAAATGATGCAAGCTGAATTAGGTAAAGCCTCTGGTCGCGGTAAAAAAAATGGTGATGGAGATACTACATTTATGAGTGGATGTACCACTGTGACTATTGATTCAACAAGTGTACCTACTAGAATTATTTTAGATTTTGGTGTAATTGGCTGTACTTTTAGAAATGGTCAAGTTACTTATTATAATAGTGTATTGGGTGAGGTATATGGCGAGTGGGGAGAGCCAGGATTTAGAATTGATGTAACATCACAAAATTTAATAGCTGTATTCCATCAAATTAATCTACACTGTACCTACTACGGTGGTTTTACTTTTGAATTAAGGAGTAAAGGTCCTGTTAGATTCGTATCAATTAGAACTCATACTGATACTGTTGCTATACGAGCCAATAGATATATGATAAAAGTTGATACATTGGTAATCAGGCAGATTTTAAATGGTAGGGATACTTTTACTGCATCTTGGGTCGGTAATTTAGAAGAATATCCTGTACGAGGAAATTATATTCCTTCAATTATTCCAATCAATACTGAACGTACCCACTTTAAACTATATTCAGTCCAAAATATACAGTTTGGTGATAGTGCTTATAAATATAATCCAATAGATCAAATGGTACGTATTAGTACAAATGGTGTATTAATAGAGGATAGCTCACAAGCTGTCACCGTATATTCATATCCAGATTTAATCGATTTCGATAATTGCGACCTAGGTACAACTTATGGTGCTCTTCATTATAAATTTAAAAAGAAACCCAACTACCATATTTACTTTAATTCCGATGATAGATGTGAACTTACAGATCCTGAACGGTGGTGGGTAGTTGAATATTAGTAATCAAAGATTTGTTTAAACATATAGTTTCATAACCCCACCTAATAATAGTTGGGGTTTTTTTGTATTCTTACTGAAGAAACTTTATTTAAATTATTTATAAAATAATATGACAAAACCTTAAAAATACGTAAATAAACTATTGGTATTTAGCTTAATATTATTTGTTACGTCCTGTGATAAAAATCCTTTGGAGTTAAATGCAGATGATTCAGCAGGCAAGTTTAACGATGTGAATGTAAAACTTTAAATTATTAGACTTATTTAAATTAACTAACCATATTGTAAATCAGCATCTAGGTTTGGGGAAAAATAATGCAGACCTTGCACTACTAAATTCTTTCCAGAATTAATTATTGACTATGTTAGTAATCCGAAAAAAATAAAACTATATTTTAATGATGGCTGTGTAGGTATTGATGGAAGAACTAGAAGTGGACTAGTGGAAATATCTCTAAATGATAGCTTTATATTCTTCTATTAAATTACAGCTAGCTGATGCCTGCAAATGGACAACTAAAGGACATATAGAATTCCTAAATGGCTCACTTCCGGAACAGACTTTAAACTTTGGTAATAGTTATTGTGACAATAAGGCAAAGGTTAATCTAGGAGGCACAATGTTTGAAACAGAAATACAATAGAAAAAATATTTAGACTAGTATAATTGTTACTAGTTAAGTGTAAAGTATTTGAATGGAGTAAATTAATGGCTGTATCAATTTAATTTCGCCCACTATATTTAGTCGTTTTTGTATTTAATAAACCCCATCAGTAAACTAATCTATCGATTGACTTTTGCCCTAATACTAGGACTTGGGTTCAGCGAAGTTGCCATATGTCAGGTATTAGATTCTAATGATCATATCCCATCCATTGCAGATAGTTTTATAGCAGTACCTAATGGTAAAACACTATTTAAAATTGCTAATGGCATAGACTATTTTGCGCCTGATACAAATCTGAGCCACTTGCAACGATTTGATACAAGCTACACACACAACTTAGGAATTCCTGGCAGCCCAAGTTTCAATCTGCATTATCACTCAATTGTTAGACCGGGCTTTAGACTGGGCTTTGAACAATGGAATCCCTACATCCTAAATTTATCAAATATTAAGGTGTATAACACTCAAAATCCTTATGCTGACTTTTACTTTATACAGGGAGGTCAAGGGCTACAAAAACTAGATGCCAAGTATGCGCAAAACATACTGCCAAACTGGAATTTTAGCTTACATTATAATCGTTTTTTTGTATCTGAAGGTTTATTTGATCATCAACTGCCTTCAATCAAGGGAATAAGCCTAAACACTTGGTATAGAAGTCCAAATAACAGATATTACGTAGAGCTTACGCTAAATAACAATAATATTCAGTTTCAATATAACGGAGGAATTACCGACATAGCCGACTATTTAAATAGATCTTATGCAGGTAGAGTCGGTAATCCAGTAAATTTAGATTCGGCTAGACAATCATATTCTGAGCAAGAACACGCTGTCTCACAGCAGATAAATTTCGGCAAAAAACAAAGAGTTAATCACGATTCTGACTCTGTTGCGAAATATATAATTGTGTCTAAATTTTACCTAAAACATAAATTTCAATTATGGCAAAATAGGTACATATACAGGGACAAAGGCAATGATTACTATTTCTTTAATATAACAAACAAAGACACTTTTGTTAGTTTTGATAGAAATAAATCATATACCTATAGCAATGCAGTGGTATTAGGTATTTTAAACGATTCACTGAGCAAAATAAGTTTTGCGAATTTAGAAGCAGGCGTGCAATACGATTATATAAAATACACTGAGAATGCTGTAAACAATACTGATTATAATTTGGCAGCTAACCTAAGTCTAAAAAATAAACTTATTAACGTAAATGGTAGCTATTACTTACTGGGATATAATGCTAGTGACTACGTACTCGGCGCTAATTTGTTAATAGTAAAGAGAATTAATCTATTGTTCACCACTCAAAAAAACAGACCTTCATTACTGCAACAACATTTGAATTTCAATAGATTAAGTTATAGCAACAGTTTTTCATCTCAACTGCATCAGTCAGCAGCACTAGAATATGTCATCACCAAAAAATTTCCCTTAAGTACGAAACTTTATTTGAACAGAACAGATAATTATATCTATTTCAATGAAAAGGGTGAACCAATGCAAATTCCAGCATTGAACTATGTTCGTTTAAATGTGCTGGGGCACTATAAATACAAAAAGGCACACGCCGAATTTGACTTAAGTTACCAGTTAAACGACCAGAAAAACTTAATCGCATTACCTAATTTTACCTCATTAATTTCTGTTTACTTACAGGGAGTACCTCTACGAGTATTAGCATTAAAAAACAATGCAATTGATGGCAGAATTGGTCTAGACGTAAACTATACTAGTGCCACTGTAGGAAGAGGATTTTCACCTGTAAATTCACAATTTTCAGTCTTAAATGGAGGTTATGTATTGGGAAATTATCCCTACATAGACTTCTTTGCCACACTTAAAGTTAAACGTTTTTTTATATTCGCTAAGATTGAACATATTAATGCTGGTTTAATAGGCTCAAAGTATTTATTGCTTGACAAGTACCCAATGTATCCCCGTACTTTTAGGCTTGGACTCAGATGGATATTCTTTAATTAATACCAAAAATTTATAATAAAATGCAACGACAACTTATAAACTTTAAAATAAAATTGATAAAAAGGTACCTACTTATCATAGTGGCAACACTTTCTTCATTATATACTACTGCACAAATAGATACCAATTGCATTAGGCGGAAACCAGAGGCATCTGTAATGACGCAAAACCCAAACGTTAGAACCCAGAAATTTGAACTAAGAGGCAAGCAAGGTTATGAGTATCTGACGATGTTTCTAGGTGATTCAATACTAATAGAACATACTGGATGTAAAGAATATAAATTAATATATACCGTTAGGGCAAGCAGATTTGATGCAGAACCAAACGATGCAAAATACTGGTTTACCCAAGGAAGCAACCTGCTATTTGGTTTGTCAAGATCAGATGTGCCTTTCGATTATGAATGGACCTCATATTTCCTAGATAGCATTGCTAACAGCGGTAAGGCCGTGCTAAAAAAGACCTATATATTTGATCAAGATAATGGTACTATACAGACTATTAGCATAAGCAATTCTGGCAAGCTAGTACCAACAGGTGGCTTTTACGTAATGACTTTAGTTTATGGACCTAGACCTAAATCAAAATCACCTATTAAGAAGAAATCTACCAAACCTGCACCAAAAAAGGCACAAATTAAAAAGCCGGCACAAAAAAAATAGTTCGATTCTAATATGCAGCCATTTTTTTCTCAAGATGCTAAGGTTCAGACACCTAATTGTTCTGCTTGGTTTCCGCTAGGCAAGGCACTTACAGATTTCAATCACGGTCATTCTCAAGGTAAGTTGCTAACTAAAAGTGACATAGAGGGAGATAGATTTGTTAGTGTGGCATCGTTTTATACAGGTCCGTCTCAATTTACGCCACTGTCTCTTGCTATGATTAAGTCTTGCGTAGGAATAGTAGCAGATTTAGGTGCAGGTAGCGGTTCCCATTCCCTATTTTTACAGAGCAAAGGATATAAAGTGTATGGGTTTGACATATCCTTTGATTGTGTAGAAGTAATGAAAGCTCGCGGAGTAAAAAACGCATCACAAATTGATATAATGAAGGAACCGCTACCACAAAAGTTTGACTCTATACTTATTTGTATGAATGGGTTAGGTATTGCAGGCAGTATTAAGGGGCTTGATACACTTCTATTTCATTTGACAGAATCGTTAAATGATGGGGGCAGAATTATTTGCGATAGTACAGACATTAGCTATGTTAAGTCTATGCCAGCACAAAAAACTACTCTACCTAGACTGAAAAATAAAAACTTGGGAGAAGTAAATTATCAAATGATTTACGAAGACTACATCGGGGAAATATTTCCTTGGTTGTACATAGATGATAAAACATTGAGAAAAACTTGCAGTAATTTCCAATTAAAAATGTTGCCTATTGCACGTGAAGATGAAAGCACAGCCTACATTATAACCAAAGAAAAATAGCATAAATGAATATTCAATTCGGAAAAGTTAAAGAAATCATCATCGCAGAAATTAGCAAAGCAAGCAATCAATTGCTTACAGCCGTATCGTGGTTAACAGATAAAGAAATATTTGACTTACTTCTGCAGAAACTTCAAAATGGTGTAAAAGTTTGCATTGTTACCAGATACGACTATTTGAACAATCACGAAAATGCATTAAATTGGAATACTTATATTGAATTAGGGGGCAATTTGCATTTCTGTAATTCACCAAATAATTTACATTATAAATTCATAGTTGTAGATGATAGTGCAGTATTGATTACGTCACACAATCTGACCTGTTTTGCTGGTGAAAATAACCGAGAAAATGTCATAATTTTAAATGATAAAGTTTCAATTACTCAATACCAAACAGAATTTAAAGAACTACAGATCTTATTTACGCATTCCAGCAATGTAGTACCCTATGATAGAAATAATGTGCCAAAAGCTCTACTTGGTTTCTACGATACTACCATACGTGATGATTTAAAAAATCAAAAAAGCTAAAGCATACAAATTTGCTTATTTAAAGCCAAGCGATTAATCTTCATAGTTTCTGTTTTAGGAAATGAAGAAACTTTAATAAAATGCCTTGGTCTAGCATATTTCTGCAGAAAACTATGATAAGTTATTAATTCAATCAATTTTTGGACTTCAATTTTATCTTGTTCTAAATAGACAAATACAGCTTGCTCCCCTAGTTTGTCGTCTGAAATGCTACTTATATAAAACTCAGTAACATTTAGACCATTGTCTAGTATTATTTTATTTATTTCTTCCTCTATTTGTTGTGGAAATAACTTTACTCCACCCGAGTTAATTACAGAATCTATCCTGTAAAGAACCTTAAATTTATTTACTCCAGATAATTCAACCACATCATTAGTAACTAGCCATACATTGTTTGTTATGGCAGAGTTAATCATTAGTTGATGTTGATCATTTACTGCAATTTCAACTCCATTTAAAACATAATAGTGCTCATCAGCTATTGGCAATATTTCTTTTATAGCTATATGGGTGTAGGTTTCTGTCATACCGTAAGTATGATAGACTGGACAATTCAATTGTTTTTGAATCTGTGTAAATTGCTCTGTACTTAGGGCTGCTCCACCAATAATAATTGCCTTAGAATGATTTAAAAAATTCAATTCATTTTTCAAATTCCGATTTAATACTTTACATAGCTGGCTAGGTGTTAATGCGATAAAGTTTAGCTTCTCTGTGTCTAATGGACGAATTTCAACCAACGAAGGTGGAAGAATGTAAACATCTGCTCCAAGTGTTAATGCCCTAATTAACTGTAGCTTTCCAGCTATGTAATCAACAGGCATAGCCACTATAAATAATTCTGCTCCACTTAATTGAAATGCTATAGTACTATGTTGCACACTAATAAGTAGTTTTTCCCTTAATAATTCAATAATTTTTGGTTTTCCTGTTGAGCCACTACTTTTAGCAAATAGAGGTTGACCAGTGTACCAATCTTGCATTAAAGTAAAGCAAGCATTAAGGTGTGCAAGGTAATCTGCACTGTATTTTTTAACACTTATATTAGGATGAAATTCTTCTCTTAAATCGACAGAGATAGACTCAAATTGCGTATGTACATTTATTAGCACTGAATTCTGAAAATTTGAAACAATAAAACAAAGCTAATGTTATAGATTTACCTTTGCATTTAATAAGGTACTTACTATTTGGAGTATTTTATTACTTATTTTTGATAGTTAGTTACTTTAATTATTAGTACATATACAGGCGGAAAATATTGATGTCAATTACCCATAAACCCGGACCATTATTAGCGGGTATAAATAGCCCAGCAGACTTAAAACAGTTGTCAATAGAACAATTGCCAGAAGTATGTAAAGAATTGAGGCAATACATTATAGACATAGTTTCAGTACACGGTGGGCATTTTGGCGCTAGTTTGGGTGTAATTGAGTTGACTGTAGCATTGCACTTTGTATATGATACTCCTTTTGACAGATTGGTTTGGGACGTTGGCCATCAAGCTTATGGCCACAAAATATTGACAGGCAGACGTGATAAATTCTACACCAACAGAACCCTTGACGGTGTCGCACCTTTCCCAAAAAGAGCTGAAAGTGAATACGATACATTTGGAGTAGGACACAGTAGTACTAGCATTAGTGCTGCATTAGGTATGGCAGTTGCTAGTAAATTGAGTGGAGATACACTTAGGCAACATATAGCTGTAATTGGTGATGGTGCTATGACTGCTGGTTTGGCATTCGAGGGCTTAAATAACGCAGGAGTTTCTGATACCAATATATTGGTCATATTGAATGACAATTGTATGAGTATAGATCCTAATGTGGGGGCATTAAAGGACTATTTAATTGACGTAACTACTTCATCTACTTATAATAAGTTTAAAGACGATGTATGGAACGGTCTAGGTAAAATAGGAAAAATAGGAGAAAATGCGCGTGAAATAGCTGCTAAAATCGGCGATAGCGTAAAAACATTATTACTTAATCAAAGTAATCTATTTGAAAGTCTAAATTTCAGATATTTTGGTCCGGGTGATGGTCACGATGTGATTAGACTGGTAAAAATATTTCAAGATTTAAAAGATATAAACGGTCCAAAAATTTTACACCTAAAAACTATAAAAGGAAAAGGGTATGATTTAGCAGAAAAGGACCAAACAATTTGGCACGCCCCAGGTCTTTTTGACAAATTAACTGGTGAAATAAAAAAACAAAGCAATAGCACACCACAACCACCAAAATATCAAGATGTATTTGGCCATACTTTAGTAGAGTTGGCAAAATCTAACCTGAAAATAGTAGGAGTTACACCTGCAATGCCCAGTGGTAGCAGTATGAACATAATGATGAGAGAAATTCCAAGTCGTGCATTCGACGTGGGAATTGCTGAGCAACACGCTGTTACTTTTAGCGCTGGACTAGCAACGGAGGGGTATATTCCGTTTTGTAATATTTATAGTACATTTATGCAACGCGCTTATGACCAAGTCATTCACGACGTATGCATACAAAATTTGAACGTAGTGCTATGTATGGATAGGGGCGGACTAGTAGGTGCTGATGGACCTACGCACCACGGTGTATATGACTTAGCCTATATGCGATGTTTGCCAAATATGATTGTATCTGCACCAATGAATGAGCAAGAGTTGCGTAACCTAATGTGTACAGCCTCTCAACCAAATATGGGGCCATTTAGTATAAGATACCCGCGTGGAAATGGTGTGATGGTAGATTGGAAAACACCACTAGAAACCATAAAAGTAGGTAAAGGTAGAAAACTAAAATCAGGTAAAGACATTGCTATTCTGAGTATTGGTACTGTCGGAAATTTTGCAATGACAGCAGCTGATTTACTTATTCATCAAGAAATTAGTGCATCTGTATATGACCTTAGGTTTGTTAAACCTCTTGACTCAGAATTATTACACGAGGCTTTTCAGTCGCACAATAGATTTATAACAGTAGAAGATGGTTGTGTACAAGGAGGATTTGGAAGTGCGATATTAGAGTGGGCTTCAGAAAATAAATATCATAATTTTGAATTGATTAGGTTAGGAATACCGGACGAGTATATTGAACATTCCGAACCCAAAGAGCAATATGCACAATGTGGGTTTGATGTAAATGGCATAGTTGCCGCTTCACATCAACTAATTGACAGTCATATAACCACTGTAAATGGTGACGCTATACCAAATTTCTAATTGTTCACTGGCTTAGTGCCATCGAGGCTAGACTCCAACTCTGCACCTTCTATAACTAATTGTTTGTAGCCTCCAAACACGTGGTATAGGTTGTGTAATCCTGCTCTGCGTAAATAACTAATCAAGCTTAAAGACCTATATCCGTCTGAATCGTACAAATAATATATGTCTTTAGCAGGAATATTTTCATTATGTGACACCAAAGTATTAAAGCTAAGGTGCTCAGCATCTTTAAAATGATTTGCCTCAAACTCATTTAGTGTTCTCATATCTATGACGTGAGGAGTGCCAAATTTTTTCTCTAGCACCAGTTCCTCAGTCGTTATACTTATTATAACATCATAGCTCAAGTTCAACTGCTCTACTTCAATCCAATCAGAATATTGACAATGACTGACATTAGAAAACTCATATTTCTCTAATTTCTTAATGGCTAAATCAATGTTATGATTAAGGTGGTGGAGTAATACGATTTTTTGATCTAGCTCTAACATACTTTTTAGCCCATTAGGTACTATACCATCTGCTATGCTTAAAGAATTTTTTATGAATTGATCTGAAAATTCTTGCGAATTGCGAGTATCTAGGATTACTGCACCAGACAAGTATAATTCTTTTAAATCTGATATATCTATTCTTTTAATCGTCATTTTCTAACTTCTTTTTAACAAGTCTGCCCATTTTCTAGATGGCTTACTTGCTGTAAATTCTTTTAAATATCTTGGTTCAAAATAGGCAACATCTACAAATTCACCTACAATGTATTTTTCTCTAGCTAAGCTTATCATTGCATTCGCAGCCGGTAGATTATTGTAATTAAATCTGGCTTGTATATGATAAGTTTCTAGTTTGACTTTCAGTTTTTCACAGCCATTTCCAAATATTATTACTTGCTCATTATCAAATGATTGTAGTAAGTTGTAATGTTGTTCATTATCATAATCAACAGGAATAGATGTTTGTATTAACTGCCATTCATCAGCAATTCGCCTATATATAGACTGATAAACCTCTAGCCTACCTGCATCTAACATACTTATGTAAATACCGTCAGAGCCTTGGAGTTTATATTCTAGCTCAGCCATACATTGCAGGGTTTCAATAGCAATCAAAGGAAGTCCTAACGCTAAAGAATAACCCTTAGCCAAGCCTACACCCACCCTTAGGCCAGTATAACTTCCAGGTCCAGAACTTACGGCTATGGCATCTAATTCTTTAAAGCTTATTCTCAACTCAAGCAAAGCTTCCTCTATCAATTGTGGTAACTTAGCTATGTGATCATTTTCATAGCATATCATTTCGAAACTTTCTGCACCGTGGGTAATTGCAACACTACCCTGTCTATGTGAAGTCTCTATATGTAAAATGTTAGATAACTGCACTATAACTGAATGGGTACAACTAAGGTTTCTGTACCCCGAATAATGTTTACCGTCGTTTTGTCACCTGGGTTAAACTTGCCTAGAGCCTCCATATACAACTGCATATCGCCAACAGCATTATCACCCAATTTCATTATTACGTCACCCTTTAGTAATCCGGCCTTTTCTGCAGCTTTCCCTGGGCTTATTCCGTCTATCCTAATTCCAGCATTATCCCAAAAGTAATCTGGTACTATGCCCAATGTTACTTTAAATCTTGGTGTTTGTTTCAGTTCCTCTTTAGTTTTAGCAAATGGAACAGACTTATTTATTGCTATTTGTTGCGAAATGAAGTATACAAAGGCAGCTACATCATTCATTCCAGGGTAGTTTATCTTTTCAGCATCATCACTTGGTTTATGGTAATCTTGATGAAATCCAGTAAAAAAATGCAAAACTGGGATATCACTTAGGTAAAAACTGGTATGATCACTTGCACCAATACCGCTTGCACTCTTCTTAATATTAAAGTTATAGGGATTTGTAATGCTTAATAGGCTATCCCAAATGATACTGGTTCCTGTACCATATATGCCCAATTCTCTGTCTGGCTTTAACCTTCCCGCCATATCCATATTTAGCATAGCCAATAACTTGTTATTATTTATTAATGGATGATTTACATAATAATTACTACCATATAGACCTAATTCCTCCCCGCTAAATGCAATAAATAAATAGTTTACAGACTTACTGCCGTACAGTTTTATATTTCTAGCTATTTCTATCAGCGATACTGTACCACTTGCATTGTCATCTGCACCATTGTGTATTTCAGCGGGGCCTCTGTATAGGCTGTTATGATACTCATCTTCACCCAAATGATCATAGTGTGCCCCAATTATAATGGTCTTGTCAGCGGAGTTATCTATGTAACCAACAATATTAGATGCAGTAATTTTTTCCCGCTTTAGGTCAATATTTATATCAATCGAGTAGTTCCCCTTTTCTATTTCAGAAGCAGTTGATTCACTTACCATAATCATAGGCATCTCTGTCCTATCTATTGATGTAAATTGAGAAAATGCTTTCAAGCTTAAGTCTTTATCACTGCCATAAAATATTACCAAACTCACTAATGAAGATTCTTTTGATAAAGTCTTGTAGTAGTCTCTCCAGGTTTTCTTAGCAGTTTCGTGGGGATTATCTTGTAGATTTATTACATACACTTTACTGGTAGTTTTAGACTTAGTATTAGTAAGTGTATATCTTACTATACGCTCATCGTCAGTCTTTTGACTATTGCTTAAATTTCCTACTATTCTACCATTGCTACTATATATTATGGGGTAAGCATCCGCCAATATTGACATATTAGATGAAATTCCTCCGCCTAATATGTGACTTTTTTTAGACAATTCGTACTTTGAATAAAATTTGAACTCTTGTCTAAAGTTTTTACTTAAACTGGTTAGGCCTGCTTGTTTATACTGCTTTATAATGTAGTCTCCAGCCTTTCTTTCATATTTAGTGCCTGTCAATCTGCCATTTAGTTTGTCACTAGCTAAATAGTAAAGATCCTTCTTCATTCTCAGGCTATCTCCCTGCCACACAGCTTGGCTTAGTGCAGTCACTTGAATCCCTATATATAAGATTAAAGTTAATAAAATTCTCATATTTGCAAAAATATCACTATACGTATTACTTGGGTCAATTAAAAAAAAATGCCCAAGTTTTGAGGCCCAGGCATTTTAATTAGTGCTAGTTAGGTTACTTACTAGCTGTTAGTATCTTTTTATATTTATCTGGAGCCGCTAATATCAATAAAGCTTCCTTTACGTCTGGATCATATTTCCAAGAGGCTTGAATTCTTCCAGCAGCATAATAATAACGACTGGCAATCTCCTCCTCTAAAAACTCAACTATTTCCTTCTTATGCTTTATTACATCGTTCTTTTTATCAGTTTTTAGCTTGGTATGAATCAAATCAATCTCTGCTTTCACAGCATTATAGTACTTTTCATCCTTAGCACTAGTTTCTAATTTTGTCAATTCCGTTTCGGTTTCAGTAATGTACTGATAATCCTTGTCATTTAAGTACTTCAAGAAATCGTCAAAGTCTGCATCAGTCAATTTAAATTCTTTTGCGTTTTCTATACTGGCGTGTTTACTTCTATAAATGGTAGCATAGTCGAATATGAATTGTTTAGAATAAATACTTATCAATACATCACTATATTCAGGTCTAATTATATCTACGTCAGGGTGAATACCAGTTCCGTCAAATACTTGTCTGCCAGCTTTTGTTTTAAATGCAGTTTTCAAACTATCTGGAAGCTTATAGGCCTTACCTTTTTCATCTTTTTTACCGTAGTCAACAGCTTGAATACATCTGCCACTAGGTATGTAATATTTACTTGTGGTAATCTTTATTTGAGTATTGTATGGTAGTGGTCTAGTTGTTTGTACCAACCCCTTACCGTAGCTGTTAGACCCCACTACGATTGCCCTGTCTAAATCTTGCAATGATCCACTAACTATCTCTGCAGCTGAGGCTGAACCTCCGTCTATAAGTACTACAACTGGAATTTTGGTATCTAGTGCTTCTTGATCTGTATTATAGTTTTTATTCCAATCCTCTACTTTACCTTTAGTTGCTACCACCAGTTGACCCTTATCTATAAATATATTTACTGTTTTAATGGCTTCGTCTAGTAGTCCACCTGGGTTACCTCTTAAATCAAAAACTACACCTGTTATACTAGGATTGTCACGTTTTAAACTTTGCAATGCAGTTGCTACTTCATCACTTGCTTGTTGGCGAAAGCCCGTAAATTTTATGTAACCCACTTGTGGTGTAATCATACCATAATACGGTACATTTTTAACTTTTATTTCTTCTCTTTTTACAACTTTAACAATTGTATTTTTTTCCCCTTCTCTTTTTATCAGAAGTTTTACTTCGCTACTAGGTTGACCTTTTAGCATTTTACTTACCTCGTCGGTATTTTTCCCTTTAGTTGACTTACCATCTATTTCTAACAATACATCGCCACCACGTACATCTGCCTTTTGTGCGGGGAATCCTTCATATGGTTCAGCTATCATCACATAGTCATCTTTACGCTGTATTGTAGCTCCTATGCCACCATATTGACCTGTTGTCATAAATCTATAGTCCTCTATTTCACTTTCACTGTAGAAATTAGTGTATGGGTCTAGAGAATTAAGCATAGCATCTATACCAATCCTTAATAGTTTAGCTGGCTCTACTTTCTCTACATAGTATCCATTTATCTCATTAACTACAGATGTAAATATTTCTAGATTTTTTGAAATTTCAAAATAATTATCTGCTGTCTTAAATGCAGTTAAAATGGGTGCTGAAATTAGCAACAGCGCAATTGCAATATTTTTAAGCTTTTTACTCATTGTGGTAGGTTACCAAATATAAATATATTATCCTATTACTAATCAAATTTTTTCTGCCTTGAATCGAAGTCCTTTACTAGGTACGGGGTCATCTCCGCAGCCACCCCAAGGATTACAACGAAGTATTCTGTAGAATCCAATTATGCTTCCCACTATTACTCCCCTTTTTTGAATTGCTAAAATAGCATATTCACTGCAAGATGGAGTGTATCTACAAGCATTAGGCAACCAAGGTGATATTACCTTCTGATAAATTCGTACCAAACCTATAAATAACCATTTCATTTATTATTTTGGCAATTTATATTTAACAACAAAGCCAATAACTGAGTTTTGAATTTGAGCAAAGTCCGGCAAAACATCGGGCATATATACCATAACGATAGCCAACTGTATATGGTGCTCTAAAAGTTTAGTTTTTAATTCTGAATTATTCAGTCGCCAAGCTTCTCTCATTATGCGTTTAATTCGATTTCTATCTTTTGCGTGTTTGAATTTTCGTTTAGATACAGAAATCATCACTTGAGTAGTAACTGACTCAGAAAAGGTAGTAGGCAAGCATAAAAACAAAATAGGAAAATGCAAATGGGTAGTTACCCCTTGCGTTTTGCTAAATATGGATTGAATTTTAATTTTACTGCACAGGCGTTCGCTTTTATGAAAGCGAAAAGAGGCCATAATTAAACTGGCATCTTATTAGTTTGTATGGCGCATAGAATCGCTGACAGACAAACGCTTGCGACCTTTAGCTCTACGACGTCTCAACACAGCACGACCGTTTGCAGTTGCCAAACGCTCACGGAAACCGTGTTTATTTCTTCTCTTTGTATTGGAGGGCTGAAATGTCCTTTTCATAATATGACTTTGTAAAAATTAGCCTGCAAAATTAGTTTTTTATTTCTATTTAACACGCTTTTATATTAAAATTCTATAAACACTACAATAAAAACCCCAAGCTTTTAGGCTCAGGGTTATTATTAATTAAATAGGTTAAACTATTTTTTCCACTTTGATTCAACAGCTTCTAAGAATTTCTTTTTCTCTGTTTTAATTTTGTTAGTTGACATACTTGATGCTGCACCTTCTTTAGTCATATAAGTAACTATTGCCATTTTTTCAGCACTAATGAAGAATAATTTACCTGCTGACGCTGACATTGCATATTTATTACCATTATCATCAGTTACAAATAAGAATGTAGATCCACCTGACTCTTTTACGTCATAAATTTTGTAAGTGTAGTTACCACCACTGTTTTTTTGCAATACTGCTGAGTTTTCAGTGTCTATTGTCCAAGTGTCATCTTCGTTGTCTGAACTGCAGGTGCTGTTTATTACATTCCAGTCATTGTCTAATCTACATACAGAAAATTTTACTGTAGAGAATGAGGTTTCACCAGCCGCCATTACTATTGTGCTGATGCTAAGTATTACTGCTGCTACGATTGTAGCTAATTTCGTGTTCATTTTCATCTTGAGATTGAGAGTTATTTAGTTTTATTAAAAAATTTAGTTTCAAATGCTATGCTATTTTTGTTATCTGCTTAGCTTATAAATAATCCCACAGTCTTTATAAAGGTAAATGGGAAAGCGGAAATATTATTCTCTCCAAACACCTTTTCTTTTACCAGAGGTGTTGGTATTTGAATTATTGTTATTCTGAACTTCTGGTGTTGTTTCTTTAATAGGTGTTTTAGTTATTGTTTTTCCTTTATTTTTAGTTGGTTTTCCATCAATAGTATATATAACGCTAAACTGTTTCGCTTTGCTGATAAGAATAATACTTTCATCAGAAAATTGATAATAATATTCGTTATCAGCATCACTCAAAACTTTATAGAAGGGCTTACCATTATTGTCTAAGGTTTCTTTTACATAATAAGTACTTGAAATGGTAGGCGTGGTATGTACAAATGATTGTCCATCTGATGCCCAAACAAAAATGTTATCTTCTGTAGTTGTGTTACATTGGTCTGACAATACATTTAATTCTGCATCCATAGCGCAAGCAGTGAAACCCGACGTTTTGTAGGTCATATTAGCCGGTTGGGCAAAAACCTGGTTTGCAAACAGAGTGCAAATAAATCCTAATACTAAGGCAAAATTGATATTCGTAAATCTTTTCATTTTTTTTAATTTCTATTAATAGCTATTTATCCTATTATGTTGCTAAAGGTAAATATAAATGTCGAATTTCATTAAAAATTAGTCCTCTTCACTGTCTCCATATTCAGCAATTCTATCTTTTGTCATTAACAGATTAGATAAATTTGGCTGACCAGCCTCTACCCAAGCAGAATACCAAAAGTCAGCTAAATCTTCAATTGATAACCTTATTTGTCTATATGCCATATCACGAAGCATCGTATTATACTTTACCAAATATTCTGATTGATAGTGTCTTATTTCTTTAGTTTGCTTTTTATCCCAACAATATTTACCTGTAGTACCATATTGTGCAAATAATTCTCTCTCAATCCTTAGACTGCTGTCTAATAGTTTGTGTGAATGGAACACTATTTCCCAAGCTTTAGCCAAGGGATCTTTTATTAGTTTTACTTGTCTAAACTTAGTAAAATCATAGTTTGGGGCAAAGTATTCAGGAATTATGCTTTCCCAAAGTGCGTGTATGCCTACTTGGTCGGTCAATTGTCCATCGTAGTTTTCTGTAGTATGCAAGGGCACGTGTGCATCAGCAATGTAGTGACCTAAATCTGCTGAAATATCTAAAATTCTATCTGCATCTTTATCGGCAAATGCTTTAACCAGCTTTTTATACTCCCAACTAATCACCCAAGGTACTATGCCTCTACTCCTTACTGTATCCTCACTATATTTTTCCTTAGCCTTTCGCCAATCGTGTGGCAGATCTGCATAGGGAAAACTACCATACATATCTAAATCAATATAATGCCTTACCCCTTCCTCTTTATAGCAGAATCTTCTCTTATCAGGATCAACGGAATGCTCAACTAGAAAGTCAGAATATTTATCAAAGAATCCTTTAATTTCAATCGGTAGCGCCTTGACTGCGTAGTAATTAATACGTTTATGTGCCCAAAATCCCCAAGAGCTACAGACCATCCAAATTGCAAATAGAAAAAGACCTAATTTCAAATGGAATTTTAAGTTCATACTTACTTTATTATAATACCAGACACAATGAATTTTATATCGGGCTCACTTTCATCGCCAGAAACAACGTTATTATTATCTGGCTTATTTAAATCATCAGGGTCGTGATTTAGTTTCTCATTTATATTGCTTATATCTATGTAAGAAGTTCCTTTGGCAACAATGGTCTTTCCAACTAAATCAACCATTGGTAGGTGAATATTACTTCCCATTTGTAATTGCATAGAGCTACCATCACCCATATCTATATAAACTTGGTCAACATCTTCAAGCTTTTCTACCGATAAAATGGTTCCCTTAATAATAGCAGACATTTTTAGGCTTTCTCCCATTTTATCCATTAACTCCCTTCCACTAATTCTTTTTTCAGTAGAAGATATGCTCTCCCCTTGAATAATAGCATTCTTTGCATTAGCTAAGTTGTTATTGCCTTGGTTTTCATTCTGTTCACAAGATGTAAAGCAGAAAAACATAGCTAAAAGTAATAAAATTTTAAATGTAAGTACGTGTCGTATCATCATAACATTAGTCTAAACATTATTTTGGCATAAGACTAAATGATTTCTGTAAAATTAAAAAAATAACTACTATTCTACATTCTATTAGCGTATTATACTGCTAAAAGTTTGTGAACAGTAATTAATTACATATGAATAGCTCTATTGCCAGTAGCTGCCAAACAGGCCTCTTTCATAGCTTCAGCATAAGTAGGGTGGGCGTGGCTAATTCTAGCGATATCTTCTGCGCTTGCTCTAAACTCCATTGCTACTACGGCCTCAGCAACTAAATCAGCAATACGGGGACCAATCATATGTACGCCCAATATCTCATCTGTAGTTTTATCTGCCAATACTTTTATAAAGCCATCCGTATCCATACTAGCCCTTGCTCTACCGCTAGCCTTGAATGGAAAACTACCAATATTGTAGTCAATATTATCTTTTTTTAGTAGTTCTTCTGTCTGTCCTACAGATGCTATCTCTGGCCAAGTATAAACGACACCAGGTATCAAGTTATAATTAATGTGCGGTTTCTGTCCTGCCATATATTCCGCTACAAATACGCCCTCTTCTTCTGCTTTATGTGCTAGCATTAGCCCTTTTATTACATCGCCGATGGCGTATATGTTGGGGTTACTAGTTTGTAAATGTTCGTTTACTTCAATTCTTCCACGCTCGTCCAACTTTATGTTTACAGCATCTAGGTTTAGACCTTCTGTATAGGCAGATCTACCAATGGCTACTAAGCAATAATCAGCATCAATTTTTACTGCATCTCCCCCTTTTACTGGTTCTGCTGTAACACTTAGTTCAGCATCAGTTCTAATTACACTAGTTACCTTATGCTGTATTAGGAATGTAAAACCAGCTTTTTTTAGCAATCGTTGCATTTCTTTACCCAAACCTTTGTCCATAGTTGGCAATATGGCATCAGCAAATTCGACAACGGTAACTTCTGCACCAAGTCTATGAAATACACTACCTAATTCCAACCCAATTACACCCCCACCAACTACAACGAGGTGTTTTGGCACTTCTTTTAATTTTAAAGCCTCGGTACTGGTTATTATTCGCTCATAGTCCAGCGTTACCCCATTCAGTGCAGTAGGCTTAGACCCAGTAGCTATTATAAATTTATTAGCCGCAATTTCTTTAGATGTTTCGCCAGCAATAGTTATGGTATTGGCATCTATAAATGATGCGTGACCTGTGTGGACGTCTATCTTATTTTTTTTCATTAAGTAGTCAATGCCTTTTACATTTTCATCTACTACTTTAGCAACACGACTGCTCATTTCAGTAACATCTAGTTCTGAATCTTTAACAATTATACCGTGAGTGGCAAATTCGTGTTGCATTTTTTCATATAATTCGGAGCTATCTAGCCAAGCCTTACTTGGTATGCAACCTACATTTAGACAAGTCCCACCTAAAGTATTATATTTCTCAACCAAAGCTGTTTTCATACCCAACTGTGCACACCTGATGGCTGCAACATATCCGCCTGGCCCTGAACCAATGATTACAACATCATATTTATCCATCTCTATTCTATGATTTTATATTATTTTATTTTTTTATTCTGTATAGCTATACCTCTAGCAACATTCTATATGGATCTTCTAGCATTTGCTTAACCCTAACTAGGAAACTTACACTTTCTCTACCATCTACTATTCTATGGTCATAGCTTAATGCTACATACATCATTGGTCTAATTACAACCTGACCGTTTACTGCCATAGGGCGCTCTACTATATTATGCATTCCCAATATTGCTGATTGCGGAGCATTAAGAATTGGAGTAGAAAGCAATGATCCGAATACACCACCATTAGTTATGGTAAATGTACCGCCTTGCATTTCGTCTATAGAAATTTTACCGTCTCTGGCTCTACCAGCTAGGTCAATTATTTTCTTTTCTATATCTGCTAGACTCATTGTTTCCACGTTTCTCAATACAGGGACTACAAGTCCTCTAGGAGTAGATACAGCTATACCAACATCTGCATAGTCGTGGAAAATGATATTTTCACCATCTAATTGTCCATTTACTGCAGGGAATTCTTTCAATGCCTCTACACAAGCTTTAGCAAACAATGACATAAAACCTAATCCAACATTATGCTTCTCCTTAAATGTATCTTTATACTTCTTACGCATTTCCATAATGGCGCTCATATCTACCTCATTAAAGGTAGTTAGCATAGCAGTTTGATTTTTTACTTCAACCAATCTTCTTGCAATGGTTTTACGCAAAGTTGACATTTTTTCAGATCTGGTATTTCTCTCACCTGGTTTAGCAACTGGGGTAGATATTTCAGATACTGGCTTACTTGCCTTTTCTGGTGCAGGTTTTTCTGCTTTATTTGCGTCGACTTTGGTTATTCTTCCATCTTTTCCACTTCCGTTTACAGCACTTGGGTCTATACCTTTTTCGCTAAGCGTCTTGGCTGCAGCTGGTGAGGGTGTGCCACTTGCATAGTTTACACTTTCCGTTTTAGCTTCTGATTTAGGTTCAATTTCTGTCTTAGTTGCTTCAGCCTTAGGCTCATCTTTTTTTGCAGAAACATCTCCAGCTGCAGACGTATCAATTGTAGCTATTACTGTACCTACAGCAATGGTTTCCCCATCACCTATTTTTATGCTTAGTTTACCAGCAGATTCAGCTGAAACTTCAAAACTTGCCTTATCTGATTCTATTTCAGCTAAAATCTCGTCTTGTTCTACTATGTCTCCTTCATTTTTTAACCAATTAGAAAGAGTTACTTCTGTAATCGATTCACCTACACTTGGTACTTTTATTTCCAATTCCATTTTGGGTATTGTATTTTTATTATTTGTAAATATTATTTAGCAAATGCTTTATCTACTATTTCTTGTTGCTGCTGCACGTGGACCTTCATATGCCCTACGGCTGGGCTTGCACTAGATTTTCTGCTTATCAGTTTAAATCTGTGGTTTTCCTCACGCCTTAACCAATAGGTCCAAGAACCCATATTTTTAGGCTCCTCTTGTACCCAGTAGTATTCAGCATTTGGGTAGGTGGCAAACATTTCCTCTATTTTCTGCTCTGGCATTGGGTATATCTGCTCTACTCTAACTATGGCTACGTCAGTACGTGCATCTTTCTGTTGACGCGCAAACAAGTCATAGAATATTTTACCTGAACAGAATAAAACTCGACTTACCTTTTTATCGTCAACGTAATTGTCTATTATTATAGGTTGAAATTTACCATTCACCAATTCATCTACAGTACTCACAGCTTCTTGTAATCTTAATAATGATTTTGGGGTAAATACTACCAACGGCTTTCTAAACTCCCACTTTAACTGCCTTCTAATTAAATGGAAGAAGTTTGCAGGTGTAGTACAGTTTGCCACTACCATATTATACTCTGCCGCTAAGTCTAAGAATCGTTCTACTCTTGCGGAACTGTGTTCAGGACCTTGCCCCTCATAACCGTGTGGAAGCAACATTACTAAACCATTCATTCTATTCCACTTACTCTCAGCACTACTTATGAATTGATCAATTATAACTTGACCACCATTACTAAAATCACCGAATTGTGCCTCCCAAATAGTTAGACCATCTGGTGTTGTCATAGAATATCCATATTCAAAACCCAGAACTGCAAATTCGCTTAATAATGAATTATAGATATCAAACTTTGCCTGACTTTCACCAATATGGTTTAGATTATTATATTTTTCATTGGTTACCTCATCGGTTATGATTGCGTGCCTATGACTAAATGTACCTCTTTCAACATCTTGACCACTTAGTCTAATATGGTGATTTTCTAATAATAAACTTCCGTAGGCAAGTAATTCACCCATAGCCCAAGGTAATTTATTTTCATTAAATGACTTTTGTCTTGATTTGAGCAAATCAAGGGCTTTCTTTATAGGTTTAATATTATCTGGTACAGTACTTAACACTTTAGTAATAGCTGTTAAGGTCTCTAAGCTGACCCCTGTATCTGGACCATCATCCATAAAGTCTTCTTTGGTGCTCAAACGCATAGATGACCAAGCTTCTTCCACCTTTTGTGGTATATACTCAAGTGTCTCTTGCTTTACCATATTAAGTCTATCCTGCAAAAGGCCTTTAAACTCCTTTTCCATTTCTTTGCTAATGTTGGCAGTTATCTCATTTCTATCTATCAACATTTGGCTATAGACTTCTCTTGGGTTCTTATGTTTTCCAATGAGCGCATATAGAGTTGGCTGAGTGTATTTAGGCTCATCACCTTCGTTATGTCCGTATTTACGATAACAAACCATATCAACGTAAACATCTTTTTTAAACTTATTCCTAAACTCTGTAGCTAATTCTACTGCAAATACTACAGCTTCTGGATCATCTCCATTTACGTGAAATACTGGTGATTCACTTACATATGCTACTGCTGTACTGTAAATACTGGTTCTAGCCTGATCAAAATCAGTAGTAAAACCAATCTGATTGTTTATGACAAAGTGAATGGTACCACCCACTTGATAGCCAGCTAAGTTGCTCATTTGTGCAACCTCATAAACGACACCTTGACCTGCTAAAGCTGCGTCGCCGTGTATTAATATTGGTAATACTTGGTCGTAGTTACTATTGTATAGCATATCAGCCTTACAACGGGCATAGCCCAAAACTACTGCATCTACAGCCTCTAGGTGACTTGGATTTGCAACCAATCTCATTTGAATTTTGTGACCATCTACAGAAGTAATCTGACTGGTAAAACCCATATGGTATTTTACATCGCCGTCACCCATTGTAGTATTTACAGGTATATTTCCTTCAAATTCATTAAAAATCCATTCGTATGTTTTACCTAATATATTGGCCAATACATTTAACCTACCCCTGTGGGCCATACCAATAGCTATCTCTTTTACTCCTAATTGCGCACTACGATTAATGATGGCATCTAGGGCAGCGATGGTAGTCTCGCCACCTTCTAGTGAAAATCGCTTCTGACCTACATATTTTGTATGAAGGAAGTTTTCAAACACCTCCGCCTCATTCAATTTAGATAATATCCTTTTAGCCCTATCTAATGTGAATCTTCTATCTAATATGCTGTTTTCGTATTGTTCTTGTACCCATTCCCTTATCTCTTTATCCTCTATATAGGTGTATTCTATTCCTATATTCCCACAGTACATAGCTTTTAGCTTGGTAATGATATCTTGCAGCGTACCACCCTCTACACCAATTATATTCCCCGAAGTAAATACCGTATTTAAATCGGCAACTGTTAAATTAAAATCTTGTAAATCTAAATGAGGATGCCTATCTTTTCTAGTGCGAATAGGGTTAGTGGTGCTAAGTAAATGACCACGTTCCCTATAAGCTTTTATTAGTTCTATAACAGAATGCTCCTTTTGAAAACTGACTTGATTGGTATTTGCCTCAGCATTAGTGTGCTCTGCGATGCTGTGGCCATTTGTTTGCTTTGCAAACTCAAAGCCTTCAAAAAACTTCCTCCAACTCTCATCTACATTGTCAGGGTTTGATTTAAAATCTGTATATAATGACTCTATATATGCACCCTCAGCATTACTGAGATATGTAAAACTTTCCATAATAACGGCTTTAAGACCGGCTGTTAAAATATTATTTGGCAAAGATAGAAATTTTAACATACCTGCGCCTTGACTTAATTAAAATTACAAACAATATACATACTTAGTTTAGCTAGTTCATTTTTATCTTCGTTACCTTACAACTATTTGCTTTGCATACTTACAGTTTCACCCATCAAGACATTCACAGTTTTATTAACAAACTATTTATCCAACTGGATAATAGTAATCAAGTATATATGCTACATAGTGGACTTGCAAAAACAGCGCAACCTCCTAATTATCATAATTTTGACTATCTAATTGGAATTGGAACACAGGAACGGTATCAATTTAAATCAATTCAAGACTTAAAAGCTAATTACAAAGTAACGCCAACTAAGGCTTGGCATTTTATAGAAATAGAATACAATTCTTATAATGCTGACAATAAAGAGTTTAGTATAAAACTTACAGAGCCAGAAATCCTTATTAAAATAATAGAAAACGAGGTATTGCTATCGTCAACAACTTACAGCCCTCAACAATTAGAAGATTATGTTGCAGACATTTCTAATATTCTTATACACACTACAGCAGTACCTAGGTCCGCAACAATTAGTATCCAATCAGAAATTGATTTTAATGAATATTCTGAAAAGTTTAATAACATTATAGAGTATATAACTAAGGGTGATGTATATGAATTAAACTTGTGCGTTAATCATCATCTAACTATAGACAATATTTATGATTCATTATTTAAGTATTATCAAAAGGCAATACAAACCAAGCTAGCACCCCCATTTAGCGCCTACATAAAAGATGAAAATAGGCAAGTGCTTTGCCTAAGTATGGAAAGATTTCTTGCTAAAACTGGTAATAAGCTAATCAGCCAACCAATTAAGGGTACTAGACCTAGACATCAAAATGAAGATTTAGATGCTAAGCTGGCAATTGAATTGGAAAATAGTATTAAGGATAGGGCTGAAAATATTATGATAGTAGATTTAGTTCGCAACGATTTAAGTAAAATATCTAAAAACGGAACCGTGACTGTAGATGAACTTTGTAGCGTTTATTCATACAGCTCTGTTCATCAAATGATATCAACCATTAGTGCAGAATTATTACCTAATTATAATTTTCCCGATGTTATTTCTGCATTATTCCCTGCCGGTAGTATGACGGGTGCGCCAAAATCTAGTGCTATGCAAATAATTAAAGAATTAGAACCAAGTTTCAGAAACCTATATAGTGGAAATATAGGTTACATAGCCCCAAATGGTGACTTTGACCTAAATGTTGTTATTAGAACTTTGTTTTGGAATAATGTTGAATCTCAACCAACAGCATTTGCAGGCGGTGCTATAACAATAGATAGTGAAGTAATAGAAGAATGGACTGAAATACAAAATAAAATGAATGTTTGGAGCAAACTATTCACTAGTTAGGTTTACTTCATTTCATTGGGATTTACTACAATGTAAACGTCTTCTGAATCACGCTTCATAAAGTAGTGTTCTCTAGCAAACTTTTCCAATTTAGTCTCATCACTAAACAATTCATTTAGGTTTTTTCTCACTTCAATAGACTGTTTCTCAAAATATTCCTTCTCTTTTTGGGCTTGCTTCAAATCTTTTAAATCTCTATAACGTCTAAGTAAATTGTACCTATCAAAAAAAATCAACCAGAATAGTATGGCAAAACTTAATAGAAAAGCTGGACGCTTAACTACTTTAAATATTGACAGACCAATCTGGTTGATACTCATTTTACTTAATCGTCTTACTTAGCTAGGGTTAAGCCCTCTGCTTTATCTAAAGAATATGGGAAGCTAAAGCCACCGTAATCAGCACGATTGCTTAATTCCTCTTCTATTCTGATTAATTGATTGTATTTCGCAACTCTGTCTGTCCTACTAGCAGAGCCTGTTTTTATTTGCCCAGTTGACAAACCAACTGCTAAATCTGCAATGAATGTATCTTCTGTTTCTCCACTTCTGTGGCTAATAATGCTGGTATAGCCTACTTCGTGTGCTAACTTAATAGTCTCCATAGTTTCAGATAAAGTCCCTATTTGATTTAATTTTATCAAGATAGAGTTAGCAGCACCTAAATTTATTCCATTGGACAAGCGTTCAGCGTTAGTTACAAATAAGTCATCACCTACCAACTGAATTTTATCTCCAACTTTATTTGTTAAATTAACCCAAGCATCCCAATCGTCTTCACCACAAGCATCTTCAATGCTAGCAATTGGATATTTATTAATCCAAGATTCCCAATAAGCAATTAATTCGTCAGAAGAAATCTCTTTTTGGCTTGATTTGTAAAACTTGTACAAACCATTTTCCTGTACCATTTCTGTAGCAGCAGCATCTATAGCTATATAAATATCTTCGCCAGCCTTATAACCAGCCTGCTCTATTGCCTTAAGTACAACCTCAATAGCTTCCTCATTACTTTTCAGATTCGGTGCAAAACCTCCTTCATCTCCTACGTTAGTACTGTGACCAGCTGCGTGTAATACTTTTTTCAAGGCATAAAAAACTTCTGTACCCATACGCAATCCATCGCTAAACGTTTCTGCACTTATAGGCATTATCATAAATTCTTGAAAGTCTATACCATTGTCTGCGTGCTTACCACCATTCAGTATATTCATCATCGGCATAGGCATAACAGTAGCTGTTAAACCACCTAAATATCTATATAGGGGTACATTTTGCTCTAGTGCGGCAGCTCTTGCTACTGCTAATGATACACCTAATATGGCATTAGCGCCCAAACGACCTTTATTTTCAGTACCGTCAATGTCTATCATAGTATCATCTATCAGCTGTTGTGCAAATACACTGTTACCCTTCAGTAACGGGGCTATTTCACCTTGTATATTATCTACAGCACGTAGCACACTTTTACCATCGTAGTAGTCGGGGTCCTTGTCACGTAGTTCTACAGCCTCATATGCGCCTGTACTTGCTCCGCTTGGTACTGATGCTCTTCCTACTATTCCGTTAGTTGTTATTACATCAACTTCCACTGTCGGGTTACCACGCGAATCAAGTATTTGACGGGCGTTAATTTCTTTAATCAAACTCATAGTTTCAGGGTGTTAGAATATTTAAAGTATATAATTATTAATTGTTTTTTGCCTTACTTTCTTCAATCAATTGAATGAAGAAATCAAATAAATAGCTGGCATCATTTGGACCGGGTGCGGCCTCTGGGTGATATTGTACACTAAATGCAGGTTTAAACTTGTGTCTAATTCCTTCAACGCTTCCATCATTCAGGTTAATATGGGTAATTTCAAGGTCAGCTATTTGATCTAAATCATCCTTAATAATACCGAAACCGTGGTTTTGCGATGTGATTTCGCATTTTCCTGTTATTAAGTTCTTTACAGGATGATTTAAGCCCCTATGACCGTTGTGCATCTTAAAAGTACCTACATTCATAGCCTTAGCAAAAAGCTGGTGACCAAGACAAATACCAAATAGTGGTTTGTCTGAATCTAGTGCAGCACGAGTAGTTTCCACGGCATAATCCATAGCTGCTGGATCGCCAGGACCGTTGCTAATAAAGTAAGCATCTGGTTGCCAAGCAGCAAGTTCTTCAAATGGAGTCTTAGCAGGAAATACCTTTATTCTACAATTCCTATTTAGTAAATTGTTTAATATGTTGGTCTTAACGCCTAAATCAAGTACTGCTATAGCAGGTCCAGTGTGATCCTCGCCTAGCGTATATGAGTGTTCTGTACATACTGTACTACTTAGCTCAAGCCCATTCATTATAGGTGTTCCCTTCAATATCTCGCCAAGTTGGACTAAATTTTGAGTTTCAGAACTTATTATTGCATTCATCGCCCCTTGACTTCTAATGTAGAGTACTAATTCTCTAGTATCTACATCAGTCATTCCTACCAAATTTTCACGCAATAGAAAATCCTGAATAGATGAATCTGCCATTTTACGGCTAAATCGTTCAGTATAATTTCGAACTACAAGACCAGCTATTTTAACATTCTCACTTTGACTTTCATCCTCTTTAATACCGTAATTACCTATGTGAACATTGGTGCAGACCATTATTTGACCAAAGTAACTAGGGTCTGTAAATATCTCTTGATATCCAGTCATTCCTGTGTTAAAGCATACCTCTCCGGTGGTAATTCCTATTTTACCTGCAGCCTTCCCGTAGAACGCTTTCCCGTCTTCAAGCAATAAAACAGCAGGTTTTTCTTCGTAATATCTCATTTACTTGTACAAATATCCAAAAAAAAAGGATAAAGCATTCGCCCTATCCTTTTCTATGATTAATATTTATTATCAACAATTTACTTTTTCTCTTCCTCTATTTCAGTTTTAGGAGCATCCTCGTTACCTTCTGTAGATTCTGTAATGGTAGTCTCTGCGTCTTCACTTACTGCTTCTAAAGTCTCAACTTCTGTTGATTCTATATTTTCAGTAGATTCTATGTTTTCAGTTACATCTATTGTTTCAGTCACTACATCTTCATTATCTACTGGTGTAGATACTGCATCAGTATTAGTAGCTCCAGTTGCTGCGCCACCTCTTCTCCTACGAGTTTTAGTTGCAACCTTTTTAACTGTGTAGGTTTCGTTGAAATCAACTAACTCCATAATGCACATTTCAGCATTATCACCTAATCTGTTGCCAGAGCGGATAATTCTAGTGTAACCACCTGGACGATCAGCAACTTTCTCAGCTACAGCGCTAAATAATTCCTTTACAGGTTCTTTATGCCTAAGTAGAGCGAAAACTAAACGTCTATTATTAGTAGAGTCGTCTTTGGCCTTAGTTATTAGAGGCTCTACGTACTTTCTTAGTTCTTTAGCCTTGGCTACAGTAGTACGTATTCTTTTATGTAGTATCAGTGAGGCGGCCATATTGCTTAACATTGCCTTCCTATGACTAGAAGTCCTGCCTAAATGATTCTGTTTATTACCGTGATTCATTACTTTACTTTAAAATTTGTATTGGATGGAATGTTTTGACTATTCCTCGTCCAAGCGGTATTTGTTGATGTCTAATCCGAAGTTTAAGTTCTTTTCACGAACTAAATCTTCAAGCTCTGTCAATGACTTTTTACCGAAATTTCTAAATTTCAATAAGTCTGCAATTTCAAATTGTACTAAATCACCTAGTGTTTTAATCTCAGCAGCACGTAAGCAATTAAATGCACGTACTGATAGGTCTAAATCTGTAAGTGATGTTTTCAGCAACTTGCGCATTTGTAGATATTTCTCATCTACTCTTGCATCTTCTTTCTTAGACTCTGTTTCTAAAGTAATGTTTTTATCACTAAATATTAGGAAGTGTTCAATCAGAATTTTAGCAGCTTTTTTCAAGGCCTCTTCTGGGTGAATAGATCCATCGCTAGCCAAGTCAATAGTCAATTTCTCATAATCAGTATTTTGACCTACACGCGTATTTTCTACAGTGTATTTCACAGTACGAATAGGAGAGAAAATAGAATCTATTGAGATGGTGCCTATTGGTGCATCTTTTACTTTATTTTCATCAGCTGGAGCGTAACCACGACCTTTGTCAATTGTTAATTCCAATTCTAAGCGAACGCTGGGCTCTAGGTGGCATATAACTAACTCTGGGTTTAAAACCTCAAAAGCAGTTGATGCTTTACTTAAATCTCCGGCTAGTACAGTATCTGTACCATTTATAACTAAAGATATTTTCTCGTTCGATAACTCACCTAAAGGTTTAAATCTAACTTGTTTTAGATTCAATACTAAGTCTGTGACGTCTTCTATAACACCTAATATAGATGAAAACTCGTGGTCAACTCCAGGTATGCGTACAGACGTAATAGCATAACCCTCAAGTGATGATAAAAGAATTCTACGAAGAGAGTTACCTACTGTTATCGCATAACCTTTCTCCAATGGAGAAAACTCAAAAGTACCTTCAAATTCTGAAGACTTATGCATCACTACCTTTTCAGGTTTTTGAAATTCAACTACTGCCATAATGTTAAGTACTTATTCAGATTATTTTGAGTAAAGTTCGACGATTAATTGTTCCTTGATATTCTCAGGGATTTGGTCTCTTTCAGGGAAATCCACGAAGCGACCTTCTTTATCTTGAGTGTTCCATTCTAACCAGTTGAACTGACGACCTCTACGTTGCAAAGAATCAACAATTGTCTCTAGAGATTTAGATTTTTCTCTAACTGCAACTACATCCCCAGGTTTTAATTGGTATGATGGAATGTTTACCACTTTACCGTTAACAGTAATGTGCTTATGCCCAACCAATTGTCTGGCTGCACGTCTGCTAGGTGCAATACCTAATCTAAATACTGTATTGTCAAGACGAGCTTCTAAAAATTTCAACAAGTTTTCACCTGTGATACCTTTTTTACGAGCAGCCTTATGAAATAAATTTTCAAACTGACGTTCTAGTAAACCATAAGTATATTTAGCTTTTTGCTTTTCAGCTAACTGCACTGCATACTCTGATTGTTTACTCCTTTTACGGCTGTTACCGTGTTGCCCTGGAGCATAGGGACGCTTTTCATAAGCGCGATCTGGACCGAAAATAGGCTCTTTGAATTTACGCGCTATTTTAGTCTGAGGGCCTGTATATCTTGCCATTTACTTAGTTTACGTTTTAATACAAGTGAATAAAATTATACACGTCTCTTATTAGGTGGACGGCAACCATTATGAGGGATAGGCGTAACATCTTGGATAGACATAACCTCTATACCCAAACCAGATAAAGCCCTAATGGCAGCCTCTCGACCGGCACCAGGCCCCTTCACTTGTACATCAACTTTGCGTAATCCTAAGTCAAATGCAACTTTACCACAATCATTAGCTGCTGTGGTAGCAGCGTATGGTGTATTCTTTTTAGATCCTTTAAATCCCATTTTACCTGCACTAGACCAAGAAATAACTTGGCCAGTAAGGTTGGTAATTGATATTATGCAGTTATTGAAAGTAGCCTGAATAAATACTCGGCCGTAGCTGTCAATAGCCACCTTTTTCTTGCGCACCACGGTGCGCTGTGTGTTCCTTTTTGCCATTTTACCGAGTTAATTATTTAGTTGCTTTCTTTTTGTTTGCTACAGTTTTCTTCTTACCTTTTCTAGTTCTAGCGTTGGTACGTGTACGTTGGCCACGAACTGGTAAACCCTTACGATGTCTCAATCCTCTATAACAACCAATGTCCATTAGTCGCTTAATGCTCAATTGAATTTCTGAGCGTAGTTCACCTTCGGTTTTTATACCTTCGGTTATCATCTTACGAATTTCATTTAGCTGGTCATCATCCCAATCTTTAACTTTTATGTCAAAATCGATGCCTGCTTCAGTGAGTATACGCTGTGCCGTTGGTTTACCAATACCATAAATGTATGTTAAACCAATTTCTCCCCTCTTATCTTTGGGAAGATCTATACCTGAAATACGTGCCATTTCTTATCCTTGTCTTTGTTTAAAGCGTGGTTTCAACTTATTAATAATGTAGATACGCCCTTTCCTGCGAACTACTTTACAGTCTGCACTACGCTTCTTTACTGATACTTTTACTTTCATAGTATTCTAACTCTAATGCTTATATCTAAATGTGATGCGCCCCTTAGATAAATCGTAAGGTGACATCTCTAGTTTAATCTTGTCGCCAGGCAAAATTCTGATGTAGTGCATCCTCATTTTACCTGAAATGTGAGCCAATATTTCGTGCCCGTTTTCCAACCTCACTTTGAAGGTTGCGTTGGGTAATGCCTCTAACACTACACCGTCTTGTTCTATCGTTGACTGTTTTGCCATTTAGGCTTTTTAAAGTGAAATTTGGTTTGCAAAATTAATCAAATAAATTAACATAACCAAATAACTCTGTTTTATATAGTTGGAGTCACTCCAGTAGGAAGGGCATTTCTACCCTTTATTTTACCACCTTTCCAGAAGCCGTCATAATGCCTCATTAGTAAATGACTCTCTATTTGTTGCAATGTATCTAACACAACCCCAACTAGAATAAGTAATGATGTACCCCCAAAAAATTGGCTAAACTGGCTACTGATTCCAAATCGTGCTGCAAAGAATGGGAATATGGCAACTAATGCTAAAAATATGGAACCAGGGAAAGTAATTCTACTCATTATGGTATCTATATATTCGGCAGTAGGCTTACCTGGTTTGACTCCAGGTACAAATCCTCCATTTCTTTTTAACTCATCTGCTATTTGTACAGGATTTATGGTGATTGCTGTATATACATAAGTAAATATGATAATCAACGTAGCATAAACCAAGCTATACGGTAAGCTGGTATGATCTTGCAATGAACCTGCTATACCTCTCCAAGATGCACTCTCAGGGAAGAAGCTGGCCACTGTGGCAGGTATGAACATTAATGCTTGAGCAAAAATAATAGGCATTACTCCAGCTGCATTTATTTTTAATGGCAACCAAGACCTTTGTCCTCCATACTGTTTATTTCCAATTACACGCTTAGCGTATTGAATAGGAATTCTACGAGTAGCTTGAACTAAAGCTATAGATGCAATGACAACTAGGAACAGCACTGCTAATTCTACTAAGAAAATTACCAAACCACCACCTGCTTCATTCATTCTAATCTCTAATTCACCAAATAGTGCCTGTGGCAGTCTAGCTATGATACCTATCATAATGATAAGTGACACACCATTACCAAGTCCTCTATCAGTAATCTTTTCACCTAAGTACATAACGAACATAGTACCTGCAGTAAGCAACACTATATTAACGAACATAAATAGGAATGGAGACATAACATCAGCACCTACTATAGCGCCTGGTACAGTACTTTTTAAATTTACAAGGAAACTGGCTGCTTGTACTACTGTAATAATTATGGTTAAGAATCTAGTAATTTGATTCATACGTTGCCTGCCACTTTCACCCTCTCGTTGCATTTTCTGAAAACTAGGTAATGCAATACCCAATAGCTGCACCACAATAGAGGCAGATATATAGGGCATAATACCTAATGAAAAAATAGCAGCACGTGAGAAAGCTCCACCTGCAAACATATTGATTAAACCAAATAAACCTTGGGTAGCCTTACTTTGATAGGCATCTAAGGCAGTGGCATCTACCCCTGGCAATACAACATAACTACCTAAACGGTAAATGGCGATTAGCCAGAATGTGATTTTGATGCGAGAACGAAGTTCGTCTATCGCCCAAATATTCTTTAAGGTCTGTATCAGGCCCTTCATAACTTTATATTATATAGTTTCTATGCTACCACCCTTAGCTTCGATGGCTTCTTGTGCTTTTTTACTGTAAGCGTGAGCTTTAACAGTTATGGCGACGCTAATTTCGCCATTTCCTAATATCTTAATTTTATCGTTCTTACTAGTTAAACCGTGTGTCAACAATACTTCAGGGGTAATCTCCGTCAGGTTGTGTTGCTCAACTAAGTTTTGCAAGGTATGCAGATTTATAGCAGCATACTCTTTTCTATTAATATTTTTAAAACCAAATTTAGGAACACGTCTTTGAATGGGCATTTGTCCACCCTCAAATCCTACCTTACGGCTGTAACCTGAGCGTGACTGAGCACCCTTATGTCCACGTGTAGAGGTACCCCCCCTGCCAGAACCCTGACCACGTCCAATTCTTTTCCCTTTCTTTATACTACCCTCTGCTGGGGTTAGATTATGTAGCTCCATTTTCGCAGTTATACTTTTTCTACGGTGATCAAATGTTGTACCTTTCTAATCATCCCTGCTATTTGCGGGGTTTCTTCCATCACTACTGTTCTGTGCAATTTGCCTAAACCCAATGCCAAAATGGTACGTTTTTGGCGCTCAGGGCGGTCAATAGTGCTTTTTACTTGCGTTATTTTTACCTGTGCCATATCATTAACCATTAAATACTTGTTTAAGATCAATACCACGTACTCGGGCTATTGTGTGCGGGTCGCGCATTTCGCCTAAAGCTTTGATAGTTGCTTTGATAACGTTATGCGGATTAGATGAGCCCTTAGACTTAGCTAACACGTCTGTAATGCCTGCACTTTCTAGTACAGCACGCATAGCACCACCTGCAATTACACCTGTACCAGGCGCTGCCGGTTTTAGGAATACTTGGCTGCCACTATACTTACTTTCCTGTTCGTGCGGAACAGTACCGTTTATTAAGGGAACTTTAACTAAAGATTTTTTAGCATCGTTTACACCTTTAGTTATTGCCTCGGTAACCTCACGGGCTTTTCCTAGACCGAAGCCTACAATGCCCTGACCATTACCTACTACTACTACAGCTGAAAAGCTGAAAGTACGGCCACCTTTGGTAACCTTAGCTACGCGGTTGATGTGAACTACCTTTTCAGCTAATTCTATCTCGCTTGATTTTACTTTTTTAAAGTCTTTGTCCATTGTTGCGAATATTAAAAATCAAGGCCTCCCTCTCTGGCGCCTTCAGCTAATGCTTTTACACGGCCGTGATACAAATAACCATTACGGTCAAATACTACTCTTTTAACGTTGGCCTGATTGGCGCGTTCTGCTAACATTTTACCGACTAAAACGGCTTGCTCTACTTTAGTTGCTTTTAAGTCAGCATCTAAATTTTTACTACTGGCAGACACTAGTGTTACCCCGTCAGTATCATTGATAATCTGGGCATAAATAGAAGTGTTGCTTCGGAATATTGATAACCTTGGTCTTTCCTCACTACCAGTTACCCTTTTACGGATACCTTGGCGGATTCTTTTACGTCGGTGTAATTTCTTTTCTATACGATTCATAATAATCTATATTTATTATTTACCTGCTGTTTTACCTGCTTTACGTCTCACCACCTCGCCCACAAAACGGATACCTTTACCTTTATAAGGCTCTGGTTTACGTAATGATCTTATTTTAGCAGCCACAGCACCTATTAGTTGTTTATCACTACTAGTTAGTGTTATGACTGGGTTTTTACCTTTTTCAGTTAAAGTTACAACTTTGACCTCTTCTGGTAATATTAGGGCAACCTCGTGCGAATAACCTAAAGTTAAGTCTAATATTTGACCATTGTTTGTAGCCTTATAACCTACACCTACCAATTCTTGGCTGATAGTGTATCCTTCATTCACACCAAATACCATATTAGATATTAAGCTGCGATAAAGTCCGTGTAAAGCACGGTGACGTTTCTGCTCAGACGGTCTGGTTACAGTTAATACACCTTCCTCGATAGCAATCCCAATTTCTGGGTCTACTTTTTGAGTCAAGGTTCCTTTTGGTCCTTTTACTGTTACTACATTGTTACTGGCCACATCTATAGTCACACCTGTTGGTATGGTGATGGGTAGTTTACCTATACGTGACATATTGTTATGTTGATTATAGTATGTTTATTATGAGACGTAACATAGTATCTCGCCACCAATATTGGCCACTCGAGCTTCCTTATCTGTCATTATCCCCTTACTGGTAGATATTACAGCTATACCTAGACCATTGATAACACGCGGCAGAGATTCTGCATCTTTGTATTGTCTTAGTCCTGGTTTGCTGATGCGGGTCAGGTCTCTAATGGCTGGTTTGCCACTTTCCTGGTCATATTTTAGGGCAATTTTTATATTGCCTTGGTGATTTTCAGTTTCTTCAAACTTATAACTTAATATGTATCCTTTTTGATACAATATCTGGGTGATAGCCTTTTTTACATTGCTGGCAGGTATTTCAACCACTCTGTGGTTAGCCTTTAGTGCATTGCGCAGGCGGGTCAGATAATCTGATATTGGGTCAGTCATTTCTTAATTTATTTATTACCAGCTGGCTTTTCTTACTCCAGGAATTTTACCATTCAATGCCATATCTCTAAATTGGTTACGGCATATACCAAATTGGCGGATGTAACCACGTGGACGACCAGTTAATTGACAACGGTTGCGTAAACGAATTGGACTCGCATTACGAGGCAATTTATCTAAACCTTCATAGTCTCCAGCTTCTTTTAAAGCTTTACGCTTCTCTGCATATTTTTCTACAGTTTTCTTACGCTTTTCATTACGTACTACTACGGATAATCTAGCCATATTATTATGATGCTGTATTTATTATATTTTTAAACGGCATACCCAATTCCTTAAGTAATTCATATGCCTCTTTATCGTTATTAGCAGTGGTAACGAATGTGATGTCCATACCCTGAATTCTTGTTATCTTATCGATGTTAATCTCTGGGAATATGATTTGCTCAGTGATACCAAGGGTGTAGTTTCCTTTACCATCAAAGCCTTTGTCATTCACACCGCGAAAGTCACGTACACGTGGCAACGCTATATTAACCAAACGCTCTAGAAACTCATACATTTTGTCGCCACGCAATGTGCATTTTACCCCAATTGGCATTTTCTCTCTCAATTTAAAGTTTGAGATTGCCTTTTTAGAGTAAGTAGCTACTGCCTTTTGACCTGCTATAATCGTCATTTCATTTACAGAATTGTCGATTAATTTCTTATCGCTAACTGCTGCACCAACGCCTTGATTTAAGCAAATCTTTTGCAGGCGTGGAATCTGCATTATATTATCTTTCTCTAGAGAAATTTTTAGCGCTGGGGCTACTTTCTCATCGTATTTAGTTTTAAAAACCGGAATGTATCTCATTATTTCAGTTCCTCCCCTGATTTTTTAGTAATTCTCACCATTTTACCGTCTTTTTCTACTCTGCTTATTCTGCTTGGTATTCCGCTTTTAGGCTCTACTACCATCAGTTTAGAAATATATAGTGGCGCTTCCTCTTGAATACGTCCACCGTCAGGGTTTTGCGCCGACACTTTTTTGTGTTTCGTCACTATGTTTACCCCTTGTACTATAGCTTTACGCTCAGCAGGCATCATTGTTGATATCGTGCCTGTTTTGCCTTTGTCATCCCCTGATAATACCATTACTGTATCGCCTTTTTTGACGTGCAGTTTGGGGATGTTATTCAACTTTTTTTTCATAATTACAATACTTCCGGTGCCAAAGACACGATTTTCATAAATTGTTTATCGCGTAATTCACGTGCTACCGGACCGAAAATACGAGTCGCACGGGGTTCGTTAGCTGCATTAAGCAATACACACGCATTCTCGTCAAATCTGATGTACGTACCATCTTGTCTGCGTACTTCTTTTCTAACACGAACTACTACTGCTTTACTTACAGCGCCTTTTTTCATAGCGCCTGAGGAAATAGCACTTTTCACTGATACCACAATTTTGTCACCCAGGCTGGCGTACCTTTTACCAGTACCGCCCAACACACGAATGCAAAGTACCTCTTTAGCGCCGCTGTTATCAGCTACTTTTAGTCTTGATTCTTGCTGTATCATTTATTTAGCCTTTTCTACTATTTGTGTTAAACGCCATCTTTTATTTTTGCTCAAAGGACGAGTCTCCATTATTTCCACGGTATCACCTATGGTACATTCATTTTTCTCGTCGTGAGCCATAAACGTGCTAGTCTTCTTTACGAATTTACCGTAAATAGGGTGTTTCACTTTACGCTCTACCATTACTACAATAGATTTTTCCATCTTATTGCTTAGCACTTTTCCTACTATCAGCTTGCGCGATTTTCTTTCGTCGCCAGTTTCGATTATCTCACTCATTGGTTTAATTATTAACCTGTTGCTCTGTTGCTTTAATCTCTCTACTACGAATCTCTGTTTTGATTCGGGCGATTGTCTTACGTTGCTGGTTAAGTCTTGCTGGATTCTCTATAGGAGATATAGCGTGGCTCATTCTGCTACGTGTTAATTGAGTTTTCTGCTCGTCTAGAGTAGTTGTCAATTGTGTGTCGCTTAATTCAATAATGTCTTTTTGTTTCATCGCATTATTTTAGTTTTCCTCCACGTAATCGTGGCGAATGGTGAATTTAGTTGAGATTGGCAATTTTTGTGCACCAAGTCTCATCGCTTCTCTTGCAGTGTTAAGTGGTACGCCGTCTATTTCAAATATGATGCGTCCCGGTTCCACTACTGCTACCCAATACTCTGGGTTACCCTTACCCTTACCCATCCTTACCTCTGCAGGTTTGTTGGTAATAGGTTTATCTGGGAATATTCTGATCCACAGTTTACCTTCACGTTTCATATAACGTGTAATGGCAATACGAGCTGCTTCTATTTGTCTAGCAGTAATGTAGTGTGGCTCTAAGCATTTTAGGGCAAATGACCCAAAAGCAATTGAACTACCTACGTATGCATAACCTTTAATTCGGCTCTTCTGTGTTTTTCTAAATTTCGTTTTCTTTGGCTGTAACATCTTTGTTAGTCTTTAAATAGAAAGTGTGAATAAATGGGCAATTTATGCTTGGCCCCCTCTGTTTTGTCCACCGCCTTGGTTTCCGCCGCCTTGGTTTCCGTCGCCTTGTCCGCCACGATTACCACCTTGGTATCCGCCACCACCATGACCACCGCCTTGACCACCGCGATTACCGCCGCCGCCACCTTGACCGCCTTGACCACCACGGTTACCGCCTTGGTATCCACCGCCGCCACCTTGACCACCTGCACCACCTTGACCACCGCCTCTGCGATCGCCTTGGAATCCACCACCACGACCACCTCTGTCGCCTCCGCGTCCGCCACGATCATTGCCGCCACGATCATTGCCGCCACGTCCACCTCTATCGTTTCCACCGCGACCACCTCTGTCGTCACGATCTTTAGACACGCCAAAGTTCATATTAAGATCACGTCTGCCAAATACTTCACCTTTACAGATCCATACTTTCACACCTATCTTACCATATACTGTATTAGCCTCTGCTAGTGCGTAGTCTATGTCTGCACGGAATGTATGAAGCGGGGTACGCCCCTCTTTATACCCTTCAGACCTAGCTATCTCTGCACCACCTAGTCGGCCACTTGCCCTTACTTTTATACCCTCTGCACCCATTCTCATTGTACTGGCTACTGCCATTTTCAATGCACGACGGAAACTGATACGAGCCTCTAATTGATTGGCAATATTTTCTGCTACCAAGGCAGCTTCTAGTTCAGGTCTTTTAATCTCGTGAATGTTGATCTGAACGTCTGCAGCAGTTGTTAATTTTTTTAACTCATTACGAAGTTTTTCAACTTCTTGTCCACCTTTACCTATTACTATACCAGGTCTAGCTGTGTGTATGGTAACGGTTACACGCTTTAATGTACGCTCAATAACAATACGGGCTATACCGCCACGTTGAATATGTTTGTTGATGTAGGCACGAATTTTAAAGTCTTCAAGTAGCTTTTTAGCATAGTCTTTAGTACCATACCAATTACTCTCCCATCCGCGGATGTAACCTAATCTTAGCCCAATCGGGTTTACTTTTTGTCCCATTTCTTATATAATCTTTATTTAAGCGATGGTATCTACTACTGCTTCTTGCGGTAGACCAACGGTTAGGGTAATGTGGTTAGAACGTTTACGAATTCTGTGGGCACGACCTTGAGGTGCAGGTTGCACTCTCTTTAGCATTCTGCCGCCGTCAACTGTTATGCGTTTTACAATTAGTTCACTTTCGTCAGCACCAGACTCTGCGTGTGCTTGCTTCCAATTATTAATTGCACTGAGCAACAATTTCTCTAATTGTACACTGTACATATGTTTTTCGTGTACTTTCAGTACATATATTGCCTTGTCAGCACGCATACCACGTATTAGGTCAGCCAATAGGCGCATTTTACGTGGAGAGAATTGTGATCTATTTAATTTTGCTAATGCTTCCATGGTTTACTTTTTCTTTTTAGCAGTGTGACCTCTGAAAGTACGTGTTGGTGAAAATTCGCCAAGCTTGTGACCTACCATATTTTCAGTTACATATACAGGAATAAATTTATTACCGTTGTGTACTGCAATGGTATGGCCTACAAACTGAGGAGATATCATACTACGGCGACTCCAAGTTTTGATTACAGTTTTTTTATCTGTTTCATTTAGGGTATCTACCTTTTTCTCCAGCTTAAAGCTGATGTAAGGGCCTTTTTTAATAGAACGACTCATAGCTTACTTTCTTTTCTTACGTCTTTCGATGATGAATTTAGATGTAGGATTTTTAGGTGCACGAGTTTTCTTGCCCTTAGAATATAATCCTTTTCTTGAACGGGGTTGTCCACCTGATGCACGACCCTCACCACCACCCATAGGGTGATCTACTGGGTTCATTGCTACACCACGTACACGTGGTCTACGGCCCAACCATCTTCTACGACCTGCCTTACCATCGCTGGTCAAGCTGTGGTCACCATTACTAACACTACCTACTGTAGCATAGCATTGTGCTAATACCATTCTAGTTTCACCACTTGGCATTTTTAAGATGGCATATTTACCATCTCTGGCTAATAGTTGAACATATGAACCAGCACTTCTAGCGAAAGATCCGCCTTTGCCTGGGTGCAACTCAACATTGTGCACTAGTGTACCTAGTGGTATAAACTGTAGTTTAAGAGTATTCCCAATCTCTGGGGCTACTCTTTCACCACTTATTATTTCTTGCCCTACGGTAATGCCCTTAGGTGCTAGTATATAAGTCTTTTCGCCATCAGTGTATTCTACTAATGCTATGAATGCTGTACGATTCGGATCATACTCAATGGTCTTAACAGTAGCAGTTATGCCGTGTTTAGCCCTTGCGAAGTCTATAATACGATACTTACGTTTGTGACCACCGCCCATATAGCGCATAGTCATTTTACCAGTATTGTTACGTCCACCAGATTTCTTGATTGGGCGTAGCAAACTTTTCTCAGGTTTGTCAGTAGTTAACTCAGCATAAGAGTTTAATACTGCGAAACGTGTACCTGGAGTATTCGGTTTTAATCTTTTTACTGCCATACTCTTATTTAGATGTTGCTATAGAAATCTATTTGATCTCCGTCTTTAAGTTTCACAATAGCTTTTTTCAAGGCAGGGGTGCGTCCTGATATAAAATTACGTTTGGTAAAGCGTGTTTTGCTTTTACCTTTATAATTCATAGTACGAACTTCCTCTACCGTTACTTCATATATCTTTTCGATTTCAGCCTTTATTTCCAGTTTATCCGCTTTAGGGTCCACCATAAACGTGTACTGATTTAGCTTATCTTGAAGTTGTGTTCCCTTTTCAGTTACCACAGGTTTTTTTAATATGCTCATATCTGTAGTTTACTTTAAAGTTTCGTTAATGATGTTAACTGCATCTTCTGTCAATATCAATTTTTGCGCGTGCAATAGTGAATATGTATTCAACTCACTCGGTAGTGCAATATTTGCATTTTGAATGTTACTAGCAGATTTCATAATGTTCACATTAGCTGAACCAATTACGAAAAGGCTACGATTATCTGTAAGATTAAGTGCAGATAATATTTGGGTAAACTCTTTAGTTTTAGGTACTGCCATATCAAAGTTTTCTACAACCACTATCTGATTGTTGATTGCCTTGTATGCTAATGCTGACCTACGAGCTAATGACTTAACCTTTTTGTTCAATTTAATATCGTAGTCACGGACTCTAGGACCAAATACACGTCCACCACCACGAAGCAATGGAGACTTAATATCACCACGACGAGCGCCACCGCTCCCCTTTTGCTTGATAAGTTTACGCGTAGAACCCCTAAGTTCATTACGTTCTTTTGCTTTGTGCGTACCCTGACGGTTTGCGTTTTGAATACGCTTAACGTCTAGGTAAATCACGTGATCATTGGGCTCTATGGCAAAGATTTCATCAGCCAGAGTTACCATTTTAGTGGTTTTCTCACCTTTTATGTTGAATACTTCCAGTTCCATTTTACCTTTATTTATGAATAACTACAAATGATCCTTTTCCTCCTGGCACTGCTCCTTTTAGGAGTATCAAATTCTTTTCAGGCATAATTCTGACAACGACAAGGTTTTGAACCTTTACTCTGTCGCCACCCATTCTACCTGCCATTCGCATACCTTTAAAGACACGGCTAGGCCAAGATGAGGCTCCAAGTGATCCCGGTGCACGTGCTCGGTTATGCTGACCGTGAGTTCTACCACCTACACCACTAAAGTTGTGTCGGCGTACTACTCCCTGAAAGCCCTTACCCATACTGGTACCCACTACATCAACAAATTCACCTTCTTCGAAGATACTAATGTCAATACTGTCACCTAATTTCAGCGCTTGCTCAAATTCCAAGAACTCCACCAATTTAGCTTTAGGAGGGGTGTTAGCCTTCTCAAAATGACCTTTTAAAGCCTTTGTTGCGTTCTTTTCCTTACGGTCTCCGTATGCAAGTTGAACTGCGTTATAACCGTCATTTTCCTCAGTTTTTACGTGAGTGACAACGCACGGACCAGCCTGGATTACTGTAACGGGAATATTCTTCCCGTCAGCATCAAAAATGCTGGTCATACCTAATTTTTTACCTATTATGCCTGACATTATCAAACTTTTATTTCTACGTCAACACCACTTGGCAATTCCAACTTCATCAGTGCATCAACTGTTTTAGCAGAACTACTGTAAATGTCTATTAATCTTTTATGTGAGCACAGTTCAAACTGTTCTCTTGCTGTTTTATTCACGTGAGGTGAGCGTAATACTGTGAAGATTTTCTTCTCAGTAGGAAGTGGTATTGGACCACTAACAACTGCACCTGTTGTTTTTACGGTCTTTACAATCTTTTCGGCTGATTTATCAACCAAATGGTGATCATAAGACTTCAACTTTATTCTAATCTTTTGACTCATGGTTACTTAGCTTACACTTTTTCGGATTTACCTTTCATTTTAGCCAATATACCTTCAGCTATACTATTTGGCACCTGATCATAATGGCTGAATGTCATAGTACTAGAACCACGTCCAGATGTTACTGTACGCAATGTAGTTACATATCCAAACAACTCACTTAACGGAACTTTTGCTTTGATGATTTGACCATCGCCACGACTATCTACACCCTCCAACTGTCCACGGCGTCTGTTTAGGTCACCCATTACATCGCCCATATAATCTTCTGGAGTTACTACTTCTACACTCATTATTGGCTCAAGCAACATAGGCTTAGCTTTTCTACAAGTCTCTCTAAATGCTAATCTAGCACAAAGCTCAAATGATAATGAATCTGAGTCCACTGGGTGGAAAGATCCTTCAAACAATCTAACTCTAAGTGAATCTAGCGGATAACCAGCTAGAACACCATTGCTCATAGCATTATCAAAACCTTTTTGTACTGCAGGAATGTACTCCCTAGGTATAGATCCACCTACTACTTCATTAATGAATTGTAAGCCACCACCGGGGTTTTTCTCTAGGAATGCTGCATCAGCAGGACCAACCTCTACTTGAATATCTGCAAATTTACCACGACCGCCCGTTTGCTTTTTATAGACTTCGCGGTGTTGTACAGTCATAGAAATTGACTCTTTGTAGGCTACTTGTGGAGCCCCTTGGTTACACTCTACTTTGAACTCACGTTTCAGTCTATCAACGATAATCTCTAAGTGAAGCTCACCCATTCCACTAATTACGGTCTGACCAGTTTCCTCATCTGTTTTAACACGGAATGTAGGATCCTCTTCAGACAATTTACCAAGTGCAATACCTAATTTATCTATGTCAGCTTGAGTTTTAGGCTCAATTGCTAAACCGATAACTGGCTCAGGGAATGTCATACTTTCTAAAGCAATAGGGAATTTCTCATCGCATAGTGTATCACCAGTACGAATGTCTTTAAAACCAACTGCTGCACCTATATCACCAGCTGTAACTGAATCAATAGGGTTTTGCTTATTAGCGTGCATTTGGAATATACGACTGATACGCTCTTTTTTCATAGTTCGCGTATTCAACACATAAGACCCAGCGTCTAATCTACCGCTATATACACGGAAGAATGCTAATCTACCCACAAATGGGTCAGTCATTATCTTGAATGCAAGTGCAGAGAATGGGTCCGATGCTGCAGATTTACGAGTTACCTCTTCTTCAGTATCTGGATTAATTCCCACTACGTCTGGCATATCCATAGGTGATGGTAGGTATTGACATACCGCATCAAGCATAGTTTGCACACCTTTATTTTTAAATGCAGAACCGCATAGCATTGGTGTAATGCTCATAGCAATAGTTGCCTTACGAATTGCAGAACGTAACTCTTCAACTGTGATACTTGCAGGATTCTCAAAGAATTTCTCCATCAATGTATCATCGTGTTCGGCAATGGCTTCTACCATTTTCTCACGATACTCATTAACAGTTTCAATTAAGTCTTCTGGAATTGGAATAGTGTAAGATTCAAAACCGTAACCTTCTTCTTTCCATACAGTAGCTTCCATAGTTACTAGATCCACTACACCTTTAAATGTATCTTCTGCACCTATAGGTACCTGAAGTGGAACTGGACGACCATTTAATTTTTCCTTAACTTGTTTTACTACGTTAAAGAAGTCTGCGCCTGCACGGTCCATTTTATTAACGAAACCGATACGCGCTACATTATATTTATTAGCTTGACGCCAAACTGTCTCACTTTGCGGCTCAACACCACTTACTGCACAGAATAAAGCAACAGAACCATCTAATACTCTAAGTGAGCGCTCTACCTCTACGGTAAAGTCAACGTGACCTGGTGTATCAATGATGTTGATGTCATAATCAATATCTTTATACATCCAGTGGGTACGAGTAGCAGCAGAGGTAATGGTAATACCACGTTCTTGCTCTTGTACCATCCAATCCATAGTAGCGGCACCGTTATGCACTTCGCCAATCTTATGATTAACACCAGTGTAGAACAATACTCGCTCTGTAGTGGTAGTCTTACCAGCATCAATGTGTGCCATTATGCCGATATTTCTTGTATAATTTAAATCATTACTCATTTGTACAGTACTATACTCTAAAGTGTGAGAATGCTTTATTTGCTTCAGCCATACGGTGTGTGTCTTCTTTCTTTTTCACAGCAGCACCTTCGTTGTTAGCAGCAGCCAAAATTTCTGCAGCCAATTTATCAATCATTGACTTCCCATTGCGTTTACGTGAATATAAAATCAACCATTTCATACCCATTGCCATTTTACGCTCAGATCTAATCTCTGTCGGTATTTGGAACGTGGCTCCACCTACACGTCTGGCTTTAACCTCAACTTGTGGTGTTACATTAGTTAGTGCCCTTCTCCATACTTCTAGACCATTCTCTTTAGTACGTGTTTCTACTATTTCTAAAGCTCCGTAAACAATGTTAAAAGCGGTGGTTTTTTTACCATCTAACATTAGGTTGTTTACAAATTTTGTTAAAACAGTATCTCCGTACTTCGGATCAGGTAATATATAGTGCTTCTTGGGTTTAGTCTTCCTCATTTTGTTTGAGTTATTTTTTTGACTTTACTTATTATGATTTTTTAACCTTAGGTCGTTTAGTACCATATTTACTACGGCTCTGTTGACGTTTGTCAACGCCGGCAGTATCTAAGGCACCACGTACTATGTGGTAACGAACCCCTGGTAAATCTTTCACACGACCGCCACGAACCAGTACTATGCTGTGTTCTTGTAGGTTGTGACCTTCACCAGGAATGTAAACGTTTACTTCCTTTTGATTAGTTAACCTAACACGCGCTACTTTACGCATAGCTGAGTTAGGCTTCTTAGGGGTAGTAGTGTACACACGTGTGCACACACCCCTTCTTTGTGGGCAGGAATCAAGGGCAGGAGACTTACTCTTATTTTTGATTTTCGTTCTGCCGTTTCTTACCAATTGCTGTATAGTTGGCATATATCGTGTTAAAAACCTTTCAAATTTTAGGACTGCAAAAATAGGAGTTTTTTTGCTAATAACAATCAACAGTTTAACTGTTTATTATTAGGGGCAAGCAAGAGGATAAGACACCAAGCCCAATCAAGTTCGAAAAACCATAGACAATAACACGTCACGGCAAAACAATATATGAAAGTGCGAAGGTTTTAACCTATTGTTAAAACTTCTAACAGGGGGCAAAAATAAAGTATTTATTTTACATTATCATTACGTAATCATACTTTTTTTAAAATATTATGCACAAAAAAAGCCGACTCCTTTTGCAGAAGTCGGCTTGTATCATTATCTCTTGGTCAAATATTATAAAATATTTTCCTTGCTTTCTGGGCAAGCATTAGAAGCTTTACCGCAGCAACTTCCTAAATTATAAGTTAGTCCAAGTGAGGCACCCATACCCAATGTATTGGTATTGATAATATTGATTGGGTTTACTGAATTAGTTCTGTAATTTAATGATCCAGTTACTGTCATTCCGTGACAAAGCTTTTGATCTATGTATAGTCCACCTAATAAAGCACCATAACTGGCACGACTAATTCCCAGGTTATTGCTTTTATCAGCGCTTAATTCTGAACCATAGTAACTCTTATCACACAAAGCGTAGTTAACTGATGCACCTGCTCTAACACCGATAGATGTACCGCAACACCCCAATAGTTTAAAATTGCCAACCATTGGCACCTCAATAGTGCTATAACTTACCTGATAATTACCATTATAGGTATTGCCTTCTTTAGTAATAGTATTTATAAATGTATTGTAGTTTACTGTTCTATAGTTTATTCCTGACTCTAGGCTAAATTTATCGCAAACACGAAATTTAACTACTTTACCATAGCCAATACCAGTACCTGCTACAGAGTAGGCATCTTTTCTATAGGTAGTATATCTATCTACCATTGTCTGTACACCTACAGATATTCTTTCTTTCTTTAAGAGATTTATACATTCAGGACCTCCGCAAGCTAAAACGCTTGCAGTACTGCTAAGAGTCAAAACGACACCTAGGACTATTGTTTTAAAATTCTTCATTTGATTACAAATATGATTTAAGCTTAATCAAATTTACTCATTTATCTGTTAGTATAATGCTTTGTATATAAATAAATTATGAAGAAATGATATTCATTATAATTGAGCTTAAATAAAACAGCAACCCCTTGCTACATTTCTATAACAAGGGGTTGCATCACTAACTTATTTCACAAACAACAACAGGAAACGCCTTAAATAAAAGTAAAACTATCTAAGGTAAATCATCAGTTGGCTCTTGTACATTTCCCTTAATATAAAGGATAATGGTTTCGTAGCCTATATTAACCGTTAAGGTTTTATCGAATTCTCCAATTTTAGAGGAATCATATCTCACTGTAATTTGCCCTACTCCACCCGGTAATATTGGTTCTTGTGAGAATGAACTGGTTGTACATCCACAAGAGGGGGTTACAGTTACTAAGCTAATTGGGTCTTTACTTACATTTTTAAGATAATAAGTATATCTAGCGTCACTTCCATAAGGAATATTGCCGAAATTAAATTTTACAACATTCCATTTTATTCTACTATTTTTATTTCCTGCCTCAAAGGTCATCTCCTCAACAGCCTCTGATTTCTTAATGTGTTTACTACCCTTAGTTGGCTGTGCAATAGCTTGGTTGCATACCATTAGGGTTAGTATTAATATGCACGCTGTAAGATGAAATATCTTCATATTCTTTAATTAAATTATTTAATGTGATGGTAATTATTTCAGAATCATCCAATCAAATATTTAGCTTTGGCCTTCATAAATTAATACGAATATTCTCGTGATGAAGTTGGAATAATATCAACATTTTTTTGCAAAAAAAAGCCGATAGCTATACTACCGGCTGTATAGATGAACTATTTCTATCTAAATTATTTACCTTGCTCCTTTATGTTACCTTTTATAGTCAACATAATGGCTTCTCCATTATCAAGAGTTACTGTAATAGTTTTGGTAAATGCACCAGGAATGGTGTTATTGTTATATCTAGCAGTAACATTACCAGTTTTGTTTGGCATTACAGGCTCCTCTGTGCTACCAGCTTTAGTACAACCACAGCTAGTATTTACAGCAGTGATGGTAACTGGTTTTTGACTTACGTTTTTAAACATAAATGCGTGGCTACAATCAGCACCATAAGTTACGTCACCGAAATCCCAAGTTAACTTGTCCCAACGAACTGAACTATTTACATCGCCTTCGTCAAATTTAGGTCCTGTTTCTTTTGCAACAGTCTTAGTAGTTTTCGCAGTTTTAGTGGTTTTGCTAGTTTTAGCAGGTTTACTTTTTTTGCCTTGCTGACCTGGTTTATCACCTGCATTAGCACTTAAGCTAATAGTTAATAAAGCGGCTGCACATAGTGTAAAAAACTTATTCATTATTTAATTAATATAGTGTTGCTATTGTTATTTTATGTTATTTGCAAATTGAATGCCGAATTTCATTGAGTAATCTGCATTTGCATCTGTTGACTATGAGCTATACTCATTTTTTATGCCAAATGGAGCTTAGCCAAAAATATATTTGCAGGTTTATCCTAAATTCCAAACAAATACTAAATTTTAATCTATTTTACTTGCCTGGTTCTCTAATGGTTCCCTTAATTCTTAGCGTGTACTTTTCACCGTTTTTCAAACTGATATATGCATCTTGAGAGAAATAACCCGGCATCGTACTATCTCTATAAGTTACCTGAATAGTACTGTAATGACCAGGCAGAACACTATCACTACTGTAAATAGTTTTAGCACAAGAGCAGCTAGTACTTACATTGTCTATTGTAATGCTAGCCCTAGACACATTTTTAAATGTAAAAGAATGAGAGCAGTACGTTCTGTATCTTACTGATCCAAAATCACATTTCCATTCAGTAAATTTAAGCGAAGTATCTAATAGCTTATTTGAATTTAAAATTATTATATTGTACTTATTGGTTTCCAAATCATTCTTTGAGATTTGCAAAATCTTCATTTGGCTGTTATATACAGAAAAACTGTTAGTACAAAGATAAAAAAGTAATAAAAAAAGAATAGACACATTCATAAAACTATAATAATTATGGCCGACAATGATATATACGTAATTCATATTCCAGCTAATCATATTAAATCAACATTTACAATGCCAAATAATAGCTTTGCTAAAAAATCTAGTTGATATAATTTAAAAAAATATGAAGCATTTAATATATATAAGTATAATTGGCGTATTAATGATGGGTTGTAAAACCCAGAAACTTAATTATGAGCCAAAATTAGCTACATCTGTTGTTCAGGCCAAAGAAGAGCGACTTATCAGTCGAATAAACATACCTTTCACTGTAAACTTAGCTGATGCTAGCAATTTTATAAATAAATCTTTACCCAATAATCTATATGAAGACAATGATGCTAGCATCGATAATTTAAAAATTAAAGTAGGACGGTTGGGTGATATTAGTCTAACAGGTAGTAACAATAAAATTCAAATAAATGTACCACTTCACATAGATTTATTGGCTGAATATGTGATGAATGCTTGTGAAATATGTCCAAACATTAGTGTCCGAAAGTCTCAAGTACTAGATGTTAAGGTAATTACAACTTCAACCCTAAGTGTAAATGCTGACTGGAAACTGGTAAGTAGAACAGAGACTAGTTATGAATGGATAAGTACGCCAGCAATAGATCTTGGAATTGTAAAACTACCAGTTACAATGCTAGTTAATAAGATATTAAAACCTAGAATGAATGAAATATCAGCACAAATAGATAAATATTTGTATTCACAGATTGACATAAAAACCCCAATAAATATAGCTTGGAAGGAACTGCACAGACCTGTAACCCTAGACCCAGATACTAAGACAATTTTAAATATGGAGCCACAGAACATACAAATGAGTCCTATAAGTATTAGTAACAATATAGTTTCATTGAACCTTGGTCTAGAGTCTTATTTAAACATTAGTAGCGGAATAGACGTCAGACCATCACCACTTAAGGTACTACCAAAGCTGATAACCACGAAAGCAATTAATGATGCTTGTCAAATAGCTATATATGGAACAGTATCTTATGATTTAGCTACGAAACTAGCCAGTCAATTTTTGGTAAATAAAACATTTACAGCTGAGAAAAAATACAACATATTGGTAAAATCGATTAAAATTTACAAAAAACCAGACGAGGCAAATAAAATGGCGATGACCTTAGGCATAAAGGGAACTGTCGGAAAAGGGCTATTTAAGAAAAAAGTAAATGGACTAGTATTTTTAGAGGGAACTCCTTATTATGATCAAATTGAAGGTTCCATCAAAATAAAAAATTTAGACTATTCTTTTGATACTAAAAATGCACTAAATAAAGCAGCAATTTGGGTGTTAAAAATTGGATTTAACAAATATATAGAGAGCTATATGGTGTATCCTGTAAAGGATCAAATTGACTATGCATTTAATACTATATCAACTAGACTTGAGAAGAAATCTAAAATAGGCGACTATGCTGAAATGTATGGTACGCTAAATAGCCTGCAACCAGGTACAGTGTATGTAAACGATGGAGGTATCAATGCGGTAATACTTGCAGGAGGTAAAGTCAAAATTGAATTATTAAAGCCATAATACCCAATAAGAAGAATCTATTTGATAAATAGTAGATGCTTAGTTGCGTAATATTTTTTATCATAGCTTAAATTTGATGCAAGAAATTGTTAAAAATAAAACTCTACCACATTCAAAACACCTTTTTAAAGCTATAAAAAAATATTGAAACATAAACTATGAAAAAACTTTTGATCTTATTATGCTTGCTTTCCGGCATATTCTCCACTTCTGTATTAGGGCAAGATGGAATGAATGGGGTAAAAAATGTGGTAATCGACGGTAGCGAGGACTATATGAAAGATAATGCCTACAGAATGTTAAGTAAACTTGAATTCTATCAAGATATGGTTGAACTTCAGTTAATAGGCATTGCTGACACAGCAAAAGTGGATAAGGGATTAAAAAAATTGAAGGAGTCTAAAAGATTAAAACGGTTTATTGCTTATAAAACGAATATGAGCAAATTGCCTAGCCAATTAATGGATCATAAAGAATTAACTGTAGTGCGAATCAATTATAGTAGCCTAAGTAGAATACCGACAGAAATTGAATCATTTCCTGCACTTGATACACTTGAAATCAATTACACCAGTTTAAAATCTTTACCAGAAGGAATTCAAATGCAAAACTTGTTAACCTACGTGAGCTTTAATCACGATAGTTTAAAGAATATTAAGCCTGAGTTTTGTAAACTAAATAGAGTAATTCACTTAGACTTAGGTTATAATCAATTTACAAAATTACCAGAAGAGTTCCCTCGATTAAAGAGTGTAGAATATTTAGATCTGAGTGGATGTAATTTTAAAAAACCTGCTATAGAATGGAAAAAAGTTGCTGAGCTGAAAGAATTAAGAGTATTGCATATTCAATCTTGTAACCTTACTGTATTCCCACCAGAATTATTGCAATTGAAAAAACTAGAAGAGATATATATAGACGGCAACCTAATAGAAGATTTACCAGGAAGTTTTGAAAATATGCTGAACCTAAAAAAAATAAGCATTACTAACAATCAGTTTAAACAATTTGATGTAGAAGAGCTAAAACAAAGACTCCCAGGTGTTACTGTCGTAGAGGGAACCAACTTTAGAAAGTAGTAGAGATTAATTATTATTATATTTAACGTAATCTATAACATAGGTTGCGTTTTTTTATGACGTAATTTAAATATTTCCCTGAACATTTTAATACAGTTTTAACTCTACATTAAATAACAATTATTATTTAAAACTATGGGAACTGTATTCAAAATTTTTCTTGTCTTGGTAGTCTTGGCAGCATTTGGCTTCATTGGTTGGGGTGCAGTAACAGGCTTAGTTAAAATCATACTATATGTAGTGTTAGCACTTGCAGTGTTAGGATTTCTAGTAGGCGGCCGATTATTTGGTAGATCTTCTGACTAGATATCTAAATTAACTAAATCAACATTTAGATTTATATCCCATATGGTTAGTTCTATATGGGATTTTTTATGTTATAAAAAAACCCGCATTGCAAAAAAGCAATACGGGTTATAACATTAATTCATATAAATGTTAGGCTAATCCTGTTGGGCCGCTAAACATTAAACCTGGTCCAGGTATTTGATCATCTTCATCTATTCTACCGTATCTGCTCTCATACTTAGAAATATTGTCTTCTAATGCACGCAAAAGCTTCTTAGCGTGAATTGGGTGAAGGACTATTCTACTTTTCACTTTAGCCTGGGGAATACCGGGCATCATAGCTACAAAGTCAACAACAAACTCAGTAAGAGAGTGAGTTATGATAGCCATATTGCTATAAGTACCCTCAGCCATATCTTCACTTAAGTGAATGCTGATTTGATTTTCGTCTGTAATTATTTCATCTGACATATTTCTATAGCTAATGATTAGTTTTTACTAGATAATCTATCATATACGTCACGACTGCCTACTACAATGTCTTCAAAGTCTCTAACACCAGTACCGGCAGGGATTCTGTGACCTACTATTACGTTCTCTTTCAACCCATTCAGTGAGTCAATTTTACCTGCTATTGCAGCTTCGTTTAACACCTTAGTAGTTTCTTGGAAAGACGCCGCACTTAAGAAACTCTGCGTACCTAAACTGGCACGTGTAATTCCTTGTAGTAACGGACTTGTAGTAGCACTAATAGCCTCAGCAGCCTCAACTAATTTTTTATCTTGGCGTTTTAACTTACTATTTTCTTCGCGTAGCCTACGACTAGTTATAATCATACCTGGCGTTAAGTCTGGGCAATCACCTGGTTCAACTATTACTTTCTTATCGTAAATGTTGCTATTTTCTAGCAATACCTCCCATTTATCAACAGCCTCATTCTCTAAAAATCTGGTATGTCCAGGGTTTTCTACCAAAACTTTCTGCATCATTTGACGTACTATGACTTCAATGTGCTTATCATTGATTTTTACACCCTGTAGTCTATATACCTCTTGTATTCCATTAAGAATGTACTGTTGAACTGCATATGGTCCTTTAATTTTCAATATGTCAGCAGGCGTAATGGCACCATCACTTAATGGTTCACCAGCCTTAACAAAGTCATTCTCTTGAACTAAGATGTGTTTGCTTAATGGAACTAAGTATTTCTTTTGCTCACCTTCCTTACTTGTTATGATTATCTCTCTATTACCCCTTTTGATACCACCGAAACTGATAGTTCCATCAATCTCTGTAATTACTGCTGGGTTAGACGGGTTACGCGCCTCAAATAATTCTGTAACACGAGGCAAACCACCTGTAATGTCACGAGTCTTACTTGTTGCTCTTGGTATTTTCACCAAAATCGCACCTGCATCTACAGCTTCACCATCATCTACTACTATGTGGGCACCTACAGGTAAATTGTACTCTCTAAGTGTTTCCCCATCTAAGTTATTGATTATAATGGTAGGAATTTTATTTTTAACACGAGTTTCAGTAATTACTTTTTCACGGTGACCAGTTTGCTCATCGACTTCCTCACGGAATGTAATACCCTCTGTTATGCTATCATAGAAAATTTTACCAGGGAACTCACTCAATATTACTGAGTTATATGGGTCCCAATGACAAATTCTATCTTCTTTTTCAATTATCTGACCATCAATTACGTGCAGGAATGATCCATAAGGAATATTAAATGAGGCCATCATTACGTTGGTACGCTCATCTATAATTCTTATTTCACCACCGCGACTTAGTACTACGTTGGCTATACCCTCTTCAGACTTAGTATCAAACTTAACTGAAACTACGTTCTCGAACTCTAACCTACCAGGAGACTTAGCTAAATGCTGAGACTCACTCGCAATCTTAGATGCTGTACCACCCACGTGGAATGTACGAAGTGTTAACTGTGTACCTGGTTCACCAATTGATTGTGCTGCAATAACACCTACTGCCTCACCACGTTGTACCATACGACCACTACTCAAGTTTCTACCGTAGCACTTTTCACAAACACCACTTCTACTTTCGCAAGTCAGTACAGACCTAATCTCAATTTCTTCAATTAAGCTCGAATCAATGATTTTAGATATATTTTCATCTAACTCTGTACCAGCAGCTGATATTAATTCGCCTGAAATTGGATCATATATATCGTGAAGGGTAGTTCTACCTAATATTCTTTCAAATAAGGTTTCAACTATTTCTTCATTATCTTTTAATGCAGTGATTGGTAAACCACGAAGTGTACCACAATCTTGTTGACGAACAACAACATCTTGTGCCACGTCGTGCAAACGACGAGTTAAGTAACCGGCATCTGCTGTTTTTAGTGCAGTATCGGCAAGACCTTTACGAGCACCGTGTGTAGATATGAAATACTCAAGAACTGACAGACCTTCTTTAAAGTTGGCTATAATCGGATTCTCGATAATCTCACCTGCGCCACCGCCACCAATGTGTTTACGTGGTTTTGCCATTAGACCCCTCATACCTCCTAGTTGACGGATTTGCTCTTTACTACCACGTGCGCCACTATCTAGCATCATATATACAGAGTTAAAGCCCTGATTATCATTAGCTAAATATTTCAACAAGTTGTCGGTTACACGGGTTGTAATACGTGTCCATACGTCAATTACCTGATTATAACGCTCATTATTAGTTATGAAACCATTGTTATAGTTGTCAGTAATTTCATCTACCTCTTCTTGTGCATTGTCTATTAAGCTAAATTTCTCTGAAGGTACAGGAACATCACTTAGATTAAAGCTAAGACCACCACGGAATGCATAGTGAAAACCTAACTCTTTAATTTCATCAAGGAATTTAGCAGTTGATGCCAATCCTGTTTCTTGATATACTCTTGTGATGATTTCTCTTAAAGATTTCTTACTTAATAGCTCATTAATATAACCCATTTTAGCAGGTACTACTTGATTAAATAGTAATCTACCAATTGTAGTTTCTATCAATTTATTTTCTAGCTCACCATCTTCTTTTTTCACATCTGCACGCACTTTAATTACTGCGTGTAATGCTACTTGACCGTGGTCATAAGCTATAATGGCTTCTTCTGGGCTATAAAACTTCAGACCTTGACCTATTACAGTTTCGGTTTCAGTACTAATGCGTTGTTTAGTAATATAATATAAGCCTAATACCATATCTTGAGATGGTACACAAATAGGGTTACCATTTGCTGGGTTCAATATATTATGCGATGCCAACATCAGTAATTGTGCCTCTAGTACTGCAGCGTGTCCTAGGGGAACGTGAACGGCCATTTGGTCACCATCAAAGTCGGCGTTGAAACCAGTACATACTAATGGGTGAAGTTGTATAGCTTTACCCTCAACCAATTTAGGTTGAAATGCCTGTATACCAAGTCTGTGCAACGTTGGTGCACGATTCAGCATTACAGGGTGGCCTTTCAATACGTTTTCTAGGATGTCCCAAATTACTGGGTCTTTTCTATCAACTATTTTCTTAGCAGATTTTACAGTTTTAACTATACCTCTCTCTATTAGTTTTCTAATAATGAATGGTTTGAATAACTCTGCTGCCATATTTTTAGGCAATCCACATTCGTGCATTTTCAACCAAGGACCTACTACGATAACAGAACGACCAGAATAGTCAACCCTTTTACCTAATAGATTTTGACGGAAACGCCCTTGTTTACCTTTTAGCATATCGCTTAAAGATTTTAATGGACGGTTACCTTCAGTTTTTACTGCGTTAGCTTTCCTACTGTTGTCAAATAAACTGTCAACAGATTCTTGCAACATCCTCTTTTCATTTCTTAAGATAACCTCTGGGGCGCGTATCTCTAAAAGTCTTTTCAGACGATTGTTTCTAATGATAACGCGACGATACAAGTCATTTAAGTCTGATGATGCAAAACGGCCACCATCAAGTGGAACTAATGGACGTAATTCTGGTGGAATGACAGGTAATACCTTTATGATCATCCACTCAGGTTTATTCACAAAGTTTTTATTGGCAGATCTAAAACTTTCTATTACTTTTAGTCTTTTTAGTGCCTCATTTTTACGTTGTTGAGAAGTTTCGGTAAATGCAGCGTGCCTTAGGTCATAAGAAAGCTTGTCTAAGTCTAATTTCCCAAGTAGCTCAACCAAGGCCTCACCACCCATTTTGGCGATAAATTTCTGTGGATCGCTATCATCAAGTAATTGATTATCCTTAGGTAATGTCTCAAGGTGATTCATATATTCCTCCTCATTAAGGAAGTCCATAGTCTGTACACCTTCTTCTTCTTTTACACCTGGGCTGATTACTATGTAACGCTCATAATAAATAACCAACTCTAGCTTCTTAGCAGCTAGACCCAGCATATACCCTATTTTGTTAGGTAAAGATTTGAAATACCAAATGTGTGCAACGGGAACTACTAGGTTTACGTGACCTAAACGCTCACGACGTACCCTTTTTTCAGTTACCTCTACACCACAACGGTCACAAACTATCCCTTTATAACGAATACGTTTGTATTTACCGCAGTTACACTCATAGTCTTTAACAGGTCCAAATATTCTTTCACAGAATAAACCGCCCATTTCTGGTTTGAATGTACGGTAGTTAATTGTTTCAGGTTTTGTAACCTCTCCGTGAGACCATTCTAAGATAATCTCCGGTGAAGCCAAACCAATTGAAACTGTGCGAAAATCGCTTTGCAGTTTCTTATTCTCTCTTTTTATAGCCATTAGACCGTATTGAGATGTTTTTTTGTGTTATTAATAATAAAAATCCTTAGTCTAGATTAATATCTAGCGCTAAACCTTTCAACTCGTTTAACAATACGTTAAACGATTCTGGCAATCCTGCATCAGGTAAGTTATCTCCTTTTACTATTGCTTCATATGTTTTGGCACGGCCAATGATGTCATCAGATTTAATAGTTAACATTTCTTGCAAGATGTTGGAAGCACCGAATGCCTCAAGTGCCCAAACCTCCATCTCACCAAAACGCTGACCACCAAACTGACTTTTACCACCTAACGGCTGTTGCGTAATTAAGCTGTATGGTCCGATAGAACGCGCGTGCATTTTATCATCAACCATATGGCTCAATTTCAACATATAGATTACCCCAACTGTTGTCGGTTGGTCAAATCTATCGCCAGTCAAGCCATTATATAAGTAGGTACGACCATTTAAAGGAAGCTCTGCTTTCTCAATGTAGCTATTAATCTCTGCCTCAGTTGCACCGTCAAATATTGGAGTAGCGAACTTTACTCCAAGTTTTTTACCTGCCCAGCCTAACACCGTTTCGTATATCTGACCTAAGTTCATCCTACTAGGTACTCCTAATGGATTTAATACAATGTCAACAGGCGTTCCATCTTCTAGGAATGGCATATCCTCACGTGGTACTATCTTAGCCACAACACCTTTATTACCGTGACGACCTGCCATCTTATCACCTACTTTCAACTTACGTTTTTCAGCGACATAGATTTTGGCCAATTTCAATACTCCAGTAGGTAATTCATCACCTACTGTAATAGAAAATTGTTCACGACGATAAAGCGCCATAGCTTCGTTTACTTTAGCACGATAGTTCTGAATTATTTTCTTAGTTTTATCAGACCTATCAGTGTCACTTGACCAGTTATTTGGATCAACCTCATCAAAGTTTATAGCGCGTAAAATTGTTTTACCAAACTTAGCAGCTTTAGGTACTATTTCCTCACCGTATATGTTTTTCACACCACTTGACGTTTTACCATCTAACAGTATGATCAACTTTTCATTCAACAATTCTTTTAGTGCTGAGATTGTCTTGTTGTTATCGCTCTCTAACTTAGTTAATAGTGACTTTTCTTTATCGCGATTAACACGTTCTTTACGCGCACGTTCAAACAATTTCTTAGTTATTACAACACCGTTTCCACTTGGTGGTACACGTAGCGACACGTCTTTTACGTCGCCAGCTTTGTCACCAAATATTGCACGAAGTAGTTTTTCCTCAGGTGAAGGTTCACTTTCACCTTTAGGAGTGATTTTACCAATTAGAATATCCCCTTCTTTTACTTCAGAACCAATTCTAATCAGACCATTTTCGTCTAGATTTTTAGTTGCTTCCTCACTTACGTTAGGTATATCATTGGTAAATTCCTCTACGCCACGTTTGGTATCTCTTACGTCTAATTCGTATTCATCTATATGAATGCTAGTAAACCAGTCTTCACGTACAGCATTTTCATTAATTACAATGGCATCTTCAAAATTGTAACCCTGCCAAGGCATAAATGCCACAACCAGATTTCTACCCAATGCTAATTCGCCTTGTTCAGTGGCAAAACCATCACATAGTACATCACCTTTCTCTACCCTTTGTCCTTTACGAACTATTGGTTTTAAAGTGATGCAAGAATTTTGGTTAGTACGACGGAACTTTACTAGATTATAAGACTTAGTATCACCATCAAAATCAATTAATTTAGAATCTTCATCTTTGTCATAACGCAACCTAATTAATTGCGCATCTACATAGTCTATTACTCCAGGACCTTCGGCAACTACTAGTGCTCTACTATCCATTGCTATACGTTTCTCAATTCCAGTACCAACTATTGGTGCTTGCGGTCTAAGTAATGGTACAGCCTGACGTTGCATATTCGATCCCATCAGGGCACGATTCGCATCATCGTGTTCTAAGAACGGGATTAGTGAGGCAGCAATAGATACGATTTGGTTAGGCGAAACATCCATATATTCAAGACTAGTTGGCTCAACAATGGTGAAATCACCGCTTTCTCTTGCCTTAACACGCTCAAGAGCAATGTTACCATCTTTGTCAACTTCTGCTATTGCCTGACCTATCATTTTGCCATCTTCTTCTTCAGCACTTAAATAGGTTACATTTTCTGTAATTACTCGACCATCAGTTACTTTACGGTATGGAGTTTCTATGAAACCCATTCCATTAATTTTAGCATATACTGAAAGTGAGCTGATCAAACCAATGTTTGGACCTTCTGGTGTTTCAATGGTACATAAACGTCCATAGTGAGTATAGTGTACGTCACGAACCTCAAAACCTGCACGCTCACGACTAAGTCCACCTGGTCCTAGCGCTGACATACGTCTTTTGTGCGTAATCTCTGCCAAAGGATTCGTTTGATCCATAAACTGAGATAACTGATTGGTACCGAAGAAACTATTAATTACACTACTAAGAGTACGAGCATTTATCAAGTCTGTTGCAGTAAAGACCTCATTATCACGAACGTTCATACGCTCACGAATAGTTCTGGCCATCCGTGCTAAACCTACACCAAACTGTGCATACAATTGCTCACCAACTGTACGAACACGTCTGTTGCTTAAATGGTCAATATCATCTATATCAGCTTTACTGTTGCTTAACTGAATTAGATATTTAATGATTAATATAATGTCATCTTTAGTTAATACACGGGTATCAATAGACTCACTTAAACCAAGTTTCTTGTTGATACGGTATCTACCTACTTCACCTAAGTCATATCTTTTATCAGAGAAAAACAACCTATCGATGATGCTACGTGCAGTTTCATCATCTGGCGGGTCAGTATTTCTTAATTGTCTATATATGTGCTCTAGGGCTTCTTTACCAGTATTTGATGGGTCTTTCTGTAAAGTATTGTAAATGATGGCATAGTCATTTACTTCAATATCTTCACGGTGTAAAAATATACTTTTAGTATTAGCCTCTAGTATTGCATCAATGTGAGCTTCCTCTAGATGCGTATCTCTTTCTATTATAATTTCGTTACGCTCTAATGATACAACCTCTCCAGTATCTTCATCAACTAAGTCTTCTACCCATTTGCGAAGTACCCTAGCTGCAAGTTTTCTACCTAGTAGTGATTTTAGCTTAGCCTTACTAACTTTAACTTCCTCTGCCAATTCAAAAATTTGCAAAATGTCTTTGTCAGATTCGTAACCTATTGCTCTAAGTAGCGTTGTAACTGGGAATTTTTTACGACGGTCAATATATGCAAACATTACGTTGTTCACGTCTGTAGCAAACTCCATCCAACTTCCTTTAAATGGAATAACCCTAGCACTGTATAGTCTGGTACCATTGGTATGGAAAGTCTGACTAAAGAAAACACCAGGAGAACGGTGCAATTGAGATACAATGATGCGTTCAGCACCATTGATTACAAATGTACCACGAGGAGTCATATATGGTAGTGTACCAAGGTAAACGTCTTGAACTATTGGTTCGAAGTCTTCGTGTTCAGGGTCAGTACAGTATAGTCTAAGTTTTGCCTTAAGTGCTACACTATGGGTTAAGCCACGCTCTATACACTCATCAATGTTGTATTTAGGTGGATCAATGAAATAGTCTAGGAACTCAAGTACATAAAGACCTCTTGCATCACTGATTGGAAAATTTTCAGCAAATACCTTATAGAGACCTTCTTCCCTGCGATCTTCCGCAGGAGTATCTAATTGAAAAAATTCATGGAATGATTTCAATTGAACCTCCAAGAAATCCGGATAGTTTAGCGGATTTGGGGTTTTCCCGAAATTAATACGGGTATTTTTCTTTTGAGCAGTCAATGTTGATATATAAATTTAGCTGCGTGAATCAAGAATGTGTATAAACAGGAATAGACCTGCCAATTTCTTGGTAGGTCTAATCATATAATTTGTTGAAGGTTATTACTTAACCTCAACTTCAGCACCTGCTTCTTCTAATTTGGCTTTGATTGCTTCAGCCTCATCTTTAGAAACGGCCTCTTTGATAGCTTTTGGAGCGCCATCAACTAGATCTTTAGCTTCTTTTAGACCAAGACCTGTTAGGTCTTTTACTATTTTAACAACATTTAGTTTTTGACCACCTGCAGCTTTCAGGATTACATCAAACTCAGTTTGCTCTACTACAGCTTCAACAGCAGCACCAGCGCCCCCGCCTGCCATCATAACAGGTGCAGCAGCAGCCGGCTCAATGCCGTATTCATCTTTCAGGATCTGAGCCAGTTCATTTACTTCTTTTACAGTAAGGTTTACTAACTGGTCAGCAATTACTTTAACGTCCGCCATTTCTTAACGATTTGAAATTATTGATTATAAATTATGTAACTTGTGTTAGGCATTTCGCTCTTCTAGAGTTTTTAGAATGCCAGCTATTTTAGCGCCCTGACCTTTCAGTGCACTTATTACGTTTTTAGCAGGTGATTGCAATAATGCTATTACGTCACCTATTAATTCTTCTTTACCTTTTAGTTGGGTCAATGTATCTAATTGGTCATCGCCAATGTACAATGACTCTTGCAAATACGCAGCCTTAAGTGTTAAGCCTTTATCGCCATTACTTTGACGATATTCCTTAATAAGTTTAGCTGGTGCTGTCATTTTCTCACTAATCATAATTGCAGATGATCCCTTCAAAACAGTTTTGAATTCAGAATCATCTATCTCACAATTAACAAGTGCCTTTCTGATTAGGGTATTTTTTACAGCCTGCAGAGAGACACCTTGCTCAAAGCACATACGGCGTAAACTATTGTTCTTAACTACGTTAAGTGCTGAAATATCAGTTATATAAAAGTTTTTGCCACTGTCATTAAACAATTGTGTCAAACCTTCAACTATATCTTGCTTTTGATCTTTATTCATTATAAGTAGATATTATAGACCCACAACAGACTTACTATCAATAGTAATTCCAGGGCTCATTGTGCTAGATATTGTTATGCTTTTAAAATATGTACCTTTAGATGCAGATGGCTTAAGTTTAGCTACTGTAGCTAACATTTCTTGAATGTTGGCTTGTATCATATCAGGTGAGAAACTAACCCTACCAACACTGGCGTGGATAATTCCAAATTTGTCAACCTTAAAGTCGATCTTACCTGCCTTTACTTCTCTTACTGCTTTTCCAATTTCTGGAGTTACAGTACCGGCTTTAGGGTTAGGCATTAGACCGCGTGGTCCCAGTACCCTACCTAGCTTACCTAGTTTAGGCATTACGTCTGGGCTAGTTATGATAACATCTATATCGGTCCAGCCGCTTTCAATTTTCTTTAAGAATTCGTCTAATCCTACAAAGTCAGCACCAGCTTCTCTAGCCTCTGCCTCTTTATCAGGATTAACTAGAGCCAAAACCCTAAGGTCACGACCTGTACCGTGAGGTAATGCCACTGTACCACGCACCATTTGGTTCGCTTTACGTGGGTCAACCCCAAGTCTGATATCTAAGTCAACTGAAGCATCAAACTTAGTTGTAGTGATATCTTTTACCAATGTGCTAGCCTCTACCAGCGTATATGCTTTTGTAGAGTCAACCTTATCGGCTATTTTTTTTCTATTTTTAGTTAACTTAGTCACTGATTAAAGTATGCTATAGTTGTGAATTAAAATGGGCTATCACCCGTTACGTTTATACCCATACTCCTCGCAGTGCCAGCTACCATACTCATTGCAGATTCAACTGTGAAACAGTTTAAATCAGACATTTTGTCTTCTGCTATACCGCGTACTTGCTCCCAATTTACAGATGCAACCTTAATACGGTTGGGTTGGGCACTACCGCTTTTTAGTTTAGATACTTCTAATAGTTGTACCGGAACTGGAGGCGTCTTAATTATGAATTCGAAACTCTTATCGCTGTAAACAGTGATAACTACTGGCAATACTTTGCCGGGTCTATCTTGCGTCCTTGCATTAAACTGCTTGCAAAACTCCATTATGTTTACACCTTTAGAACCTAATGCAGGTCCAATTGGTGGAGATGGGTTCGCAGCGCCGCCTTTCACTTGTAACTTGATAAATCCTGTTACTTCTTTAGCCATTGCTTTACTTTAGTTTAGTATTCGTCACAATCCTATTGTTCTGTTACGAATAATATTTATACTTTTTATTAATTTTAATTAACTGGGGCAGTTACTCAATGCAACTGCATTTATACTTAAATTTATATTTCTATAAACTATACTTCTCGCTCTACTTGCATATAGTTAAGCTCAACTGGTGTGCTACGACCAAATATTTTAACTATAACAATCAATTTTTTCTTCTCTTCGTTGATTTCTTGAATCACACCAGTGAAGCCATTAAATGGTCCATCTATGACCTTAACAGATTCTTCCCTTAGGAAAGGAATTTCTTCCGTTGCACCTGCATTATTCATTTGGTCAACTATACCCAACATTTTATTGATTTCACTCAATCGCATTGGTTCAGGATCTCTTTTTGGTGGTAAAAATCCCAATACATCCGTTACAGACTTAATGACACTTATTAATTCACCGTGTAGGTCACCCTCTATCATAATGTAGCCAGGGAATGTGTTTCTCTCCTTGAAAACTTTCTTGTTGTTTTTCAACTGAACTGTTTTCTCCATTGGAATGATAATCTGATTTATTAGTTCAGACATCTTCTCTCTTTCTAATTCTGACTCAATATGAAGCTTAATTTTCTTCTCTTTACCAGAGACTACTCTAAGCACATACCATTTAAATTCACGCATATAACTAACTAATCAGATTTTAACAGATTATCAATCAGGTTTAATAAGATTAAGCTCCGTAAATAATTTTGAACAGTTGTTCAAGTATTGTATCAATACCAAATACCAATATGGCAATTAGCACAGATGCAATAAGCACTACAGTGGCACTGCTCTGTAACTCTTCCCAAGTAGGCCAAGTCACTTTATTCAGCAATTCATCTGTAGTCAACTCTATTGACTTTGAAATTCTTTCAAACATCTTAATTAATCAATTATAATTATGTAAGGTAGATGCAGTTGTTACACATACATCTTCGGCTAACGCACGGGCGGAGAGGCTCGAACTCCCAACCTGCGGTTTTGGAGACCGCTGCTCTACCAATTGAGCCACACCCGTATTATTTAAAATACTTAAATCTCTGTCTAATTGCAATAAAAGGATAATATACGAGGGCACTAATACAGTACCCCCATACTTACCTATTTATTATTAGTTAATTACTTAACTATTTCAGTTACTTGACCTGCACCTACTGTACGACCACCTTCACGAATTGCGAAACGAAGACCTTTCTCCATCGCAACTGGAGCGATTAATTTTACAGTGATAGATACATTATCGCCGGGCATTACCATTTCCATTCCTTCAGGTAAATTTATTTCACCAGTGATATCTGTAGTACGGAAATAGAATTGTGGACGATATTTGTTAAAGAATGGTGTGTGACGACCACCTTCTTCTTTCTTCAATACATAGATTTCAGCTTTGAAGTCTGTGTGCGGAGTGATAGAACCTGGTTTACAGATTACCATACCACGACGTAAAGCTTCTTTCTCAATACCACGAAGTAGAAGACCAGCATTATCACCAGCTTCACCACGGTCAAGTATTTTACGGAACATCTCAACACCTGTAACAGTAGATTTCAATGGTACTTCATTGTAACCTACGATTTCTACTGGATCTCCAGTGTTAATAACGCCACGTTCGATACGACCAGTAGCAACTGTACCACGACCTGTGATTGAGAAAACATCCTCTACAGACATTGCAAAATCAAGATCAACAGCACGTGGAGGCAATGGAATGTAGCTATCTACATTTGTCATTAACTCCTCTACAGTTTCAATCCATTTTGGGTCATCGTTTAGTGCACCTAATGCAGAACCGCGAATAACTGGAGCATTGTCACCATCAAAATCGTAGAAAGACAACAGATCACGAATCTCCATCTCAACTAAGTCAAGAAGTTCTTCATCATCCACCATATCCACTTTGTTCATAAACACTACTAAAGCAGGTACACCAACCTGACGGGCTAATAGGATGTGCTCACGAGTCTGAGGCATAGGACCATCAGTAGATGCAACAACCAATATAGCACCGTCCATTTGTGCAGCGCCAGTTACCATGTTTTTAACATAGTCAGCGTGTCCAGGACAATCTACGTGTGCGTAGTGACGGTTAACAGTTTCATACTCCACGTGTGAAGTATTGATTGTAATTCCGCGCTCTTTTTCTTCAGGTGCGTTATCGATAGAATCGAATGAACGCTGTTGAGCGAAACCTTTCTTTGACAGAACGTGAGTAATAGCCGCAGTTAGCGTTGTCTTACCGTGGTCGACGTGACCGATGGTACCAATGTTGACGTGTGGCTTCGTCCTTTCAAATTTCTCTTTTGCCATGACGGGTTAAATTATAAAATTGATTTCGTTAATTTCGTTAAGTAAATAAAAGCGATGAGCCAACGGTGGGAATTGAACCCACGACCCCTTCCTTACCATGGAAGTGCTCTACCCCTGAGCTACATCGGCTTTACGTCTAATATTGTGTATTCTTCCAGTAAATCTACTTTTATTTCTACATAAAATTAGAGGGGCAAAGATAATGAAAAGTTATCTTTAAATCCACAAAAACTTTATAAAGTAATAAATTAATTTAATTCGGATCTTTTCTAGAAAATATTTTAGTCTAGATACCTGCTTCAATTTTAATATCGTGAGCGGGAGACGAGACTCGGACTCGCGACCCTCAGCTTGGAAGGCTGATGCTCTACCAACTGAGCTACTCCCGCATAGATATTAATATGTTAATCGTAAAACCGTCAGCGTATCAATAGATACTTTGGTACTAACTGTCTTAGTAATTATTGGGCAGATATAGTCTTTTTCTTCAAGGCTATATGAGGAAGCATATGACTAACGATTCAAGTAACATTATGAATCAGATTAGTGCCTTGAGCAAAAAAAGAGATTATATCTCTTTACAATAATTGCAATCTTAAGTGGGGAGAGAAGGATTCGAACCTTCGAAGAATTACTTCAACGGAGTTACAGTCCGTCCCATTTGGCCACTCTGGTATCTCCCCAGCTTTATCTTTAAACTTATATATAATGCCTGATGTAAAATAAAGAGCCGACAGACGGACTCGAACCGCCGACCTGCTGATTACAAATCAGCAGCTCTACCAACTGAGCTATGCCGGCTTACTCTACATATGAAATTGAAATTAGGGCTAATTACTCCCTATTTCCAACTGCTTACATCAAGCACATTATAATCAATACTATAAAGATCTAAATATCTTGTTACCCTCAATTTTCGTAAGGGACTGCAAAGATAATTAGTTTCATAATATTTCCAACAATAGTAATTAATTATTTTTTAGGGTAGTTTCCTTGTACTTCTTTATTTGTCGTGTCATTACTTCAACGGCACGGTCTAGCGCGCTGGCAAATGTGTCGCCTTTTTCCTTTACAAACAAGGTATCGTTTTTAACTATGCACTTTATTTCTATCTCCTTATGATCTTTACTATCGTGTAGATATACTATAGCATCTACTATGTTTTCATAGAAGTGCTCCAATTTAGATACTTTTGTTTCGATGGTTTCTTTCAATTCTGCACTTACATCTAAGTGGTTTAACTCCATTCTTATTCGCATATCATTCTTTACTTTTAGGGTGAGACAATTTGTAAATTTCCTTTAACCTGGCAATATTGGTATGTGTATAGACTTGAGTAGCTGCCAGACTGCTGTGCCCAAGTAGTTCTTTAATAGCGTTTATATCAGCCCCATTGTTTAGTAGTTCCGTGGCATAACTATGCCTAAGTGAGTGTGGATTTGTTACAGTATTATTATTAATTTTTCCTAACTCTCTATTAATTAATCTATCTACTAGAACTGGATAAAGTGGATCTCCTTTAGGGGTCAGAAACAAATTCTTCGCATTTTGGATCAAGTTTGCCCTATAGGTTAAGTAAGTGCTTATTAACTCTACTAATGTTTTTGTGATGGGTACTATACGTTGTTTGGACCGTTTACCTAATACCTTAATCTGTAATTGTGCTAAGTCTATATTAGTAACTTGAAGCTCTATCAGCTCTGCCCTACGTAAACCAGCACCATAGCATAGTTCTAATATCAATCTATCTCTAACAGATATAAAATCGTCTGCGACTTTATATTCTTCACTGTCTAATAATTGATTTATGTTGGCAGCGGGAATAAAGTCTATGACTCGTTTAGGCCCCTTAACAGCAGGTATTGACTTGACAGGATTGTAATTAACCTGTTCTGCTCGAATTAGGAATTTGTAGAAAGAATTAAGAGATATTCTTTTTCTATTAATGCTTTTGTTTGCCAGACCTTCTGCTGATAATGCATATATCCAGTTTCTAACTTGGGGTATAGTTATTACATTAACATTTGATTGCTGCAAATCAAGTATTTTTTCTTCTTTGGTTTGAATGAAGCCAACATTAATAAAGCTGAAGAATTGGGTAACATCGCTGATGTATGCTGATATTGTATTGGGAGAATATCTGCGTTCATTTTTCAAATATTTATGAAATGAATCTATCAACATATACTGCTAAAATACAAAAAACAATCCAAATTGGTGCATCTATCAAATAATTGAAGTAAACCTATGTTGTTTTAATAGAAAAAGCCCAAATAAATAAATATTTGAGCTTGCTATATGCTTATTTACTACACCCTTAGATATAGCTATACTTTAGCTATCTAAATTAAGCTTGTTCGCCCTCAGCAAACGTTTGCTTGTATATGGCTTTACTCACCATATTACGCTGCTTGATGCTATCTTTAATGAAATAGCGACGACCACGAAATTCTTTGATGGTGCCTGCCTTTTCCATTTTCTTTTTAAAACGTTTTAATGCTTTATCTATGGCTTCGTTTTCTCTTATGGTAACCTTGATCATTTATAGTAGAAACTAACTAATTTTATTAAGTAGGAGTGCAAAAGTAAGAATAATTTTAATCTAGACCAAATATATGATATATTATTTATTCAATTATCAGACGTTTACTAGCACGGTAGTATTGTGTAAGAATATTTTCAGCAACATTTAGAAACTCAACTGCCTTAGATATAAATTCAGGTGTTAATTGATCAAAGCCATTTTCGTTTTGCAATACATACTTGATTTTATCAAATCCATCTTCAAATACTGGTAAACTTTTCTCTGTTTCTAGCACCATATTAGTGTCAATTTGCAGCATTTCTTTTACAGTAGTAATGCTATTCTTAGTCATTTCTACTTGAGTAGTCATTTGGTTTAAGGCGTTATTCAAATTAAAAAACAATTCCTCAGCAGGGCTATTGAAAACTTTAGCTTCAGGTTGACTGGTATTGCTAATGAAAGACTCGTGGTCTATGTGTGCTTGCTTTAACAGGCTCTTTAAGTCCTCATAAGAAAAATTATCTCTGTTTTGATTCTCTAAGTTTTCCATTTATTTAATTGATGTTTTTGGCAATTTACCTGCAACTTAATTTTGTATAAGATTATATAACGCAATAAACCCCGTAATGTATTGTACAATATGGGGAAATTTTTTTTCAAAAATGCATATATGTTTACTTATTACCTTTTAATATTTCTCTAGCTATGACCAACTTTTGAATTTCGCTGGTACCTTCTCCTATAGTACAAAGTTTGCTATCGCGATAAAATTTTTCTACAGGGAAATCTTTAGTATAGCCGTACCCACCAAATATTTGTATTGCATCTGTTGCTACTTTTACGCAAACTTCACTGGCATAATATTTCGCCATAGCTGACTCTTTGGTCATCTTTTGCTTTTTATTTTTTCTATCGGCGGCTTGATACAGTAACAATTCTGATGCTTCTATTTCTGTAGCCATATCAGCTAATTTAAACGATATAGCTTGAAAACTAGATATTGGCTGATTGAATTGATGTCTCTCTTGTGCATATTTTAGGCTAGCCTCATAGGCGCCTTTTGCAATTCCTAAACTTAATGCACCAATGCTAATTCTGCCGCCGTCAAGTACCTTCATAGACTGTACAAAACCATCGCCCACCTCACCCAATCTTTGGGTATCAGGAATTCTACAATTGTCAAACAACATTTCTGTAGTTTCGCTACAACGCATTCCTAGTTTATTCTCTTTTCTACCACCTTCAAAACCAGGTGTACCACGCTCAACTACAAATGCAGTCATACCGTGACTATCACCACGTTCGCCTGTCCGTACTATTACTACAGCAACCTCAGCTGATGTCCCGTGAGTAATCCAACATTTAGCGCCATTTATTATCCAATCGTCCCCATCTTTTTCAGCTACAGTCATCATATTTCCAGCGTCACTACCTGTATTTGGTTCTGTAAGACCCCAAGCACCCAGCCATTGACCAGTGGCTAACTTAGGTAGCCATCTCATTTTTTGCTCTTCATTTCCAAATTCTAATATATGCCCCGTACACAGACTATTATGTGCTGCCACACTTAGTCCTATACTTGGGTCAACTTTAGATATTTCATCAATTACAGTTATGTATTCGAAATAACCTAAGCCAGAACCTCCATATTGCTCAGGAACCAAAACACCCATATACCCTTGCTCGCCAAGTTTATAGAATAAATCTCTTGGAAAGTGTTGGCTTTCATCCCAATCCATAATGTTTGGGCGTATTTCTTTCTCGACAAATGTTTTCAATGCATCAGCAATCATCCGCTGATTATCATTTTGTAAAAAATCCATTCTGACCGTTATTTAAGTATAAGTATGTAAATAATTAGCAACAAATTAAATACTTAAAGCCCGTAATAAAGCAAACATTTATAAGTTAAGCCTGTAATTAAGGAAATAGTAATAATAGTAAATGTTATTATAAATTAAGAAAGAAGACCATAATCTGATACCTATTTCTAATTAAAGAAACTACTTTGAAATGTCAAAACTTAAGTAAGGCAACAACTTTTCAATTTCCTCATCACTAAATACTTTCATAGATTTTAAGTCTGCTATACCAGTAATAGGATGTTGATTTTTACGAAAATTTATAATGGCATTAGCCTGCTGTGATGATATGTAAGGATGAAGATTTAGACTCTCATAGTTAGTTTCGTTTACAACTAATTTCTTAATTGGTTTCACCAGTCTCATATACGGCCTAGCTAATTCAAATTGAGACATTTCCACCCCATAAGTTTCAGCCACTTGTGTGATATTTGCAAACCCGCCTAGATTTTTTCTAAATCGCAATATCTTACCTGCATACACAGGCCCAATACCGGGTAGAGAAATAAATTGGATGCTGTCAGCACTATTTATGTCTATAGCCACAAGTTTCTTGCTAACAAATGCATCTTTTCCATTTTGGTTTGGTAAGGTTAAATTTGGCAATAGTCTTAGGTAAGTACTTGAATCTATTGCATATAATCTCTTTACGTCTTCCGCTTTATAGAACTTACCACCTTTTACTCTATATTTCACCCATTGTTCCGCTTGCCTTACGCTAAGTCCCAATAAAAGCAAACTATCATAGGAAATTACATTGGGGTTAAATGAGAAATTAGCTGGTTTATTATTTAATTGAGAATCGGATTTCTCGTCTTTCGTCTTTTCTTTGATTTCATGTAAATAAATATCAGGGTTTGGTGCCCAATACCTGATAGTATATTGAATAAACAGGCACACCAATATGATAAAAGCCAATACGAAAAGCCCCCTTATCCTTGATTTACTAATGTTATTCTCTGGTTTTTGATCCATAAATACAACTGGTTCAAAATTATTCGATTTTAGTAGAATAACTAAACTGAATTTTTGGTGAACTCAAGCCGGTAAACCAACAGTACAAGCTTAAAAAACTGTCAAATTGTCAGTCTCATATCGTAGATTTGTATTATAAAATTTAATTTAAGGTTTGGAAAGTTTAGAGACAAAGATTGAGCGTATGCCCCAAAAAAAACTTTATATAGAAAGTTACGGCTGCCAAATGAATTTTAGTGACAGCGAAGTAGTTGCATCGATAATGATAGCAGATGGTTATGTCTCTACTAAGATAATGGAGGAAGCGAATGCAGTATTTTTAAATACCTGTGCAATTCGAGATAATGCAGAACAACGTGTCAGACAAAGACTTACTGAGATAAATCAAGTTAAGCTAAAACGCCCAGACTTAATTATTGGCGTATTAGGGTGTATGGCAGAACGACTAAAGACCAAGTTGCTAGAAGAAGAAAAAATGGTTGATATCGTTGTAGGTCCAGATGCTTATAGAGATTTGCCCAGACTAGTGGCTACTGCAGAGTCTGGTCAAAAAGCTGTTAATGTATTCCTAAGTAGAGAGGAAACTTATGCTGACATAAGCCCAGTTCGATTAGACGCCAACGGCATAAGTGCATTTGTGAGCATAATGCGGGGTTGCGATAATATGTGCAGTTTCTGTGTAGTTCCCTATACCCGTGGTAGAGAGCGGAGCAGAGATCCTGAAACAATAATACAAGAAACCAAAGAACTGGTACTAGCTGGCTACAGAGAGGTAACATTACTTGGGCAAAACGTAGATAGCTACAAGTACACCAATCCTGCTAGCACCGAAGCTGTGAGCTTTGCACAACTTCTTGAATTGGTTGCCTTAGTATCTCCAATACTCAGGGTAAGATTCTCTACCAGTCATCCGAAGGATATAACAGAAGATGTGATCTTAACAATGAAACGAAACGAAAACATCTGTAACTACATCCACTTACCAGTACAGAGTGGAAGTACCAAGATACTAGCGTTGATGAACCGTACTTATACCCGAGAATGGTATTTGAATAGAATTGAAATGATTAGGAAACATTTACCAGATGTAGGCCTTAGTTCAGATATAATAGCTGGATTCTGTAATGAAACTGAAGAAGATCATCAAGAAACCTTATCTATGATAGAGATAGTAAAGTATGACTTCCTTTATAACTTCACCTACAATGAACGCCCAGGCACACCTGCAGCCAAAAAACTGCAAGATGATGTACCAGAAGCTACTAAGAAACGAAGGTTACAAGAAATAGTTGACCTGCAAAGAAGTTACAGTAAGATATTAAATAATACTATGATAGGCAAAACCGTGAAAATACTAATAGACGGTGACAGTAAGAAAAGCAACGAAATGTTAAGAGGGCGAACTGACCAAAATACAGTAGTTGTGTTTCCAAAAGAAAATTATAAAAAAGGTGAATACGTTTACGTATTCATCAATTCATCGACCAGTGCTACTCTATTGGGTCAAGCAATTGGCTTCGAATTAAATTAAAAAAATGCTAAGTGAGTAAAATACAAGACATAAAAAACAAATTTGAGATAGTGGGTAACCATCCTTCTTTAATAAATGCATTAGAAATAGCCGTAAAAGTTGCACCGACAGACATCACTGCCCTAATATTAGGTGAAAGCGGCGTGGGTAAAGAAGCTATAAGTAAGATAATACATAGCTTAAGTAAGCGTAAACACAATAATTTTATTGCCATAAACTGTGGCGCAATACCAGCCGGTACCATAGATTCAGAATTATTCGGTCACGAGAAGGGTTCATTTACCAGTGCAGTTGACTCTAGAAAGGGATATTTTGAAACGGTAGATGGAGGTACTATTTTCCTAGACGAAGTCGGAGAAATGCCCCTAGAAACGCAAAGTAGACTACTAAGAGTATTAGAATCAGGTGAATTTATAAAAGTAGGTAGCAGCAAGGTCCAAAAAACAAATGTGCGAGTTATTGCAGCCACAAATAGAGACCTATTAAGCTATGCCAGAGAGGGGAAATTTAGAGAAGACTTGTACTATAGGCTTAGTACAGTAACAATTAAAATGCCCCCGCTACGTGACAGAGCTACAGATATACCAATGCTATTTGCGCGATTCGTTTCAGACATTTCAGACAAATACAGCATTCCTCCAATTGAAATAACACACGAAGCAATGGAACAAATGCAAATGTTCCCTTGGCCAGGTAACATCAGGCAATTAAGAAACTTTGTTGAGCAAATTTGTATATTAGAGGCAGACAGACTACTAGAGGCAGATACTGTTATAAAATATTTACCAGATTTACCTAAAGACAAATATCCTAAAGGTTCAGTATTGCCAGCAGTATTGCCTCAACAAACTGATTTCACTAATGAACGTGAAATTATGTATCAATACCTGTCAGACATTAAGTCTCAGTTGAATAACATTCAGACTATGCTAATTAATTTAGCAGGGGTTAATTTTCAAGGCTTCAATGCAAATCCAATAATGCCCCTACACAACCCTAACAAGTTGCTAATGACAGGTAATACAGAGGAGAATAGCAACATTAACCCTCAAATCATTTATGCTAAATCTAACAGAAGGCAAGATGACTACGTTAATAATACTGACGAAGATGAATTTATTCAAAAACCAATAGGGAACGTAGTTAGCCTGCAAGACCACGAACGTGAATTGATAAAAAAATCTCTTACTAAGCACCAAGGGAAAAGAAAGCTAGCTGCCAAAGAACTAGGCATTAGCGAACGTACCCTATATCGGAAAATAAAAGAGTATGACTTACAATAAACCCTTAGTTTTAGCCAGTTTCTACATTGCTGTACTTTTCATTATCGCTTTTAGTTTTAGTGCTTGCTCTACTTGCGGCTATAGTTTGAAAGGGGGTAGTTTAGATCCGGCTGCTGAAAAACTTAAGGTAGATTTCTTTAATAACAGGGCAAGTCAAGTAAACCCAACGCTGAGTCAAATATTTACAGAAAAATTAAAAGACAAGTACTTAAGGGAAACTAGATTAAAACTAAACGTTGACGACCCTGATGTTTATTTAAGCGGTTATATAAGCAGTTATACCGTTGCACCAGTAGGTGTAGGTTCTAATGGTCAAGCACAATCATCACGATTAACTATTGTAGTTCACGTGAAATATATGAGTAAACAAAACCCTAAATCTAACTTTGAGTCAGACATTACACAATTTACTGATTTCAATGCAACTCAAAGTTTTTCTGCTGTTGAGGCAACCTTGGTAGATGATATTTGTAATAAACTAGTACAAGATATATTTAATAAGACAATTTTGGATTGGTAACAATATGAATACACAAAGACTACATCAGCTCATTTCCTCCCCTATGTTGTTGGAAATTAACACAGACCTACCCTATCTACAGCAATTGACTCAAGATTATCCCTATTTTAATACAGGGCACAGTCTAATGGCAAAGTTGTTATATGATCAAAAAAATATTAAGTCTTCAGATTACGTTAAAAAAGCATCACTGTACTCCGGTGACAGAAGTGTTTTATATAATTTAATACAAACTTTAGAAATGGTAGAAGATGAAATCTTGGTTGACTTGCCAGAAATAGAACAACCTGCTGAGCCAGAAATAGAACAAGAACCTGCACCTACTATTCAGCCATTAATTCCTGAAATTCAACCTTTGGAACCAAACGAGAACCCTGAAATAGCGCCTAATCAACCTATAGAACCAGACACTTGGCAGGAACCTTCTACACAACCTCAAACAGAACCCAATCAACAACCTAGTCCTTTCCCATTTGGTGAGACAATACCAAATTTTGACCTTGATGAAATACTACTAGGATCTGGTGTAGAAACTAAAGAGGAAATAGTAAAAGAGGAACTAATAGAAGAATTAATACCCATTGAAGTAAATGAGTCTGGTAAAAAAGAGGAAGAAGCAGATGATAAAGGCAATAAACCAACTGAGCCACCACAAGATCCTGTAAACCCAGAAACAATACCAGAGCCAGAGCACCAGCACAATCCTATGCTGCAACCTAGCGATGATGAAGAAGAAATAGATACCGTAAAAAATCAAGAAGTAAATAGAAACGAGGATGATTTATTAGCGCCAGAAGTAAATGAACCTGTAAATACTTTTAACCAGAGACTGCTACCAATTGCTAGCTTTGACTACTTCGCTTTTCTAGATAAATCTGGAATGAAATTAAACAATAATGTTGATACTAAAATATACAAAGTAGGTAACCTGAATAAACAAGAAATTAAATTAGACTTCTACTCTTGGTTACAACTTACCCAAACCAAAAAAGAATGGGAAACTTTACCCTCTGAAACACCACCAGAAAAAGGTAGTGGCGATAAGGAACAAAAGCCAAACTTAGAAAAAACACCAGATGCTCCACCAGCTCCTCATAAGGAAAACCAAAACGAAGAGGAAAAATCGTTCGATGCAAATGATATCCTAAATCATTTTATAGCTACAACTCCTAGAATTAGCCAAACCAAAAGAGCCATATATAAAGCTGAAGATAAGGCTAGGGAAAGCGATAGAGAAGATACAAGCCTAGCAACTGAAACATTAGCAGAAATATACCTAAACCAAGGTATGCACGCAAAAGCAATAGAAATTTATGAAAAATTAAGCTTGCGATATCCAAATAAAAGCAGTTACTTTGAAGGTTTAATCGCTCAGATTAAAGATAAGACTTCAGTTTAAATGTTCTACTTATTATTAGTTATTTTAATCATTGCCTGCATACTGCTGGTATTTATAATTTTAGCTCAAAATCCTAAAGGTGGTGGATTATCATCAATGGGTTCAGGGGCCTCAAATCTATTAGGTGCACGTCAAGCTGCTGACTTTTTAGAAAAAATGACTTGGTATTTCGGTATTGGGATAATCGTTGCAGTGGTGGGTACTTACTTTTTAGGTGGTGGCAGCACTACGGCTACAGCTGAGGGTGAAAAAGGCCCAGCTAAAACTTTTAAAGTAAGAGAAAACAATGGCTATATGCCATCTGGTATTAATACCAAAACACCTACTACACAACCTGCACCTGGTCAAACTGCACCTCAATCAGAGCCTGCTAAATAATAATATTAATTAACTACAAATTATGAAAGCCCAAGACTTTGTCTTGGGCTTTTTTTATGCGCCATTAGTCTGCCAATTTTTCACTTCATTTCACGCATTTATGACAAATGAATTGACTAATCGGGTAAAAAAGAAAGCCAAATTTTCAATGGCATAATCTGTGATTATTGCCAATTGAAAACATTAACACATAATTTTTTACATAGCAAATGAGTATTAACCTAAAGCCACTGGCTGACAGAGTATTAATTAAACCTGCAGCGGCAGAAGAAACAACTAAATCAGGTATCATCATTCCAGATACTGCGAAAGAAAAACCTATGCAAGGGGAGGTAATAGCAGCTGGCAATGGTAAAGTAGCAGAAGATGGTAAAGTATCTCCTCTTACTGTAAAAGTTGGTGACAGAGTATTGTATGGTAAATATGCTGGTACAGAAATGAATTTCGAAGGAGAAGACTACCTAATTATGCGGGAGTCTGACATTTTCGGCATTATCTAGTCTAGTACGCTTAAGCGACCCAAAATCAATCACAACAATTTTTCACTTAACATTTCAAATAATTAAAAGATAATATGTCTAAACTAATCAAGTTCGACACAGACGCTAGAGACGGTCTGAAAAGAGGCGTAGATGCATTGAGCAATGCCGTAAAAGTAACACTAGGTCCTAAAGGAAGAAACGTAGTAATCGAGAAAAAATTCGGTTCTCCTTCTATCACTAAAGATGGTGTTTCTGTAGCTAAAGAAATTGAATTAAAAGACCCAATCGAAAATATGGGTGCTCAAATGGTAAAAGAAGTAGCTAGCAAAACAAGTGATTTAGCTGGTGATGGTACAACCACAGCTACTGTTTTAGCCCAAGCTATTATTACCCACGGACTTAAAAACGTTGCTGCTGGTGCAAATCCAATGGACCTAAAAAGAGGTATAGACAAAGCTGTGAAAGTGGTAGTTGAAAACCTTAGGGCTATGAGCACAACCGTAGGCGATGACAACAAGAAAATAGAACAAGTTGCCACTATATCTGCTAACAATGACCCTGAAATAGGTAAATTCATAGCTGATGCAATGAAACAAGTTAGCAAAGAAGGTGTAATAACTGTAGAGGAAGCTAAAGGTACTGATACTTATGTGAAAGTAGTAGAAGGTATGCAGTTTGACCGTGGTTATTTGTCAGCTTACTTCGTGACCAATACAGAGAAAATGGAAACGGAAGCTGATACCCCTTATATTTTGATCTACGACAAAAAAATAAGCAATATGAAAGAATTATTGCCAATTTTGGAGAAAGTAGTACAAACTGGAAGACACCTAGTCATCATAGCTGAAGATGTTGACGGTGAAGCACTAGCTACACTTGTTGTAAATAAAATTCGTGGTTCATTAAAAGTATCTGCTGTGAAAGCTCCAGGTTTTGGTGACCGTAGAAAAGCAATGCTAGAAGACATCGCAATATTAACTGGTGGCACGGTCATAAGCGAAGAGCGTGGCTACAAACTAGAAAATGCAGACATTACTTACTTAGGTCAAGCTGAACGTGTATCTATAGACAAAGACAATACAACTATTATAAATGGTAGTGGTACTAAAGAAGATATTCAAGGTCGTATAGCTCAAATCAAAGCACAAATAGAATCTACTACCAGTGACTATGATAAAGAAAAACTACAAGAGCGTTTGGCTAAATTAGCTGGCGGTGTAGCTGTACTATATGTTGGCGCTGCTAGTGAAGTAGAAATGAAGGAGAAGAAAGATCGTATAGACGATGCTCTTCACGCAACTCGCGCTGCTGTAGAGGAAGGAATTATACCCGGAGGTGGTGTTGGTTACATTCGTTCTATACCTGCTCTAGACGGTGTACAGTACGATAATGAAGACCAAAAAACTGGTATTGACATCATTCGTAAATCACTAGAAGTTCCACTTCGTACCATAGTTTCAAACAGTGGTATGGAAGGTAGCATAGTAGTAGATAAAGTGAAAAACGGTACTGGTGATTTCGGTTACAATGCACGTGAAGAAATCTACGAAAACCTACTAGAGGCTGGTGTAATTGACCCAACTAAAGTAAGTCGTATAGCGCTAGAAAATGCAGCTAGCGTTGCAGGTATGTTACTAACTACAGAGTGTGTACTAGTAGAAGAGCCAGAAAAAGATAAAGGTGGCCATATGCACGGCGGCGGAATGGATGGAATGGGAATGATGTAATCATTATTGATTAATCCGTTATATTACAACCCGGTAGAGAGAAATTTCTATCGGGTTTTTTATTTTGTAAAATTTTAAATTCATTCCCAAGATATTTGAAAGTAGCTGATTTCAACTTAAAATTAATTTTGTTGATTCTAAATACTTGAAGTTATCGTAAATAGTGGGACAGAAATGCTAAATTTTACATACATAAATTCTCAATTTCAAAATCAAAGCCTAAGAAAGGCAACTAACGAAAATGATATCTATATCAACTTACTTTGCATCAACTTTACTCGTTTACAATTAATAGTCAATCATACCACAGCTTGAATATATTTCTATTAATGAATTTAAGTAATACTCAAAAATATTTGGGGTGTTTGGTGGTCATTTGTATTTTATTTACCTCGTGCAACAGGTATAAAATGCAATCATCTAATTCATATAGAAACTATGCTGGTTCACAATTGGTGATTCAAAAAATAGATTCAAATAGAGTACATCAAAGTGTTGAAAATCAAACATACTCAACATATCAGCTAAAAATAAATAAACCTAATAAGCCAATTTCACCCAAACTAATTACGAGTAAGTTTACCAAACAAATAGATAAAGTTAATGTGCTTCAAGCTTATATACCAAATGTTGAAGTTAAAAAAATTCAGAAAGAACCGAAATCTTGGTTATACTATTGTGGAGCTAGTATTATATTGTACGTTTTGTCAATTTTAGTTCAAATTATTTCTTTCAGTACTTTTGCCTTAGTAATAGGTTTATTATTATCACTCGCTAGCACTGCATTTTGCATAGTAGGAATTGTTCACCTGTCTAAAGTTAATAAAAATCCTAATAAAAAGAAAGAAATAGAAAGAGATAAGAAACGTGAAGACATAGATATTTATTAATATTAATTTATGAATTCAAACCCACCAATTATGATAAAATCATACTTAAAATATCCTTACTTACTCGTTTGCTTTGCATTTATGCTTGCTTTATTTTCATCGTGTAATAGGTATAAAATGCAGCCTACAGGTTCATCTAAAAACTATGTTGGCTCACAATTGGTGATTCAAAAAATAGATTCGAATAGTGCAGCTCAAATTGTTGAAATACAATCAAGCACAACATCTCATCAAAAAGTAAACACTCCGAATAACATAATACGCCATCAAAGAATTGCGGCCAAGTTTACCAAAAAAATGAGTAAGGTAGATGGCATTGATGTAATTATGCCGAAAGTTGTTTTAAAGAAAAATCGGAATGAGCCAAAATCTTGGATATTTTATTGTGGTGGTAGTACTGTTTTGTTATTTTTAGCTTCGGTGATTCAATCTACATTTTTTAATGTTCCCGTTTTGGTTTTTTTGTCCGTAATAATATACCTAATAAGTATTGCATTTTGTATTATCGGCATCGTTCATTTAGGAAACCCTAGTAGATATTCAACCAAAAAGAAAGAAATAGAAAAAGATAAGAAACGTGAAGACATTGACATTTATTAATATTGGATTTTTGAAATCAAATTCAAAAAATGTCAAAATCAAGGGTAAAGAATGTCGTTCTATTTGTAGGCATATCAATGATGTTCGTTATACTATCTTCTTGCAATATGTCACATCAACATATTGTGGCTAATAAGTCTTATGTAAATTCTCAGTTAGTAATTTGTAAACGCTCGCCTAGTATTACTATTAGTACTATAGTGGTATCGTAGAATGTAACTAGAGAAGATAATAAATATGTTAGGCACAACCAAAAGCAACTCCTAAAAAAAACAAAGCAGAAGGCTATTACTGTTACACAGTTTGTTGCAAGACAAATGGCTATTACAAAACTTAATAATCATACATCAAGCATTACGATTAATGACAATTCTGCAATTAAATTTATTATATTAGTGCTGCTTATTTATTTATGCTATTAGGGAAAACAACAAATTCTAACACAATAGTTTATAAAATCTAAGCACAAACATAGCCTAGTGAAAGCCAACTTTGTTAAATATTTTGTTGCACCCAAACTACATAATTACATCGCTAATAAACAGATTAATGCGAACCCGTCTACTGGTGATTATGGCAGCAGTAATATTAAAAAGTTAGAATCAATTAGAGACAAAGAACAAGGACAGGAAATACCAGTAGATTAATTGCATTAGCAGTAAAGAATTATAGTATTATCTAGTTTGATTTGTCCACTTATTATCTAAATTCGAATTTAAACCCACAATGTGTGACAGTTTCTAAATTAAAATACTACTTGTTCCTGAGTTTAATATTAATACTTGGGGTTTTTTCTTCTTGCAAAACGTCTCAACATATTGAAGCTAAAAAATCTTACATAAATTCAAAGTTAGTTATTAGCAATCCTACACCAACTAATGTCCAAAATGATGTGGTGGTTAGGGAATATGTATCTATTGTAGGGAAAAAGTGTAAAGAGCCTAACCCATTAAAAAAGCTAGAAAGAACTAAACAGAGTATTAATTCAGCCAAACACAATGCAGGAAAATGCTTTAAAAAACCACAGTTACCCACATATACTGCTAGTAAAAAACTTAATAGAAATCCATCATCTCCTACTTATATTACTGCAATAATATTTCTAGTATTTGCCATTGCTAGTTTTATAATATCAGCTAGCTTAGATTTTGATTTTGTTGCTTCAATTGCTTTTGTAGTTATTGGTATCTGTTTGCTTCTCATATCTGGTGTAATATTATTAGCAGGTATCATTTTAGATTTAACTTATATATCTGACAGTAAAAAACAGAAAAAAATTGACTTACAAAAAGAAAGCGAACAAGATAATGAAATACCAAGAGACTAAATAAATTTAGAAGTTGGGCAATTTGTGACTTGATTTATATGATTTATGCTTTAAAACCTAAATGTAAGTTCTTACAAAAAATATAAGATTAAATCAAAAATAAAATATTATTACATACACATTATCACAATATTGACGTTTAGTTTATTGTCAACTTGCAGTAAGTCAAATCAACAATCTATTGCAAATAATTCAAATGTAAATTCTCAAATAGTAATTATCAACATTGTACCTACCATTGCCTTTAATCCAATGGATGTTCAGAGAAATTTAATTTAAATCCGATTGATATAAGGAGCCGATTCTGTTAGAAAAACTGAAAAAAATCGAGGCAAAAACCTAAAGTAGCTAAATACAAATTAGTTAAGCAACTAAATATTCCGCAAATGCATACTTGTATAACACAAAAAAAAGTATAGAAATCGCTCAAGGGGTTTCTACATTGCTGTAGGAATTTTAAATGCAACTGCAATATCTTGTTTTATTGTATCCGTATTTGCACAAAATGACCAACTTTCATTTGTTTCTGTTATGGTAGGTTTTTCCTTATTAATTCTCTCTGCACCATCATTTATTATTGCTGTAATTGTAGATATAATCTACCAATCACAAAATAAAGAAAAGAAGACAAAGCTTAATAAGCAAAAAGAGAAAAAACCAGAAATGGTGATAAAGAAAATCAATTTTCAAAAACTATAACAAAATCAGCATATACTTATTTAACCTTTACAAACAAAATATTATGTTTTACAAACATTTAGCACAGAGTTAATTATTGATAGCTAGATGAAACTAAATTTGTAGCAGTCACAATTAAGATTTACTTAATTAAAGCAATGAAATATAATAGAATTTTACCCATCATTAGTTCTATAGCCATAATTTTCCTATTTACGGCTTGTAGTAAAACTAACTATTATAGCAACCAAGTATTGGTACCTGCTTCACAGTTGCTAATTCACACTCAAACCGAATATCAGGATAAGATTAATGAGAAAACGGTTTTTATTATAACTGAAGCAGCTCCTATTAAAAAAAGCAATGTTTGTAAAACTGAAATAAAAAGGAAACAAGTTCGCCAAGCAAAATTAGTAGCACAAAAAAAGATAATTCGACAAAAATTAGCTAAATCTAGTATGTATTTACCTAAATTAATTACTTATAAATCTAACACTGCAGGTAAAGCTCCCTGGTGGTTTAATATATTAACCTTACTTACTGTAGCTGTATTTATATTTGGAATAGCTGTCACATTTGAATATAATATTCCTGGTTATGAACTAACCATTCAAGAGGGACTTAAAGTAATGGTATTAGGTTTAATTCTAATAGCTATTATGCTATTAATATATGTAGCAAGTTATGCTAAGTCTGACAGGGCAAAATATCAAGATGAATATATGCCACAAAACAATAACCAACAGCAACAAAAAGACTATATGAAATAGTCTATTTCTCTGGATAAATCAGGTATTTTAGTCTAATTTTTTTGTATTTGTATATTCCAAGTTGCCAAGACTCGCGAATTTGCTTTGCATCTTTACCGGCTATAATCATTTGTCTAATACTAGCCGTGCCTGCTAATTTGTCAAAGAATGAATTAAAAAATGCATCCTTTTTAACATCATTTTTATAAAAACCAATTAAAAAGTCTAGATACAATTGATTGTTGAACCTAATAAATTGCATTGCAAAATCTTTGAGCAAGAAACCATTGCATTCAACATTAAGGTAAGGTGGATTCTCTGCTCTACCCTTTATAACTCTAGGGGTAAAGCTATAATTTCCTGCAGCGAATTTCGGTAAACCAATACATTCAAAGGCTTGATCAGTACCTCTACCCACACTTACATTAGTTCCTTCAAATAGGCAAAGACTCGGGTATAGATATACAGATTCTAAGCTTCTAAGGTTTGGTGATGGTGGTATGGGACTATTATAAGCCATACTGTGATTATAGCCTGTACAAGGAATTACGATTAATTTACATTGCTTTTTCTTATCTAGCCATTTCTCTCCATTTATCATTTTTGCCATTTCTGCTAGGGTGCATCCATATACTATAGGTATCGGGTGTAAGCCTACGAAACTCTTATATTTAGACTCAAGTATAGGCCCATCTATATAGAATGCATTAGGGTTTGGTCTATCTAGCAACAATAGTGGTTTTTTATTATCAGCACAGGCCTGCATTACATAGTGTAGGGTACTTAAATAGGTATAGAATCTAGTACCTACATCCTGCACATCAAATACTAGAATATCTATCTTAGCCATATCCTGAACTGTAGGCATATAGTTTTTACCATATAAACTCACTATTTCTACACCTGTTGCCTTATCTACAGTTGAATTAATGTGTGCCCCAGCTTCTGCATCGCCACGAAATCCGTGTTCTGGTGCAAATATTTTCACGATATTTATCCCCAATCTACTTAATGTATCTACGAGGTGCATATCTCCAATCATACTGGTTTGGTTTACTACTACCCCTACCCGCTTACCTTGCAATGTGTTGATATACTTATCTATCTGTTCATCGCCTAGCTTTAATTGTCCAAGTGCTATTGTTGATGAAATTAGAAATAAGCATAGAATGAAGTATTTAAAATGAAGCATAAATGATAACGACAAATAATAAGATGCAATAATATTACAGAATGGGTGTCACATTGCCGTAAAAGTCAATAATATTGCCAAGGTGAATATGGGACTTTTTATGGCCAACCGACTTTCTAATAAAAAGGGAGGGGTATTTACTAAAGTAATAACTCGAATATCTGTTTGGGCCATTGCTTTAAGTACCGCAACCATCATTATTACAATAAGTATGATATTGGGTTTTCAGCAACAAATTAAAGATAAAGTTTCCGCATTTTCTGGTCACATTCAAATTAGCCCCTACAATAGGGAAAACCAATCTGAGACAAACCCATTAGTATATAGTGACAGTCTGGTAAATAACATTGTAGCACTGCCTCCCATTAGTCACGTTCAAGCATTTGCCAATGTACCTGCATTATTACGCTATAATAGTGTGAGTGAGGGTGTGGTGTTGAAAGCTGTTGATGCTCACTATAAATGGTCTGGCTTTGCAGCATATCTAATGTCTGGTAAACTGCCAGACTCTGGGAGTTTGGGTAAAGGCATAGTGATTAGCCAACTATTGGCCGATAAAATGCAGTTAAAAATAAAAGATACCCTTTTAGCTTACATAATAGATACAGATGGTGGTAAGAAACATAAATTAAGGCAATACCACGTAACTGCGACCTTTACAACAGGGTTAGATGAGTTTGATAAAGCTGTAGCACTAATAGATATGGTTGAGGTGAAACGACTAAAACCAAACTGGATAGATGGACAAATTTCTGGTTTGGAGGTATTCACAAACAAATTTAATGAAATAGATACAAGCACCTACCAAATAGCCGAATTACCCGACCTAGATAAGGAATTAGATATATTGACTATTCAAGACAGAATGCCCCAAATATTTGATTGGCTATCTCTCCTTAATATTCATATTAAGATTATCATCATATTAATGGGAACCGTTGCCATCATAAATATGGTAACTGCCCTAATTATTATGATATTAGAGCGAAACGCTATGATTGGTCTGCTGAAAACCTTGGGGATGAAAAACAAAGCCCTAATGCAAATATTTTTAATAAGTGCCAGCAGATTAATCATTAAGGGACTGATAATTGGTAATTTGCTCGCCATTGGCCTACTGGCTATGCAATACTATACTCATATAATTAAGCTAGATGCTGAGCAATACTATTTAAGTGAGGCCCCAGTTTCATTCCCTTGGTTGTATATGGTGCTAATTAATGTTGGAGTACTACTAGTATGTAGTATTTCTATGTTAGTACCATCACTATTGGTACTGAAAACAAAACCTGCGGCCGCATTAAAAAGCTTTTAATTAATTGATTTAATTACCTTTGAGAAAAAGAACTTTTCATCATCAGTAATTATTTCTTGAGATGATAATATTAGATTCGAATATAGTAAACGTTAGACCAGACAAAGTCTATAAAATATTGAGCGGTACCAAAGATATTTTTTTTGAATTAGGTATTCGCTCAATGTCAATGGAATTAATTGCCAAAAAACTGGGAATCTCTAAAAAAACACTGTATTCCATTGTGCGCAATAAGAAAGACCTAGTAACTAAAGTTATGGTCTTTACTTTAGATCAAATAAAGTCTACCGTAATTAATCTGACTTCAACTAATGAAAATGCAATTGAAGAAATGCTATCAATTTTTAAATTTAATGAGAAGATTAGCAGTCAAATAAATTCAAAACTTTTACAAGAATTAGAGAAATATTTCCCTGACAGCTATGAAGTTTTAATAAATTTTAGAAAAAATTTCCTTTGCCCAGTGCTTATAGATAATATTAAAAAAGGAATTTCGCAAAACTTATATCAAGCTGACGTAAAGCCAGATTTAGTTATTCAATTTTATATGAGCTATAGTTTAAAACTATATGAAAAGCAGGATTACATATTAAAATATACACCAGTTCAAATAGCCAAGTCTATGTTTTGCTACCATATTAAAGGATTGTCTAATACAAATGGACTAAAATACTTAACAGAACAAATAAGCGAAGACACTTTCGTAGTAGTATAAAAGTAAAATGCCCTGCTGTGAAATCAATAGGGCATAAATACCTAACAAACTATTTGAACTAAATGTAACTTATAATTTATGGTTTCTGCTCATCACGCCTTTTCTAATTAACCAAACACGCAGTTTGTGATTTAACAAATACATAGCCGGCACTACTAATAGTGTAAGGAAAGTAGCAAAGGACAAACCAAATATAATGGTCCAAGCTAATGGTCCCCAGAATGTGACACTTTCACCACCTAGATAGAAATCTGCTTTACCTTCAGAAAATAAAGTAAAGAAGTTAATATTCATACCTAAGGCAAGTGGTATCAAGCCTAATATACAGGCAGTTGCAGTTAATATTACAGGATTTAATCTAGTTCTACCCGCCATTGCTATGGCTTCTCTGGTTTTTAACCCTCTAGACCTAAGTTCATCTGCAAACTCTACCAGCAATATACCATTCTTAACTACGATACCAGCTAAGGCAATAATACCAACGCCGGTCATAATAATGGAAATGTCCATCTTAAAAATGCTAAAGCCTAACAGTACCCCTGCAATTGAGAAAATTACTTCACTCAATATTATTATTGGTTTACTGATGGAATTAAACTGAGTTACCAATATTACAATGATTAATGCCAAACCTAGTGAACCTGCTAAACCTAAGAAACTAGAAGTTTCAGCTTGGTCTTCTTGTGAACCTCCTAGCTTAATCTCGTTTTCAGGGGGAGTTGGATAATCAGCTATTACAGCCTTTACTTGTTCTACCACTTCTGCTTCATTAAATCCTTGTAACACATTACTAGATACGGTAATGACACGTTTCAAATTTTTACGTTTTATCCCTCCAAATGTGTTTTGATACTTCATTGTAGCCACTGCACTCATTGGTATTTGCCTTACTGCACCACCCATAGACATATCTCTGTAGGTAATTTTCATATCCATAACACGGTCTATATTCTTACGGTAAAATTTAGAGTATCGCACTTGAATTGGGAACTCGTCCTCATCAACTTTAAATTTACTTGGTCTATCTATACCAAATATACCAGCCCTAATTTCAGATGCAATTTGCCCCGTGCTAATGCCCATTCTGTTGGCACGCTCACGGTCAATGTCTATTACAACCTCTGGTTTCTGATCGTCAAGGTCACTTTTTAAGTCCTCCACTCCTGGTATATTGATTTTATCTAAGTGATTTTCAAACTTTTTACTTAGGCTTACCAGTTGGTCTAGGTCTTCTCCACTTATTTCTATAGCTATGGGTTTACCAGTTGGTGGACCATTGCTTTCAGTTTCAACTGTAATAGTTGCACTAGGTATGCCACTTACAGCATCCCTTAACTGATTGGTATATTCTGCTGTATGTTGCCCAATACGGTCGCCAAATTCTACAAATGATACCGATACCTTTCCTCTATTCAATGCTCCCTGTTGTGAAACTGGGTCTTGTGGGTCACCAGCACCAACGGCTACGTTACTTATTACTGACTCAATATCTGGATTGTCTTTGCCTTGGAACTTAGCGTTCAATACCTTTTTCACTCTAGCCTCTACTTCTTTTGTTATACTATCAGTAACTGGAAGATCTGTACCAACTGGCATTTGGATATACACAAACACTTGGTTAGGGTCTCCAGATGGAAAGAATACTACTTTCGGAGATCTTACTGCAGTTAATACGAAGCTAAATATCAATAAAACTATTGCAATAAGGATGGTGAAGTAAGCATTGTTCTTTCTCAATACTTTAGAAACCAACCTGTAATATCCATTCATAAATGCAGGTAAAACTTTGTTTTGGAAGCCTCTGATGCCGTATATGAACACATATTTGTCTAATATGGCGAACAGCATAAAGAATATCATCAGGTTACCAAATCCTCTGTTACCACCCAAATGTGCAAATAAAGCTACAACGCCTAGTATGCCGATAATAATCCAAAAACGCTTATTTCCTTTTCTTTTTGCTTTATTCTCTTCTTCAGGAGAATCATAATAATCTTTTTTCATAAAACTAACTGCAAATACAGGGTTTATGATAAATGCGACTAGCAATGAAGCCAAAAGTGTAATTATCAAGGTTATGGGTAAGAAATACATAAACTTACCTATGATGCCTGGCCAAAAACTTAATGGGAAGAACGGTGCTAATGTCGTTAATGTTCCAGCTAATACGGGTATAAATACCTCACCTGCTGCAGCCTTAGCACTTTGAACAATAGACAATTCCCTATGTTGATGGAATATTCTATGGGTATTTTCAATAACAACAATCGCATCATCTACAACAATACCTAATGCGAGTAAGAAACTGAATAGTACAATCATATTGAGTGTAAATCCAATGCCCGGTAATATTAAGAATGCCAAGAACATAGAGATTGGAACACTAAGTCCAACAAATATGGCATTAGTGGTTCCCATAAAGAACATCAGTATGAACGTAACCAATATGAAGCCAATTATGATGGTATTGATTAAATCATTCAGCGTAGTCCTTGTAGAGTTACTTTGGTCACCCGTTATTTTCACATCTAAGCCTTTGGGAAAACTAGTCTGTTGCATTTTGGTTACAGCTTCACGTACTTGGTCACTGGCGCTGATTAAGTTTTCACCAGAACGTTTTACCACGTTTAACGTAACTACCGGTTTACCATTTAACCTAGCATAAGAAGCTCTTTCTTCAAATCCATCTTGAACTGTTGCAATATCTCTTAAATAGATTGGAGCACCCATAGGGTTATTAATCACCAAGTCTTTCATAGCCTCTACACTTTTGTATTGACCTATTAGTCTAAGACTTCTCTTAAAGTCGCCTACTGACACGTCACCACCACTTATGGTTAAGTTTTCGTAGCCAATAGCTGTAGATATATCTCTTAATGTCAATTTAGCAGCTTGCATTTTATACATATCCACATCTATCTGCACTTCTCTATTTAATGCACCGACTATATCGACACGGGTAATTTCTTTAAAGCCCTCTATTTTATCTTGCAAATCTTCAGCGTACTTTTTCAATTTATCATTGTCAAAGTCTCCAGATAAATTGACATACATTATTGGCATATCACTAAAGTTTATCTCTTGAGCATCTGGTGCTTGCGGTAAATCCGTTGGTAAATCTGTTCTAGCCTTATCAACTTTATCTTTTACACGTTGCTTAGCTGTTTCTACATCTATACCTGCATTAAATTCTACGCTAATTATAGAGAAATTCTGCATACTGGTAGAGGTTACTTTTTTCACCCCGCTTATTGCCTTTACCTGTTTTTCTATAGGTCTGGTAACTAAGTTTTCCATATCGGTAGGCGATGTACCAGGGTAAACTGTGCTCACCATAATAGTCGGAATTACGATATCAGGAAATTTCTCCTTTTGCAATCCGTTGTAAGTTGATATACCAAATAGACAGGCCAGAATTGTTAATATATAGATAGTAGTCCTATTATCTACAGACCAACTGGTTGGGCCAAATCGCTTATTCAGCTTTTCACGGGAGGCTATTTTTTTCTCCCTTTCTTCAAGCTCTTTATTAGAAGCCATATATATTATTTGGGTAGTTTAATTAAGGCAGCCTAGAAAATTACCAGACAGGCTTTCATTAAACATTTTTTTTATTAATAGTTAATTGCAGTGCCTTCGCTTACGTTTTGGTAACCCATAACGATTACTTTCTCATTTTCCTTCAAACCAGTTAATACTTCTATTTTACCTCCATAGTTTTGACCTACAGTAATGGTTCTTTTACGAGCAATTTTCTGCTTTCCCGATTCTTCAACTACATAAATGAATTTACCGGCCTCGTCATTTTGCACCACGCTAATAGGAACTGTTACTACCCGCTTATTTGTATAGTCGTTTATTTTAATTACTGCCACCATATTAGGTCTTAATTCTCTTGTGTTGCCATTCATTGCAAATTCAACTAGAAACGTCCTATTTACAGTGTTTATAGCACGACCTACAGTTTTTACACTGCTTTTCATACTGAAATTAATATCTGGAAACTCCAATATTGCCTCGTCACCAATGTTAATTTTAGTAAGATAGTTTTCAGAAACATCTGCTAATGCTTTGGTTTTGTTGTAGTTAACAATTCTTACTCCGTCCATTCCTGGAGTTGGCACTTCACCTACTCTTAGTGTTAAGTCATCAACTACACCATCTATAGGTGCAACTACATTGTAGTTACTAATCATTTGCATCGTAGTGGCTTTCTTCCTACGAAGACCTTCAAGAGTATTTTTTGACTGAATATAAGCTATTTCAGTGCCAATTTTTTGGTCCCATAGAGCTTTCTGTTTGTTGTAAATAGTCTGTGCTAGATCTATTCCGTTATTTAATTCGTCTAACTGTTCAGGAATTGAGCCTTTGTCTAATCTAGCTAATAGCTGTCCTTGTCTTACGGACTGACCTCTAGATACCAAAACCTCTGTAACCATAGTACCTGATACTTTAGGAGTCACCATTATGTTTTGATCGCTTTCAATTCTTCCTTGAATCTCAAGATAATGTTTGAAAACTTCTGTTTTTACTTCAGCTACATTTATTAGCGTAGTTATAACATTAGAATCAGCCTTAACAGGATTCTTTTTCTCTAGTGCCGTTATTTCAGCGTCTATTTTAGCTTTCTCCTTTTTTAAGTTAGCTAATCTTGTTTTATCGTCAGCTGCTGGAGTGCAAGCTGTCAGCGCAACAATTGCACTCAGTAATATTATTATAATTGATGCTCTCATTTTTATTTTAGGTATTGGTACATTCATTTGAAGGTGAATATTTGGTTTTTTATTAAAAATCTGTTGAACCCAAAGCTCTTTTGTAATCAATTTGGCTGATAATTATTTCATAAAGGGAACTGTAGTAATTGGTTTGCGCTTCTATTAAATCAGCCTCTGCATTTACAACCTCAAGGTTGGTACCTACACCGGCACTAAATTTCTTTTGTGCCACACTTACTACTCTCTGTGCTAGATCTAAATTTCTTTGCACATTTTGCAAAGTTTTATAATTGTTAGAGTAACTAATGTTTGCCTGTGACAATTGAAAGTCAATATAGTTTTTTGTATTAACCAAATCATTCTGATTTTTCTGAATGGTGTAATTGGCCTGACGTAACTGATATTTCCGTTGGAAACCGTCAAATAAACTCCAGTTCATTCTTAAACCAATCAATGATATTGCAAACCATTTTTCATCAGTATTAAAGAAGTTGAACTCAGTACGTTGGGCATTTGCATTCAGGGCGCCAACGGCTACTAGTGTTGGTAAGTATTGCCCTCTAATTCTTTTGGCTGACAACTCGTTTAACTGAAGTTGATATTCTAATAGTGAATATTCTGGTCTGTTAGCATAGCTAACTGCTTGTGTTTCTAATGTCTTAACTACGTCCGCACGCAAAGTGTCTGACAGTGCTAGTTGGTCAGCTATTGGCATCCCCATTTGAAACTTTAATAGCTGGGTACTTAACTCTATAAATGCTTGTACTTTATCTCGCTCTACTTGTAGATTAGTTAGCGAGACACTTAGTCTATCTACATCTATTTGCTCAGCTAGACCTTGCTTATAGACAGCATTTAGATCATTGTAAGTTTTCTGCAACCTAACTATGTTTGCATCTATTAATTGGATTCTTTTTTTGTTAATTACTACAGAATAATATGCTTTTGCCACATTTGTTGCGGCTTCAAGTCGAGTACGTTCTATATTTTTCTGAGTTAACCCGATAAAAGTTCTACTTGCTTTTAATCCGATTAAGAAATCGTTGTTAAACAACAATTGTGAAGCACCAAAACCTGCAGTTGCATTATATTTTGTACCAAACTTTACTGGGATAAAGGTTCCAGCAGGGGCACCAAAAAATTCCCCTGGTAAAAGTGAGGTGGGTATAGATAAATAATTATTAAAATCTAAACTGCCTGTTACCTGTGGTAAGCCTAAACCGTATATTTCACTTACTCTAGCTTGCGCTGATAGTTTATCTAGTTCAGAATTCTGAACGCTAGACAAGTTCTTATAGGTATATTCTATAGCATCTTTTAAACTAAAGGTATAGTTTGATCCATTTTGTGCCTTTATGCCTGAGCTAATTAGTAAAAGTAATATTAATAATTTAGGAAGTTTACGTTTAATATATTTACTCATATTTTGTTCATTCATAGCTGGTATGTAACTTTATGATTATTAGAATTAAGCGTGGCAAAGGTATTTATTAATTAAAATGCAATTAACATTCAGTGTCTTATTAGTTGTTTATTTAAGTTAAAATGTCAATCTTAACCATTAAAATGTATTTAAATATAAAGTCGCAGGGTAAACCCTATAATAAATGAGCATTATCAGCTTTAAAATCATTGGCATTAATGCTCTTGATATTTGAAATGTTTTAGTTGTAGCGTGCTACCTTCGTACTTGTATGAATGCAAACGAAAAGGTAATATTAATAACTAATGATGACGGAATTACTGCACCGGGCATCGCAATGCTTATAAATTCAGTAAGACATCTTGGTAAAATCATAGTCGTAGCTCCAGACTCTCCACAAAGCGGTATGGGCCACGCAGTAACCATTAGCAGACCATTAAGATTAGATCCTGTTAAGGTATTTGAAGGCATAGAAAGTTATAGTTGTAGTGGTACACCTGCAGACTGTGTGAAACTGGCTGTAAGTAAGGTATTACATAAAAAACCAGACATAGTAGTAAGTGGCATAAACCACGGTAGTAATAGCAGCATAAATGTACTGTATAGTGGTACAATGAGTGCAGCAGTAGAAGCAGCCATAGAGGGAATTCCTGCAATTGGTTTTAGTTTTTGCAACTACAGCCACGGAGCAGATATGAGCAGTGCTGGTGCAGTAGCGGCGGTTGTTACCAAGCAATTGATGGAAAATCCACTGCCGTCCAATAAATTATTGAATGTAAATATTCCTGATTTACCTACAGACCAATTAAAAGGGATAAAAATATGCAGACAGGCAAAAGCCAAATGGGAGGAAGAGTTTAGTGAAAGAATTGACCCACACGGTAGAAAATATTTTTGGCTCACAGGAAAATTTGCAAACTACGACAGTGGCGATGATACAGATGAGGCAGCATTAAAAGCTGGGTTCGTATCTATAGTTCCGGTTCAATATGACTTAACTGCACACGATGTAGTGGAGAGTATTAAGAATTGGGAGCAAAACTTAGATAAAATCTGAGACAATGTTATACAAAAAAAAGTTGTTTGAAAATAATAATATTGTTGTAGGACTGCTATGTGGTGTTGTTTCAACACTAATTGGAAGTATAGTAATGTATGTGCTATTTGAGTTTGTAATAAACCCAATTGCTAATAGAGAGCTAATATCTACCAGAGTAATGGCACTGACTGGACTAAGTGCAAATGTTCCCATAGTAAATGCATTTATGAATAGAGGGAGTATGAGATCTGCACGAGGAGTAATGGTTGCATTTATGTTGGGTGCCGCATACATAATCTATAAATTCTTTAGTCAGACTTTATAACAATAAGTTGTTGAAATACTATATAATAGCTGGGGAGGCAAGTGGAGATATGCAAGCTGCCCACTTGATGAAAAAAATAAAGCTAATCGATGCAGTAGCTCAATTTAGAGGTTGGGGTGGCGAACTGATGCAACAACAGGGTGCCGAAATAGTAAAACACTACAAAGACTTAGCGTTTATGGGTTTTACGCAAGTAATAGCTAATCTGGGTACCATACTGAATAACATTAAGTTTTGTAAAACAGACATAACGGCCTACCAGCCAGATGCCATTATTTATGTAGATTACCCAGGGTTTAATATGAGAATAGCGGCCTGGGCTAAAAAGAGTAATTATAAGAATATCTACTACATCTGTCCGCAGGTATGGGCTTGGAAGGCAAAAAGAAGTCTTAAGCTAAAACGAGATATAGACTTGTTGCTGTGCATCTTACCATTTGAGAAGAAGTTTCTAAATAAGTACCAATTTACCCAAAAGCAAGTAGAATACATAGGCCACCCATTATTGGAAATAATTGCAGGTTATAAAGCCAATGCAGAAATAAAAGTAGAAGTTCAAGATAAGTTAGTGGTACTGCTACCTGGCAGTAGAACCCAAGAAATTAAGATAAAATTACCCATTATGCTTGCAGCTGCAATGCAATTTCCAGATTATAAATTCATTGTAGCTGGTGCCCCAGGTCAAGATATAGAGAATTACAAAGCAGCAGGCTTAACTGATGATGTGAGCATTGTATTTGGTCAGACTTACTCATTGCTTTCAATGGCTTATGCTGCAATAGTTACCAGTGGCACCGCCACGCTAGAAGCAGGTCTATTTCAAGTGCCACAAATAGTAGTATATAAGGGTAGCCCAATAAGTTATTATATTGGCAAACAACTGGTTAAAATAAAATACATAAGTCTAGTAAACCTAATAGTTGATTGTCCAATAGTTAAAGAAATGATTCAAAATGAGCTTACTCTAGGCAACTTAGTCGGTGAAATGAAAGCCTTATTAACTGATAATGAATATAGACAAAACATTGCTAATGGTTACGCAGAATTAGAACATTTATTATCTGGAAATGGTGGGGCAAATAGGGCGGCTGAGCTTATAATTAAGCTTATAAAAAATAATGAAATAGAGAGGTAATTAAAAATAAATACGATATTTACAGACTGTTTTGAAAATTGGGGGATTAGCTCAGCTGGTAGAGCGCTTCCATGGCATGGAAGAGGTCATCGGTTCGAGCCCGTTATCCTCCACTCCCCTTAAACAAAAAGTAAAAACATACTAAAAAACCCGAACTATAGAGACAAAAAATAGCACTTAACTAAGTTTTTTTGAAGGCACATCATCCTTACTCATTACACAATTCACCCTCTGCCATTAGAATGGCTTTTTCAGAACCAAGTTTTATTGCTTCTCTTAAGTCGTTGCAAATGAGTTCCTTGTCTTGGTGTAGAAATTTTCTAGCTATTGCTCTGTTGGTATAAATAAAATAGTTTTTAGGTGCTAATTCTTGGGCTTTATCATAAGCAGCTATGGCCTGTGCATAATCATTATTATCGCCGTAAGTCAGAGCTAGTCTGAACCAAGCATCTGAAAAGCTAGGGTCGTTTTTCAACACCCTTTTCCAGTATATGATTGATTCATTATAGTTTTTCTTACCATAATATGCATTGGCTAAGTAATAGGTAGCCTGTATGTCATTGGGATAAATAGACAAAAACTTGGAAAGGTCAGCAACAGCCTCTGCAGCGCGAGCAGATTCTAAATAAGCATATCCCCTATATAAATAAACGAAATATTCTGCCGTATCTGCCTTAAGTACAGCATCATAGTAATTAATAGCCAGTAACTTATTGCCTTGATTCAGGGCAACACCGCCAGCCTTTTGCATCATAAATGATGGTCGATAGTTTGCTCTAGCCAAACTGTCATAGCCAAACAAAGCTTTATCTAAATTACCCTCTTTATTTACAGAATTGTAATAGCTTTCATCAGCTAATGGGCTAGTAGTTAGCCTACGAACCCGATCAAATGTATTAGAGGCATTAGAATATTGTTTAATAGTTATTAAGTACTTAGCCTTTATTTCAAGCGCTTGCAACACAAGTGTGTATTTGTCCAATGTACCAAGTTGCTGAATAGAAACGGTCTCTAAGTTTTTTGTTTGTAGGCTTTTAGTATCAAAGTAGGCTGACTCTATTTTAGTTAAGTCTGGTAATGCCTTTTCCATTTCCTTTTTTTCAATGTAAATCATCGCCCGTAGGTAATAACCTGCTAAGTCTTTAGGAAATGAAGTAATTAAATTTTTAGATACAGTATTGGCTTCGACCATTTTGCCATTTACCATCAGGCTCATACCCTTTTGCAAATCCTTTACCACCTTATTTGTTTGGGCAGTACCGGTGTGCATTTGAAATATAAATACTGTAAGAAGTATAACTATTCTGTTCATAATGAGTTACATAAAGAAAAAATCAATAATACTCACTTTCAAATTAAGCAATTTGAGTGTAGGGTCATTGCTGTTTAATCTTTGTTGAGTGTATATGTGCTTTTTGGTGGCTTCGTCAATAGATGTTTTACCTTGTTGTGCGAGAAATATGTTGGTCTTAACCTTAGCTTGGTAATCTTTATCTAAATTACCACCACGCCAATCAGCTATTAGACCTCCAAATTCCCAGCCAAACCCATATAGATGAATATCTTGGGCATTTAGTTTAACTAATTCTTCTATGCTTGTACCTATTTTAATTCCATCGGAAAATTTCCAAATGCTGTTTTCGTTTTTAATGCGTAATCGCACAGGATATTTCTGATAAATGGTGTCACTCCACACTATTTCTGCTTCAGCTGTTGTACCAGCAAACAGAACAGTTACGGTCATAGGCTTACCATCTACTTGTACTAACCTATTGCTAACGTTTGCTTTACCATATACGCTATCTAGCTTCGCCCTTGTAAAAAATATATTAATTATACCAGCAGATTTACCAGGGTTCATTGTGTAATTAAACTGAGTTGGGGCTAACTTAATCTCCGTACTTTGCTTCCTACCTGAATCAATATTTGGCGGGTTATCTGATTTTCCTTTTGCTATTGAATTTTTATCGTTCGTGTTGCCCTTAGTAGATTTATTATCTGGTTTACAAGTTACTAAATAGATAGTTGATGCTAAAAGTAATCCAAGTCTAAGTTTATTTATTATTGGTTTCATTAAAGTAGTTGTGCGCTTGAATTTTGTAAATGATAATATCTAATACCTTCAAACTTTCCATCTATAATTTGCCTCAATCTATCTACAGAAGTGTCTGTAATAAAAATCTGTCCCATTTCTTGACCAATTATCCAAGAGAATAAATTCTTCAAGCGTTCATCATCTAAACGTTCACAAATGTCGTCAAGTAATAAAATGGGTGCAAATCCTTTTTTCGAATGCAGATACAAATATTGGGCAAGTTTTATTGCTATCAAATAGGTTTTTTGTTGACCTTGACTGCCCTGCTTCTTTACAGATGCATCATTTATCATCATTCCAATCTCATCTCTATGAATGCCTGTATTAGTCCTACCCAACGCAATGTCTTTTCTCAGGCTTTGTTCCAATCCCAATTGAAATGCTTGATCCGATAATGTTGATACATAATTTAGTTTAGCATTCTCTTTACTATGAGATATTTGACCATATACTTTTCCAAACAATGGTACAAACTCCGTCATAAATTCAAGTCTAACTTTATAGATATTTTCACCTAAAGGAATTAGCTGTTCATTATAAATTCCCAACATCGATTGCATACTGGGTTTTTCATTAATTTGACGTAATGCAGCATTTCTCTGCTTCAATATTTTCTCATACTGTATTAAATTATTCAAATACAGCTTATCAGTCATACTGATTAAAGCATCTAGCCAATTTCGTCGCCCCTCACTTAATCCATTTACCAATTCTAAATCTGCTGGGGCTATCATTACAATAGGATAGTTGCCATAATATTCTGAAATTTTAGAGAATGCAGCCTCATTTTGCCTAATTACCTTGCGTTTACCCTCTATTAGTATGCACTCTAAGTGATAGTTATGGTCAAAATTTACAACATTGCCTCTTATGGCGAAATAGTTTTGCCAAGTAGCTATCATACTGGCGTCTTGCGCTGTAAAGTAACTTTTACCGGTGCACATCAGGTGAATGGCATCTAATATATTCGTTTTGCCTACACCATTTAACCCAGTAAAGCAAACTACCTGACCTAAGTCGCTTAGTTGCAACTTCTCATAGTTTTTAAAGTTTTCTATACTTATTTCGGTCAGATGCATTGGAATGAATTGTGCTGGGGGCAAATATATGTGCATAGCTTTGCCTATAAATAAACGAATTTAAAGATTAAGCGATGGGAAGACTAATGGCGATAGATTATGGACAAAAAAGATGTGGCATAGCAGTAAGTGACCCATTAAAAATCATCGCTACTGGATTAATTACAGTGATTACTCACGACTTACCGAAATGGATGAGCAATTATATACAAGCTAACGAAGTTGAAAAATTAGTAATTGGGCTGCCACTTACATTAGGTGGTGATGTAAACGAAGTGGAAAGATTTATACTAGAATTTATTGCTTTTATGACAAAAAATCATAGTTCTATCCCCATTATCAGACTAGATGAGCGCTTTACCAGCAAGCTAGCAGCTAATGCCATACTAAACAGCGGGATAAAAAAAAAAGATAGAAAAGATAAATCATTGGTAGATCAAGTTAGTGCTACCATACTTTTACAAAACTATATGTACAGTCTATAATAAATATTTCAATATAATAATATTGTAAATGTAGCTTTGTGGGATAACTACTTTTTGCAAATTAATTTTTTAGTCAAATGATATTACCGATTGTGGTACTAGGAAATCCTGTCTTAAAAAAACAAGCTGAAGACATAACTACAGGGTATCCTGATATTCAACTATTACTAGATAATATGTTTGAAACAATGGATAACGCCAAGGGAGTTGGACTTGCTGCCCCGCAAATAGGGAAATCCATTCGAGTATTTATTGTGGATGCTGGTGGTATGGATGAAGACAAGTACAAAAATTTTAGGGAAGTTTTTATAAATCCTGAAATAACAGAAGAAAGTGGAGAGACTTGGAAATTTGAAGAGGGTTGCCTAAGTATTCCAGGAATTAGAGAAATGGTTGAAAGACCTGAAATCATAAAAATCACTTATTTAGACAGGAATTTCATTAGCCACACAACTGTATTTGATGGAATTGCTGCAAGAATTATACAGCACGAGTACGATCATATAGAGGGAGTACTTTTTACTGATTTAATTCCAAACTTTAAGAAAGTCTTGATAAAGAGCAGGTTAAATAATATAATAAAAGGGGAATATAAAGCTGATTATCCTACCAAGCGAATTCTAATAAAGAAGGCTAAATAAGTCGTCAATATTTATTATGCCTTATTGGATTTAATTTTCTCAACTATGTCCATATCGATTTCCAATTCATCGAAATCTTTCATACCGGGTTGTTCTTCATCTCCACCTATAAAATGAAAACCTAGAGGCATATATAATTCTTGTACTTTAATTGCATCAGCTTTAAAGTCTGATACTTGAAGCAATACGTTGCTCATTTCAATTATATCTTGTAACTTTATTCTAAAATCAAGCTCAACATTTGTAAAATCTTTGCAAGCTATAATCCATAATTCTGGAGCATTCTTGGCATTAGCTATATCTTGTACTATTTTATCTAATTGAGCTAAGTCTATGACTTCAACGTGTTGAATAATGCTACAATGCTCTGATATACTCGACCAAATGTTCGGCTTGTAATCATTTAATTGAATGTAATCTAGATTCAGACGCTCCTGCATATTTAACATTAGCTCAGCTATATCTCCATTAAATTCCCCAACTAGCAAAGGACCTGTCATCCAATTGATTATTTCTGCAGCCTTGTCCGGTGCTACATAGCTTGGATTATCAGGATTAAAGCTAAACCCCAGCAAATTAATTCCTGCAGCTGCTGCCCAACGAGCATCACTTAAATTATTTACGGCGCCAAGCTTAACTATTGGTGATTCGTCTAACATACTCTTAATTATTTCGCTAGCAAATGTGCAAGCTAATCTATTAAAACGAGTGAATATAAGTAATTATAATGCAGTTTTAGACTCATCTGTGTAGGCTTCTGCTATTTGCTCTAAATCTTGATACCAAACTGGACCATACGCTCTGATAAGTGGTTCCTTTAGAAATTTATATATAGGCATTCCCAATGCCTCGCCCAAACTACAAGCTGGACTGCAAACAGACCAACGGTTGTAGTTAAGTGCATCATAGCCTCCTACTTTAGATACCCTAATAGGGTATAAATGACAACTTAATGGTTTATGAAACTCTAGCTTACCAGCTAAATGTGCCGTTTCTATTGCGCACTTGTGTATGCCGTCTGGCTGAGTAAGTACAAATACACACTCATTTCCGTCTATACAGGTAGTTACTAGCTCTCCATCTGTGTCATATTCATAAAATCCACGTTCCTCTAACAAACCTATTCCAGCCTCACTCATATATGGAATTATGGCATTTATATTGTCAGTTATGATAGTTGCCTCGGCTGAAGTGATTGGTGCGCCGATGTCCCCCTCTACACAACAGGCACCTTTGCAAGCAGATAAATTACAAACAAATTCGTTATCTAATAATTCTTCACTTATTATTGTTTGCTCTAGTATAATCATCTTTTTTAATTTAGTGTAAGACTTTAGTTCAAATATAAATCTATAAGTATTAGAGTGTAGTGTTAGGATTGAAGTCTATTAATTGAAGTCTAACAAATAATTTAATAAAGAGAATACCTAAAATAGGTAAACCCAGAATTAATTACTAGCTTAATTAAAGTAAATGGGAAATAAATATTTTATTATTTTTTTCAGTTTCAAGTTAGATTGACGGTACTTTGTTTGAAATACCGAAATAATGTTATTTGACCATAGTAGTATTGATCACCTAAAAGAGGAATTGGTAACCTGCATTCACTTCTTGCATAGTCAACATTGGGCACCAGCTACCAGTAGCAACTATTCATTCAGAATTCCAGACCACGATATGTACTGCATCAGTCAGTCAGGTAAAGATAAAGGCGAATTTGATTATAATGATTTAATGATTATTAATAATTCCGGTGAGCCAGTTGAGGACGTGGAACTTAGACCTAGTGCAGAAACCTTGCTTCATACTTTAATATATGAAAACCCACTGACCAACTGTGTACTTCATACCCACTCAGCCATAAATACTGTACTAAGTACCGCACATTTAGCTGAGGGTAAGGTAACGATAGCTGGTTATGAATTGCTAAAGGGACTTTCTGGCATTGCAACCCACAATCATTCTGTTGACATTCCAATATTTGATAATGATCAAGATATGACCAGTCTTAGTCAAAAAATTCGTATGTATCAGGCATCAAATCCAAATATGTACGGCTTTTTATTAGCTGGACACGGTCTATACACTTGGGGTAAAACTATAAAAGAAGCTCGAAGACATATAGAAGTGTTAGAATTTTTATTTGAAGTAACGTTTAAAAGTAAATTGTATGGCCGTTCTTAATATTCCAGACTCAAACTATAGCAATAGCAACCCAGTTGACATAAAAGACTTCTTACAAGAAAGGGGCATTTGGTTTGATCAATGGTCAGCTAATGTTGAATTGCAAAATGATGCCGATCAAGCTACTATCTTAGGTGCTTATACAGAAAGTCTAATGCCATTTATGAAAAAAATGGGTTACGAAACTGCAGATGTATTAAACGTACATAGTGAAACTGAAAATTTGCCTGCCATTCGAGCCAAATTTCTAAAAGAACACACCCATACCGAAGATGAAATTAGATTCTTCGTAGATGGTCAGGGATACTTTTGGTTTAATTTGGGTAATGATGAGCCGATATTTAATGTTCTTTGCCAAGCTGGAGATTTGATTAGTGTGCCTCCTGGCATTTCACATTGGTTTGACCTTGGCACACCTCCATTTGTTAAGGCTATTAGGGTATTCACAGATCAATCTGGATGGGTTCCACATTACACAGAATCTGGTATTGACCAGAAGTACAATCCTAAATATGATAATGATCCTGCTGGCGTATGATAAAATATATATTAACAGACCTAGAGGGAACTGCCTGTAGCATAAACTATGTGCATAAAGTTTTATTCCCATATTCATTGCTTCACATTTCAGATTTTGTACATAAGTACCTACAGGAAAGTACAGTGCAAGCTGCACTAGCAGAGGCACTAAACACAATTAAAGTTGAAACTGACAAAGCTGTAGAAATTGATGAATGCATCACTTTCTTAAAGAGTTGGATAACAACAGATAGGAAACATCCTGCCTTGAAAATATTACAAGGCTTAATCTGGGACAAAGGTTATAAAAATGGAGAATTAAAAGCACACCTCTATAACGATGTGTTGAGTTCATTCATTAGCTGGACGGGATCAGAAATACTAATTGGTATATACAGCAGTGGCAGTGTATTAGCCCAAAAACTATTAATGGAATACTCTGAATTAGGAGACATTACTCCATTAATTAGCGATTATATAGACCCAACTATGGTAGGACCTAAAGCTGAAAGAGCATCGTACCTTAAAATTACAGAATACCTAAGCCTAAAGGCTAATTGTATTCTATTCCTAAGTGATGTACCTGCTGAGCTAGATGCAGCTAAATCTGCAGGGATGATAACTGTACAAGTGCATAGGTCAGACAATGAAGTATTTGTCAGCTCTAATCACCATCAAATAGAGAATTTCACTCAAGTTGCTCAGTTAATCTAATTTAGTAATTAAGATCCTTTGACAGATACAAGACGCTCCTATTTAATATTACATTTTGTAATATTTCTTTGGGGCTTTACTGCTATTTTAGGTCAGCTAATTAGCATATCTGCATTGCCTTTGGTTTTTTATAGATTAGTAATTACCTGCCTAAGTCTTTTGGTTTTTAGGGGTCTTATACCTAATATAAGGGTTATATCTACACATACTAAGTGGAAACTATTAGGGATAGGGATTATTGTTACCCTCCACTGGATTGCATTCTATGGCTCAATAAAATTAAGTAGTATCACCGTTGCACTCGCTTGTTTGGCAACTACCAGTTTATTTACAAGTATAATAGAACCAATTGTCGTAAGAAGAAAAATAGATTTGCTAGAGGTTGGATTGGGAATATTGGTCATACCGGGTATTTTCCTAATCTATTATTTCACTAATGCATCACTAATAGCACTAATAGTAGGACTATTTTCTGCATTAATGGCAGCTATATTTCCTGTTTTAAATTCAAAATTTGTAAAAGAAATAGATGCTAAAGCTATAACATTTTTAGAATTAGGAGCAGGGGCTGTATTACTTGGATTATTATTCCCAATACTATACATCTCACAACCAGATCTTCGTCTTATACCAAATCTAAACGACTTAGTTTGGCTACTCATATTAGGGATAGTATGTACAACCCTACCCTTTGTTTTAGCATTAAATGTATTGAAGAAAATATCGGCTTTTTCAGCATCATTAGCTATCAATCTTGAGCCGATTTATGGAATAATAATGGCCATAATTATTTTTAAGGAAAATAAGAAATTTGACAATTTGACTTATTTAGGTCTGGTAATTGTGCTAATTAGTGTGTTTTCTCACCCTGTTATTAAGTATTATTTAAAAAGTATAAGAAATAAATGATGGTTAACTTAATCCAACTATCAATCATTAATTGAATAAAATCTGTTATAAACTGGAATTGCGACCAATTTGTATTCTAAGTTTATGAACCAAATTTTATGGTTTTCTAAATAATATTTAGATTTTTTTTGATAATTTGTTTATGTAAACTTTTCTACCAATGTTACCACCAGGTGAAATGATATAATTTGTAAAAATACCTTTCCTCATACAAACTAAAAAA